>ERZ795057.2406-NODE-2406-length-14159-cov-29.401801_pt1 | contig 14159 bp, 7 predicted proteins | sample MGYA00375141_ERZ795057 | MGnify/ENA primary metagenome ERZ795057 (study PRJEB30186, sample SAMN05720163) | activated sludge metagenome | isolation source: Anaerobic digester | place: Hong Kong | collected 2015-01-26 ... | reverse complement strand
GGTCATTTTTAACAAGGAGGCTGGGCGCAAGTTCATAAAAATGATATCCACCACCACCAATCCATCCGACTTCATTAGAGATTCCAGTTTTATCTCCATTGATAACATTATCAATCCTTGTTTTGCAAAGAGAGTAAGCGTGTTCTCCAAGCTCAACCCCTATCCATTTTCTCCCCATCTTGTGTGCCGTCGCTATAGTTGACCCACTTCCAAGGAATGAATCTAAAACCCAATCCCCTTTGTTAGAAAAGTATTTGATGATTAGTTCAATTAGCGCTTCTGGTTTTTTCCCGCCTCTAAACTCTACTCCACCTTCATGTCTGCAATTCCCGAAATTGCCGGCCATATCATAAAAGCCACCGATTGGTTTTTTACGTTGGACACCATCGCTCTCTAACTGCTCAACGGGAACACCTTGATAATATTTGCCTTTGGTGGCTCCAACTTTTTTAGGGCCAGTAAAATATCGATAATCATACCTGTCATCGCCTATGCCAAAAACCTTGTATAAAACACCATAACCATCAGAATCATATCTTCCTGTAAGATAATCCCTGAAAAATCGACCCGATGAGTTTCCGTCCAAAATAGTTCCGGTAGCCCATATCTCTTTTAGCCCATACTCATCTCCCTCATCTTTTTTTACTATCTCAAACTCGTTTGGCGAGAAAACAACAGCTTTCTTTCCCCCAATAATCGTTTCCTTGCCTTCGCCAATTTCCTTAATTGCATATATAAACTTCTCGTAACCAACATTATCATAATCAAAATTGGGGATTGCGCCGTAGTATTTGCGATAAACTAATACTTGTTCGATTTCTTTGTGGAAATCCATATCAGATTTTAATGTTTTATCCGGATATCGAACACGAATATACAACGTTGTTAGATAATTTGAACGTCCAAAAACTTCATCCAGTAATACTTTCATATAATGGCTCTCTGAATCATCTATATGACAACATAAAAAACCATCATCTGCGAGCAAGCCTCTTAAGAGAGTAACGCGTTGCTTCATAAGCGATAGCCATATACTATGTGTCAAATTGTCATCATAATATTCAAACGCACTTCCGGTATTATATGGCGGATCAATATAGATACACTTAATTCTTCCGGCAAAGTCCTGCTGTAATGCCTGAAGAGCGATAAGATTATCTCCATGTATCAGCATATTCTCGCTACGGGGATCGCCATATGATTTCTCTTTATCCTCAACAAGAATACGCGGCTCAACGACCTTTTCGTCGTATTTCCCGACCCATGTTAATTCAAGTTTACCCCTATGTTCCATAACGTCCTGTCTCCTTATATTTTTGCTTGTTACTTAGAATTTCAAAACAACGTTCACAAGCAATATCGGGTGAATATCAAATTGTTTGTTGAACGCCTGGATTTCTTTTACTGCCTCTGCCTGTATGCCGGACACCTTCTTGTGGAAGGACTCTTGAAACTTCTGTAACTGTTTTCGCTTCTCGTCGCTTTTCTTGCGAATGTCAACCTTCTTCAAAAACTCTTTAGCTTCGCCTTCTTGGAGGACAAGTTCCATAATTTCGGATGACATCTCTTCGATCTGAAAGTTCAACTGCTCTGTCTGGATTTCCACCCAATTCTCGACTTTACGTTTGTAATAATCAATGATTGGCTGTGCCTCGCTTCGATATTGTCTTAACATTTCATCAAGCAGTTGATCATAGATGACTGAGAACATCGTGTTTTCTTCATTGGTAGGAGTAAAATAATGAATATCAGCATCGTCGGCTTGCTCAAGTGCCTTAACTATATCGCTTTCAGAAAAATCTATGTATTCACCGTGCTCATCGCAAAGTAGAAGAACAGGGAATAACATTTTGCCTGAGTCGCAAAATGCCCCTAAGAACAGCACACCATGAGAGCCGAATATTTTCTCTCCCCAGTTGTCAATTCTCCAGTAGCAAGTGCCATTGTCTATATCCGAGTCATCAAACTGTGACCAGTAGTCTACATCTTGAAGATAAGCATCGATGTCGCGTTTTGTACGCTCAAGAGCCGAGCCTTTGGCTTCTTCACTTTCGGTGAGTAGCAGAGAACGAAGCTGTATCGCTCTTTTGTTGCGCTTCGCATCGAGTTGGCGATCCAACTTGTCAAAGGCTTTCTTAAAGTCTGCCCTGGTATCGCAGCTCTGGTAAATATCAAGAATTATCTTCTCAAAACTTGTACCCGATTCAAGTGCGCCAAGCGCAATATCCGATGCTCCGAACACACCATCGAACAACTCAAACTTGCGAGACAGAATGTCATATACTCGTTTATCAGCTTCGTTTTCTGTGTTGAGCAAATTGATTGCGACTACATCATGAAGCTGACCATATCTGTGGCAGCGACCAATACGTTGCTCAATCTTCTGTGGGTTCCACGGAAGGTCATAGTTTATAACCGCATTGCAGAATTGCAGGTTCAAACCTTCTGAACCTGCGTCCGTGACAACGAGAATCTTTGCATGTTCCTTAAAGTAATCGACAATCGCGTGCTTGTATTCAACACTTCGCCCGTAATTCTTTTTTCCGAAGTTTTTAACTTGCCATGTGCGGTAAATCTCCTTTGTCATTGCATCGTCAAAATCGCCGTTGAAAAGGAGAATGTCTTCTTCATCAAAGCCATCCTTACGAAGCTCTGTGGCAATGTACTTTTGTGTCCTCTTTGATTCTGTGAAGACAATTACTTTCTGCGGAATATTACCGCTCCCTTGATATAGAAAAGCTGTGTGTATTGCAACCTTTAGAGCTTTTATCTTAGCATTTGTTTTAATGCGACTTGCCACATCAATGATGGAATCCACTTCGTCAATTTCATCCTGGATACGCTGTTTTTGATAAGCGGTATCTTCATCCTCTTCTTCCTCAAAACCGGACTCATCGATCTCGTCCTCTACATACTCCCAGAACAAATCGAAGCCATCTTGTGCCTTCGCAGACTTAGTACCCTCATACAGTTTTTCAAGCCTCTTTTTTAAGACTTCAAATGTTTCTATGAGTGCGTAACTGGAAGAAGCAAGGAGCTTGCGGATAACCAGAACAATAAGCCCTCGGTTAGCTGTCGGTATTGAATACAAAACATTGCGCTTGAGGAAGTTGTTTACGCGCATGTAGAGCTCAACTTCATCTGGTGAAAGTTGAAAATCTACTGTCCGACATTCCCGCTTTTTGAAGTCCATGTATCTTCCAACATCGCGGCGAAGAGTCCGATATAGTACCGGAGATAGTTCAGTCTTAAGCTCGGTATAGTCTTGTCCTTCGATAAACCGTTTGTTAAAAACCCGCTCACTACCAAAAATCCGAGGGTCAATAAACGAGACCAAGCCGTGGAGGTCACTCAAGGAGTTTTGTAAGGGTGTGGCTGTCAGTAGTATTTTAGGGATTCCTTTCGTGAGATCGAATAATCTTTTAGCTCTTTTCGTTCCGTGGAAGACATTACGAAGGTTGTGTGCTTCATCTATGATAATGAAATCCCACTTCACGCTTGGAAAACGCTTCATCAGTTTGGAAGCGTAGTCATATGAGGTGATAAAGATTTCAGCTTTCATTTTGTCTTCGATTATTGATTTCCAACCGAAGTAATCGCTCTCCACGGTCAGTCGATCCAAAATCATTGATTTCAAGCCGAATTTTTCATCAAGCTCGATTTCCCATTGTTTACGGAGCGTTGCAGGCAGAGCAATCAACACACGCTTCGCTCCAGAATCAAGCATATATTTTAATGTGAGACCTGCTTCAATGGTTTTTCCAAGACCAACCTCGTCAGCAAGAACAATCCCGCCAGTTTTCAACGCCTGAATTGCTGCGCAAAAGGCGTTTATCTGATGAGGATTAATTTCTATATCAGCATTCAAAAGGCAACGATAGGGGGATTCCGCTAATGCCAATTTTTTATACCGACAATACTGTTCAAGCAACAGGTTGCTCTCCATCTTTTTTACTCCTTCTCTAATTCTCGAAGAATGCCTTTGGCAATTCCGCTTGCCATCATCGGAGGAACGGCATTCCCTATTTGCACAAACTGCGCCGTTCGGGGACCTTCAAAAAAATAGTTGTCGGGGAAAGACTGTATACGAGCAGCTTCTCGGACGGTTATCGACCGATGCTGTTTAATGTCCGGGTGGATGAAGTAATGACCATCTTTAGATAGGTGCGCTAACACTGTATGACAACATGAGCAATCACCTTCAACCACTTTGAATCTATCGACAAAAGAGTTTCTGTTTTTGTGCGTTTTCAGTTCCTCCGGAAGATCATTGTAGTTCAATCTCTTGTGACCATTATTCCACAATGAAATTGCTTTCTCATATATCTGAATATCACGTTCAATATTAGGTCGGCTCTTATGCAAGGTGAGAACGTCATCTTTGCTTCTAATGCCATTGCTTACTACATATTTACTTGGCTCGTTCAACCCATAACATGAGGAACCTGCACCTGGCGTGAGTTTCGGGAGATCGGCAAAAAGATCATTAACAATGGCTGGAGCCTCTTGAATATCAAATTCGGGATAGACTATGCCGCTGCCTTTTAGCCAACCAACAATAATGATTCTTTTCCTGTTTTGAAGGACACCAAAGTTCTGCGCGTTTTGTTCCTTCCATTCAATTTCATATCCAACGCGCTTTAGATATTTTATTAGATTTCTCCATGTTGTTCCATTATTTGCAGAGAGAATGCCCATTACATTTTCAAACACGAACATCTTTGGTTGATAACGCTTTAGAAAACGCGCATATAGCTTATATAGAACATTCCGTGGATCTTCTGACATAGGAACTTCCATGTGGCTACTTTGTGCACGACCAACCAATGAATAAGCCTGGCAAGGGGGGCCACCGACTATTACGTCTACACCGCTGATTTTCCTTAATTTCATGATTCCGTCAATCGTTGTGAAGATGCTTGGCAATGTTTCATCTGACATTGTTTCACAAAGAATAGTTTTCACTATGCTTTTCGGAATGTTGTTGAGGAAGGTTTCTCTGTCTATTTTGCCTTGAAGATAGTCATAATAAAGGTCAAGTCTTTCGACCTGCTTGAGATAATAGTATGCACTTCTCGTAACTAACGTTTGAGAAGCATACTCATTCATTTCTACGTGCGCAATCGGGTGAAAGCCGGCTTTAATAAAGCCTTCAGACAATCCGCCGGCTCCCGCAAATAAGTCTATGAAATTGTAATTGCGTTTGCCGATGTCAAGTTGAGGCATTTTACTTACTCCATTCAATCAATTTCAGTTTTTGAGTCTTGCGTGAAAGTTAACCAACTCTCTTCGAGAGGTTCATAGTCGGCATTATTCATCTCGCAAAAGGCTTTTAGGTGCTTCATCGTCGTGAAGTTGGGTTTACTTTTTCCGGTTTCCCATCGATTTACGGTTGAGACAGCTACCTTTAATTCTTTAGCAAGCGCCTCTTGAGAGAGGAATAGTCTTTGCCTCGTAAATTTCACATTTTCTGCAAACGTCATATCGTTCTTATCTCCTTCGCAGTATTAGCGCACGATAACATCGTTATTATAGCACGAGTATGGCGTTTCAGCAATATGAAGGACGAAAAATTACGAGAAAAGTTACAACAGCAGAGGTCGGAAGATAAACGCTCAAGTAGTTGGCAAGCAATGCCTTCCTATATACAGAAGGCTTAGCCGGGAGATTTCCGCTGTCGCGGAAACCTCCCGGCTGCTTGTTGGGGCACCATCCCCAAACCCCTTTGAACAGAGATTTCATCTCTGGCTGCGCACCGTGCCGGCGCTTATTTTTCTTCATGTTGGCGCTCCCTTGCGCGATCCTCTTCCTGACGATTCAACCTCAGCATATATTCGGCGTTTGCCCTGTGGATGAGCATCGTGCGCATCTCCGTTTGTGCAGCGTTGTAGCCGGCATAGGCGGCTTTCTTTTCCGAGAGAAGCGCGGCATATTCGGTCTGTAAGGACTTGACTGTCGGCAACTTTTTCATCTCCAGCTCGTCAAAAGCTTTCTTCGCCGCTTTGTGCAGGATGATGTCGCTTTCATGGTCGGCGAGAAACCTTTTTGAGTAACCAGCTTTGCGGTACTCGGCATAAACGTCGCGGGTTTTGGAGTAGTTGATGATATGCGTTTTCAAAACGGCGATCTCCGCCATCCGCTTCTCTGCGGCTTTGATTCTATCAGAAAGCGCGTAGAACCTCGCCTTGGAATCGTCAGCCGATGCAGCGAGAGCTTCATAGTCCGGGAAGTCATGATTCTCCAGATACAGCAGGGTATGCGCCATTTCCTTGAGCATGGACACCTTGATTTTGTTGTCGTAAGCTGCGCCCTTTCCTGAATTAAGACTTGCTTCAATCTGGGTTATCAGACGCGGCTTCGGTGCGGTGAGATACTTCTTTTTCTTTCTCGGAATGTGCGTCCTTGCGCCAACAATAACCGAGCGCAGCTCTTCTTCCGAATACCCTGTTCCAAGAGAACGGAGCCGGATATTCTGCTTTTGACCTTCATGAGCAAACGTGATATTTTTGCCGCGCTTGACCTGATAACCGGAGCCCTCAAGCAGTTTCAGGAACGTCTCAAAATCCTTTGGTTTTTTTGAAAGCGCCGCGTCAATCGCCGCGCGCAACAGGTCACGGCTGCAAAGCTTGGGTTCACCGCCGCGCCACTTGTTATAGCTCTTTCCATGCGGCTGCGGGTTTTCAATCACGGACAGCCGGTGCTCTGTACAGATAAGGTCGCTCAGCTTACGGACGGCTTCCGTACTGCCCCAGAAGTTGCGGAATTTCCGTGTGCAGTCGAGCGTTGTAGAGTTCCAAATGATGTGATTATGGATGTGAGATTTGTCGATATGGGTACAGACGATAAAGGCGTGATTGCCTTTGGTAAAGCGTTCGGCAAACTCATAGCCGAGCTGATTTGCTTCCTCCGGCATCACTTCTCCCGGTTTGAAGGATTGGCGAATCTGGTAGGCTATCACATCGTTTTCCTGGACGCGCCCGGTGAGAATTCTGTACTGCCGTTTTGACAACAGAAACTCCGCGTCGGCGGTCAGCGCGTCACACTCATATGAGGAAACGAGCTTGCCGTCGTCGGTCTTGTCGGGATTTTTCGCGTAATCCGTGCGGTCGGAAAGGCACTGTGCGAGCGTCTTGCCGGCGTTAATGTGCATGGGAATTATCCGAGTTGTGGCCATCGGCTCACCTCCAAAAAAAGAGACGAGCAGTCGTTCGCCGCTCGTCTTCTGAATATATTTTTTCCGATACTCAGCCGTATATTTTATCCTGAATCGTGTACCTTAACTGCTGCAAACAGCCGAGCAGCCAAGCGGTCAGCGTCGGCAGACCGAAAGGGCAGAGCAGGAACGCAATGACAAGACCGATACAGCCCTTGCCAACGGATTCCGTAATCATGTATACGATTCCAGCAACAGCGAACAGACCGCTCACAATACTGAGCGCCATACCGGACACGCGAATTGCGACAGAACAAAGCCATATAGAAACCGCGAGTGCGGCGATGATCGGTGCGAATAAAATCTTCAAAATAAATCTCATGACTGCTGCCTCCGTATAATTTCTAAGTATAGTCTACGTGAAAATATGTAACGCGGCAAGGATGTCGCGGAGGTGAGCGAAACAGCTCCGCCGATCTCCATCCTTGGCGCGTATAGTCCTTTACCGCAATGCGGCAAGCTTTGTCAATATCTCGCTTGCCATATCCCATATCTGGTTTTGCTTTTGGAGAATATCCTCCATGTCTGCATCATAGACGCGGCCTGTTTCGTTCAGCCGCTTGGCAATTTGGTTGAGGTTATTGCTGGAGCGGCGAAGCAGGGAGACCATCTCCCTCAGCTCCGGTAATTCCAGCTTTACGATCAGTCCTTCGATTGCCATCTTCCGCAAAAAGGCGCTCATATTGCCTGTGCCGAGCTGCGCCATTCGTTCCTCTATCTGGGCGCGTTCCTCTTCGTTTACCCAGAACAGAATCTGCTCGGTTCGCCTGCGTCCGTCTGTCAAAGCTCCCGCCCCTTGATCTTTTTATCAACAGTGGGGGCTTTCATGCTTTCGGTCGGTTTTTGCAGCTTTTCAAGAACAGAGGCTTTCTTCATCGGCTCGGAAACCTCTTTTATCGGATTCTTCCTGACATGCGTTACAAGTAAATCCACAAGGCAGGAGTGCGCCTGATCTACCACGAAGTAGCAGTTGCGGTCGGTGCCCCAGGCGTCCGGATTCTGCATTACCGGAATTGTCTGCGCCCACGCTTTATTCTCGCGGGAAATACGCCCATCCCAATCCTTTTCGCGCACGGTCGCCGCTAAAACATATACCACGCGGTCGGCTCCAAAAGCATCGACGACCTGTTGAAATACGGCTTTAGTGTCCAAGGTGTTTTCACTGTAGTGGGAATGAATCGCCTCTTCGATTGCCTCTTTGCAGGCAACATTGGCTTTGAAGGAAGCGCGATATTCTTCAAGCTCGTTATGCTCCCGCGCGTATGCCGCAGGATGGGTGTAGAGTTTTGTTTTTTCCTTCATTATCTGACCTCCAAATCATGAGTTTTTTTCTTTTGCTGCTGAGTCACGGAAACAGGATTCCTCAGCTTTTCGAGCACAGACGGACGCGACAACTGCCCCACATGGGGAGCGGATTTTGCGATCTCGGTATCCTGCGCCATACGCTCCATCGGCGTTCTGTCGTCAATATTGAGTTCCGCGTTGAGCTCTGCCAGACGAGCGGATTTTGTCTTCAGCTCTTCCTCCTGCGGGAACGGTTTACCCAGCTCGCCCTTGGCTGTTTCCACCTGTACATATAGATTTTCTAAACGGTCACGTACAGTTTGCAGGCGCTCCGTCATGCCGTTCAGAGCGTTGTCGATTCTTGTCAGATTGCCGCGGGGGTCTTTGCCGAGAGAGACGCGGTGGGTCATTTTTCCCTTCAGCGTGAGAACATACTCTCTGCCGAAGTCCTCAAGCGTCAGCGACATGGCAAAGCCGCGATAGCTTCCGACCGGAACAGGCTCGAGTCCCTTTACTTCCTTGAAAGCGTCCACAAGCGCAGCACCGGCGTTTTCTTTATCCGTGAGCCTGTCACCGCGTACCTCCATACCGGCGAAGCCCTCTTTGGGATGCTGGTGCGCTTTGAGCGTCTTCATGTCCGCTTCAAACCCTGTAATGAATCCCTTGCATTGTTCAATCTGTTCGGGGAAATAGCGGAGCAGATTATCCTCCAGCTTGTACTGCTGGCTCTGGTGACTGGCTTTCATGAGCTTCAGCCTTGCCACTTCCACGTCCAAATCCATCTTCTCCTTGATACGAACATCACCAGCGCACAGAGCCTTTATCTCTGCATAGGAGAGAGCGGTTTCGTCGATGTCGTCGCAAGAGCGCACAGGGCTTTTCGATGTCATAATCTGCGAAATGAACTTCTGCTTATTCTCTACAGTCTGCCACAAGTAGGCGTCGAAGGTCGATTCCGTAACGTAACGGAAGATGTGTACCTCCGGGTTCATATTTCCCTGCCGGATGATGCGGCCGGAGCGCTGCTCAAGGTCTCCCGGACGCCACGGACAATCAAGGTCGTGAAGCGCCACAAGCCGATCCTGTACGTTCATACCGGCCCCCATCTTGAAGGTGCTTCCCATGAGAACACGCACTTGACCGGAGCGGACTTTTGCAAACAACTCCTTCTTCCGAACCTCTGTGTTTGCCTCATGGATAAAGGCGATCTGCTCACGCGGAATACCCATAGCGACGAGCTTCTCCCGGATGTCGTCGTAAACCGTGAACGTACTGCCGTTGTCGTCATTTTCGAGCATCGATTCCAGAGCATTTATCTCGGGGCTGTCGAGGTTGCCCGCCGCCGCTTTCGCCACCTTTCGGGAAGCTGAGCCCTTGGGGGTGGAGAGGTCGCAGAACACAAGCTGTGTCAATTTCTCCGGCTGCCCTTCATCCCAGATACGATAGATATTGCCGACACATTGATTGACCTTGCTCTGCGGATCGTCCGGCAAATCCGGGTTGATTACTCGCTGATCGAGGCCAAGCTTGCGCCCGTCAGACGTTATCTTGAGCATGTTGTCCACCGTAGCGTCAACGGTTCCCGCATGAACGGCGGCAGCGCGCTCAGACAGCTCCTGCACCATGCCTTTCTGGATTTCGGTGGGCTGCGTCACAACGCTGTGGTATACCGGCGTCGGCGTAGGAAGATGAAGCTGATCTGCGGTTTTGATGTCGGCGGCCTCTTTGAACAGGTTCATCAGCTCCGGCAAGTTGAAAAACTTGGCGAACCGCGTCCGTGCCCGATACCCGGTACCTTCCGGCGCGAGCTCGATGGCGGTCTGGGTTTCACCGAAGGTCGAAGCCCAACAATCGAAGTGGGCAAGCCCTTTTCGCTGTATTGTGTCATGCTGGAGATAGCGCATCATCGTGTAAAGCTCCGTCATACTGTTGCTCACGGGAGTGCCGGTGGCAAAAATTACGCCCTTACTTTCGGTGACTTCATCGATATACCGGCACTTGAGAAGCATGTCTGAGGACTTCTGCGCGTCCGTCGTTGACAGACCGGCAACGTTCCGCATTTTTGTGTAGAGGAACAGGTTTTTGAACGAATGCGCCTCGTCCACATAGAGCCGGTCAACGCCGAGCTGTTCAAAGGTAATAACATCATCTTTGCGGATGCCGTCCTGGAGCTTTTTCAGCTTGACCTCAAGGCTTTTCTTTGTGCGCTCAAGGCTTTTGATCGTGAACCTCTCTGCACAGCTGGATTTAAGCTCTTCAAGCCCTTCCGTAATTTCGTCGATCTGTTCCTGCAATAGCCTTTCCTGACGCTCCTGTGAAACCGGAATACGCTCAAACTGCGAATGCCCGATGATGACGGCATCGTAGTCTCCGGTAGCGATTCTCGCACAGAACTTTTTGCGGTTGTGCGTCTCAAAGTCCTTTCGTGTTGCGACGAGAATATTTGCGGAAGGATAGAGACGTAAAAACTCACTTGCCCACTGTTCCGTGAGGTGGTTCGGTACGACAAAGAGCGATTTTTGGCAGAGACCGAGACGCTTTGATTCCATCGCGGCAGCTACCATTTCAAAGGTTTTGCCCGCGCCAACCTCGTGTGCAAGCAGCGTATTGCCGCCGTAGAGAATGTGCGCCACGGCGTTCAGCTGATGCTCGCGCAGGCTGATTTCCGGGTTCATTCCGGTGAATGTGATATGCCGACCGTCGTATTCACGGGGTCGTGTGCTGTTGAAGATCTCGTTGTATCTCTGAACAAGCTCCTGCCGTCTGTCCGGGTCTCGCCAAATCCAGTCCTGGAACGCTTCACGGATTGCCTGCTGCTTCTGCTGGGCAAGGGTGGTTTCCTTGGCATTGAGGACGCGGCGCTCCTTGCCGTCAGGATCGGTTTTGGTGTCGTAGATACGCACATCGCGGAGGTTGAGCGTATCTTCAAGTATCTTATATGCGTTGGCTCTGTCCGTACCGTAGGTCATATAGGCGTTTACATCGCTGTAGCTGGGTTGGCTCTTGCCGGTGATATTCCATTCGGCGGTGAACTGCGAGTAATTAACCTCAATGCTGCGGCGCAGATAATACGGCGGCTCAAAAGTTTCTATCATGAACTGCTGGATATAGCCGCGGTCTATCCACGTCGCACCGAGACGAACCTCAATCTCGCTTGCGTCAAGGTCTTTGGGCTGTGCCGCTTCAAGGGCTTCCACATTTGCGGCAAACTTCTGGTCAGCAGGCAGCGCAAGACGCGCAAGTCTCAGCTTCTCGCGCACATTTCCGGAAAGGTATTCATCGGAGGTTTCATACTGCTCGTTCTGCGGATTCAGGAAGATAATCCCGGCAAGCTCCACTGCCAACGCCTCCTCGGTTTTACCAGTGAGATGGCTCATGTAGGGCATGTCCACCTTCGCTTTCTCAGAGATAGAAAGTGCAAGCGCCTCTGACGCGGTATCTACGGATTCGACCGCTTGATGCGGCTTTATCGTCCGCTTGGTGAACATATCCGCTTTGCGGGAAAGGTTGTTGTCCTCATCAAGCACTTCAAGGGAGCACAGAAGGTAATAGGAGCTGTCGTCCGCAAAAGCAAACGCATTTCCGCGGCTGTTCAGAAGCCCGTATTTCGCCGTAAAGCTGTCGTACATGTCATTTAGCTCTGTTTGGGTCTGACGGATTGCGGCATCGGATGTAAAGCCGTCCATCTGCTGACCGATAAGCTTTTGCACACAGTCGCGCAGCTCAACCATACCTTTGACGCGCTCGATAGCGGTGGCGTTCAGCTCCGGTTTGACCATGCGGCTATTCTCACGGTAGTAGACGCTTCCGTCCACGACGGCGTAGCTGTAATTCTTCACGTTTGGGTCTGCGGGGATAGAGGTGTCGATTTCGTCGCCTTCGCCAAGCTCCGGCAGCTCCGCTTCGGTATATTGACCTCCGATATGGGAGACCGCTTCATGAAGCTGCTCGGCAAGGTCTGCGCCCTCAAGGGGTACAACGGTGAAATCCTGTTTTCCGTATTGCGTGCTCTCCGAGGTTTGGCGTCCGAGTATCATTTCGGGGTGCTCGATAAAATAGCTGTTGATAGAAAAACCGTCTTCGTTCTGACCGAGGCGTACCCAATCCGGCTCAATGCTTATCGGACTGTCCCGCTTTTGCAGGAAGATGATGTCGCTGACTACATCCGTTCCGGCGTTGGCTCTGAAAGCATTGTTCGGCAAACGTATCGCGCCGAGAAAGTTCGCTCGCTGCGCGATATATTTCCGTACCTCCGGGGACTGCTTGTCCATGGTATAGCGAGAAGTGACAAACGCCACCACACCTCCGGGGCGAACCTGATCCAGCGCTTTGGCAAAGAAATAGTCATGAATGGAAAAACCGAGCTTATTGTAAGCCCGGTCATTGACCTGGTACTGACCAAAAGGGACGTTTCCGACCGCCAGATCGTAGAAATCCTTTCGGTCTGTGGTCTCGAAGCCGGCAACGGTGATGTCAGCCCTGGGATAGAGCTGCTTTGCGATTCTGCCCGTGATGCTGTCCAGCTCCACACCGTAAAGTCTGCTTTCCGACATGCTGTCAGGGAGAAGTCCGAAGAAATTCCCGACGCCCATCGACGGCTCCAAAATGTTGCCTGTCTGGAGGCCCATGTTGCCGACTGCCTCATAGATGGCGCGGATGACGGTAGGGCTGGTGAAGTGCGCGTTTAGAGTCGAGCTTCTTGCGGCGGTGTATTCCTCTGGTGAAAGCGCGGCTTTAAGCTCCGCGAACTCGCTTGACCACTCGGATTTTGTCTCGTCAAAAGCGTTAGCCAAACCGCCCCATCCGACATATTTCGACAAAATCTCCTGTTCTTCCGGCGTTGCCGTGCGCCCTTCCGATTCTATCCGCATCAGTGTGTTGATTGCATCCATATTCATACGGAACTTTGTTTTAGCGCCGCCGACACCGAGGTTGTCGTCAGTAATACGGAAGTTTTCGGGTTTGGGTTCCGGGTCGCCGGTGTGCAGCCGTTCAATGACAATATCGTATGGCAGGTTGTTTTGCTCAGCCGGATAGACCGCTACTGTTTCGGCGGTCATTCCCGGTTTTGTAGATACTTCCGGTATTTGCGTCTCCGGCTGCGGGTAACGCTCCATCAGCCTTGCGAAGCTCTCGCGGCTTTCCGAGCGCCAGATGGGATAAAAGAGTGTTGGGTCTCGGAGCTGGATGTGCATATCCGTGACTTCTTCGACGATAAAAGCCTTGCCGTCCTCAAGATAGACGGTATCACCCACGCTATAAGGGAACGCTGCCTTTACCGATTCGGCCTGTTCAAAGCGTTCCGGGTGCATGACACGCTCTGCGGCTTCGCTTCGCACCGGGTCATCGAACACAACGCCGTCAATCCACTCGGCAGCTTCATTCCAGCTTTGAAATGTGTACTGTCCGCCGCCGTCTTCAAGAAAAATGATATAGCCGCCGTAGCTGTTGATGTCGTCATAGCTGAGTCCGGCGGCTTCAAAAGCTTCGGTGATCTGCTCCATGCGGTCGGGGGAAAGTTCAGGCGTCACTTCACGAATCGTTCCATTGCGCAGATTGTGGTCAAAGGTTTCTCGGAGCATTTCCACAGGAGCCTGTTGCGGCATGTCGGGGAAGGAATAGAAGATCGCGTCTTCGGCAACCTCCGTGAGCACGAACTCAG
>ERZ795057.2405-NODE-2405-length-14163-cov-9.743054_pt1 | contig 14163 bp, 6 predicted proteins | sample MGYA00375141_ERZ795057 | MGnify/ENA primary metagenome ERZ795057 (study PRJEB30186, sample SAMN05720163) | activated sludge metagenome | isolation source: Anaerobic digester | place: Hong Kong | collected 2015-01-26 ... | reverse complement strand
GTGATTCTTAGATTATTTGGGATGGGAATGGGTATGAAACCAATACCTACTCCCATGACAAGCCCAAGAAGATAGGGTACAAAATCGGTATATTCCAATTGTTTTGTATCACCTTGTACGATTTTTTTAACTTCTTCAAGCGAAATCGTATCGCCTATCATGCGTACAATGTCTCCCATTTCCAATACCATGTTTCCACTTGGAGAAAATTCAAATCCGCTACGTATAATTCTCGTTACTACCACACCATGTTTGGCAAAAAAGGGAAGTTCCCGCAATCGCTTTCCGATCACTCGGGCTTCCATAACACGCGCATCGCGTACTCGTTTTTGTTCTTTTTTATCAACCCATTCCATGGAGGCTTTGCCAATCAATGGTTCTAAAATAGACTGCTCAGATGCTGGTCCTACAAGACGAATAATATCACCTTTTTCGATGACAAAAGAAGGAGAAGCTATATAGATAATGTTGTCGCGGAGTATTCGGGAAAAATTGGTTTGAAATCTTCGATCGGGATTGATCTGTTGGATGGTTTTCCCTATAATGCCCGGGTTTTCTGCTTTGCACTGAAATGACACAAGGGGTGGATACATTTTTTCAGTTGATTTCTTCCACTTTTCTTCTTCTTCTAGCGGTTTTTTTCGAATAAGAACGGGAAGAAATTGATTGAATATCACAACACTAACCATTGCAAAAGGATATGCAATACCATATCCAGATGAGATACTAGCGGCTACATCCAGGGAAAACTGACTCTCTGCTGTTTGCATAGCAGCTGCTAAAGCAGGAGTATTGGTAAGACCACCGCAATACAAACCAGTAGCAATGTCAAAAGGAATATGCAGCCATTGAAATACCAACCATACCCCAATAGCTCCACTTAAAGCAGTAACTGCTGCCGTAATGATAGAATTGATGCCGGTTTTACGGAACATACGGAAGAATCGGGGTCCTACTAAAAGACCGACCGAATACATAAAAAGAACCAATCCAAATTCTGTCAATATGGGGGATAGAGAGTATTCAAAATAACCAAAAACCAAAGCAACAAACAAGACCGCAGAAGTGCCAAGAGACACTCCTTTAATCTGTATTTGTCCTACTAAATAGCCAAAAAACAACACAATGCTTAAGATTGCTAGTTCCATGATAAGAAAAAGAGTATATAATAATGTGCATAAATCAAATATCAATAAGGAGTGTGGTGTGCAAAGCTCAAACACCCCAATCGGAGAAGAACAAAAAGCTTTAGCTGTAATTGCCTATGCTGGTCTTCAAAAATCTTTTTTCCAATCTATCAATTGCAATATTGTTTTGTTTCAAAAGGAAATCCTTCATGCAGCATTCACTAAAAAATTACTTCAGCAAGAAATCCAAAGAAAAAAAGAAGAATATATGAATGAAACTGGTTCCCCAACCAAAACAGGGAATATTCGCATGGGAGTCACATTATACTACTATTCTAAGTACTTTGACCTTTCCCCTCAAGAAATTCTTGATGAACACGAAAACAATTTCCGTATCCCAGTGCAGGATATTTTAAAAATCACATATACGTTCGATGTCAACGAGTTGCAAGATGTTCCTCCACGAAGACTGCGCCCTGGTAAACTTCGCATTGCTACTTCTTCCAAGGAATATACCTATATTTTTGGTTCCATCCCTGCCAAAGAATTATTATCTGCTCTTCAAGAAATCTGGGCTGACTTATCTATCGAAGAAGGAAAAGCAAGCTGGACAAAGAGTTAATCAACTATTTATTGGTGTGCGACAGGAGTTCAAATCCATCTAACTCCTGGACCCTTTTTTGTTGTTCTTGAAGACCATCAATGATGGTTTGTATATGATCGGATAGTTCTACCTGTAAATCTTGAGCACTCTTCTCGAGTTGTTCTCGATCTACTTTTGCAGCAAATTGTTTGTTTTTCATTTTTTTCTTAACAGAGGATGGTTTCATTCCCTGCAAACCTTCTGGGCGTACAAATCCAACTGCAATAACAAAGCTTGCCATTTCATCACATGCGTATAGAGCTTTGGAAAGGAGGCTATCCCGATTCTCTGTTTCTATGGCATGCTCTTTTACTGCTTGAATCAGCTCCGGCTCCAATCCAAGTTTGTGCAGTATTTCAACGCCTTTGTTTGGGTGCTCATCAGGATATTTTTCGAAATCAATATCGTGTAATAAACCACACAATCCCCATAATTCCACGTCTTGATCATATTTTTTTGCATATGCACGCATTGCACCTTCTACTGCTAGTGCGTGCCGTAAAAGATGATCTTCACTGTTGTATTGTTTCCAAATATCCAATGCTTCATGTCGATTCATACGTCCTCCAAAACGAGTAAAATGTTTAAAATCAAGAGCTTTTGTATAAATTGTAATGCTTTTTTACATATTTTCGAAATTTTTCTTGTATTTGCGGGAAAAATTGATATAAAGCAAATTGTACGCTATTTGAGCACGTACAAGTATTATGAATTGAGCCATGAACAAAGACTGTCTTGATAGACAAAAAGCATGGTGCCAGAGGAGTTTTTATGAACATTTACGTTGGGAATTTGCCGTATCAGACTACCGAAGACGATCTTCGCGCTTCTTTTGAGAACTTCGGAGAAGTCACTTCTGTTCGTATTATTCAAGATCGCGCTACTGGACGTTCAAAAGGTTTTGGTTTCGTTGAAATGCCAGATGAAGAAAGTGCCGAAACAGCAATTGCTGCACTTAACGGTAAAGATTTTTCAGGACGGAATATTCGTGTAAATCAAGCAAGACCAAAAATGTAGAACCAATATTTTGAACTAATAAAAAAGGAGGATCCAAAAGGTTCCTCCTTTTTTATTTCTTCTCCTATTTTATAATTTTAATTTCCTTAGTATAATGGAATAAAATTTATAAGGAGCTAAGCAAGAAAAAAATAAATGGAACATACATTTGACAGAAAAGGCAATACTTTGTTCGTAGTGTTTGTTGTACTTACTTCTATAGGCTTTTGGATTCTTTATTCTGTTTACGATTTTTTAACACTGAACCAACAAGTCTCGTTTTTATTCTTTAATGAACCGCTTTATTTTTCTGACGCTCTATTCCTGAACATCTCCTATTTTTCATTTTTAACTCGTATTGTTGTCATTGCAATATTCATTTTGGCAGTACTTGTTGTACGTAAAACTATTCGGGCGTTGCGATACAAAAACCAGGAACTGCTTGAGATTCAAGAAAAAATACAACATAATGAGTTAATCTACCGGATGCTGTTTGACACAAATAACGATCCAATTTTAATGTTAAAGGATTGGAGTATTTACAAGTGTAATCGCAAAGCACTCTCCTTTTTTGGATACACTTCAAGGGATAAACTTCTTTCTCTCCATTTTCTAGACCTTTTCCCTGAATCCCAACAAGATGGTTCTCTCACAAAAGAACTGCTTCTGAAAATGCAAAAGCAAATTGCAATGCATAACTTTAACTGCTCTCCCCTATCGCTGTATTGTAAAACTGCCAACGACAGCTTTAAGCCCGTTTTAATCACAATTAGTCCTTTTGTATTGAAAAATGAATTGTTCTGTCAGGTTCTTCTGCGAGATGTTTCTGCTCAACAAACCTACGAAAAAGAGCTCAATACACTACGTACAAAAGTTCAACAATCTAACTTATCCAAACACCGTAACTTCCAAATCGTCCAACATGAGCTAAACCCACTACTACAAGAATTCCATCAACACCTAGAAAAGTCTCAACAGAAGTCATCTACTTCTTCTACTGCATTGTCTGAATTCGATCAAATCTACCAATCACTTCACTCACTTACCACCAATTTGGAAATAATGACTTCTCTTGATTCCCCAAAACAAACTCTCCGCAAAGAACCTCTTCAACTCCATGATTTGAAAAAGAATTTGATAGAAAAATATTCTCCCCTGTTTCAAGAGAAAAAGATCAACCTTACTGTTCATGGTATCCAAAAAAACTACTGCCTTATTCTTGATCGGGAAAAACTGGATCAAATTTTGTCACATCTACTCCAAAACGTCTATCAATACTCAAATCCCTCCGGAAATGTTTCCATCCAGCTTGACCTGAAAAACGTTATACAATCAGACCTACACACTGATAATGTCACCGAGGATATAAAAGGATCTTTTGTCATAACTATAGAAGATGCAAGTTCTGGCATACCAGAAATCAAAGAAGCCATTCCATTTTCCTCCTTAGAAAAAGTATCTAGTAGTCTTTCTACAGACTCAAGATTGTTCGATCTTGATCTTACTATCTCTTCTACACTCATTGAGGTTATGGAAGGTTCTCTATATGTTGAAAACCATGATAGACAGGGATGTAGTTTTACAATTCAACTCGAGCAAACTCCCATCATGCAATATCCTGTTTCAGGTTCAGAAGTAGATTCGTCTGCAGGTGCTCCTTCATAAGAAAGAAAACACCTCCAGTTTTGGAAACAGACATTACTTTTCAGCATATTGTATTTCCCGTTACTATTCACCACTCAAGGCGTAAAACTCTATCTATTACGCTGCGCAAACCCAATCATCTAGTTGTTCGAGTCCCCATGAGAACCAAACTACAAGAATGCTTTTCGTTTTTACAATCACGTGAAAAATGGGTCATGAAACACTATTGTAATTGGATGAAGAATCCAATTCAGTACATTGAGTACAAGGATGGAGCAACAATTCCAATACTCGGTGAAAATGTTCTATTGCGAATTGAACAGCATGAAAAAAAGAAAAACGAAGTCTATTGGTATCAAAACCAGATCATTGTGAAATGCAAAGATCTTGAGGAAAAGACGATTCGCGCTACAATGCAAAATTGGTTTAAAAAAGAAGCAACGCACTATTTGTTAGAGCGAATACAGTATCTACTTTCTATCCATCCTTTTTTACCGCATCCTATGCCCAGTGGGTATCGTTTTCGCAGAATGAAAAGAAGATGGGGAAGTTGCTCTACAAAAGGAGTAATTACACTCAACACAGAACTTTGGAAAGCTTCTCCCGAGGCAATTGACTATGTCATTATTCATGAAATTTGCCATCTGCAACACATGAACCATGGCAAGGAATTTAAGAGATATCTCACTAGTCTATGTCCAAATTGGAAAACAGATAAACACCTTTTAAAAAATATCCCCCAGTGGTAGAATAAATCATTCCTTTTTTGGTTTATATTTGGATTTCTTAGGAGGAAGCTAATGAATCATTTTCGTAAAATTGTAGCCGTTTTTATTTCCGTTGCTATCCTATTTTCCTTGTGTTCTTTCTCGTCCTTGTTATCAGTTCAGGGACAAGATGAGACCACCATTATTGGGTACGGCCCAGTCGGTGGCGATATAGTAATGCCCTATGCCGGATCTTATGCGGATGGAATCGTATATATTGCAGATATGTTTGGAATATCACTTTTTGAAGCCGAAACAGGTTCTTTTATTCGCAGTTTTCCCGTTGAATCTCCAATGTATAAAGATTTACAACTGATCGATAGCTTACGGATGATATCATCATTGTTCAGTAACGGACCCTTTATGAACCCAGGACAGTTTACACTTCGAGAAAAAATCACTGTAAAACACTCTCTTCAAATCCTATCCACCAATGAGTGTGTCATTGTAGAAGATGCTAAATCTCTGAGTGTATATTCTCCAGAGGAAGGTAAAAAAGTACGATCCATCGCTCTCCCGGAGTTATCTACTCCACATGAAGACAGCTATGTCCAATCTATGTATTGTACAGTCGATGATCAACTGTACATTCTTTCACTCGAGGAATACGTAGCAGAAGATGATCAAACTGAAACTCAACTAGAACTGTTTATCCTTGATAATAATGGAAGTGTTTTACGTAAAATTCAAATTGAAGAAACGGAGTTTTTCTACTCTACCCTAATCAGCTTCTCTGTAAGTCCTGACAAATCCAAAATTGTTTTTTGTAGCCCTGATACACTATACATCGTCGATGCAGAAGGGAAAATTCTTTTGGAATACGACTACGAAGATAAGGAAGAAGCCCTTCAGTTTGCTTCTTTTTTTAACGACGACACTCTCTATGCAAGTGGCATAAATATTGAGGGATTAATGAATATGGAAGGATGCCAAATCACTCCTTGGAAAATCATAGAAGAGGATGAAAAACTATCTCTAGAAAAACAAAAGCCCCTGAGAATAAACAAAAGCGGCTTTTTCCCTGCTTTTTTAGATGTGAAAAATGAAACTGCTACCTGGATCACGTTAGGCATGATGGAAGATCTATTTCAATACCGAACATTCTGCATTCAAAATGAGTCCGCTATTCAAATTGGTTCATATCCATCGCAAGAAGGACAAATTTGTGGTTCATCTGCATTTGCAGTAGATGAGAATCATTGGCTATACGAAACAAGCTTGGGTCAAAATATGATCAATGTTTTTAACGAAAAGGGTGAATTCGAAAAACAAATTCCAATAGCCGTTGATGTTGTTAGTAGCTTAATGGGGATAATCAATTTCATGCCTTTAATGCTCGATATGGAGATTGAAGGGGAGTACTTGTATCTATCCAATGCTTTTCTCTTAACCTCTCTTTCCATTTGCCGTTATTCACTCGAAACAGAAGAATGGGAACTCCTATATGTCTCTGACATCATGAGTGATTCTCCTCTTTTGTTCTCAACTAGTATTGAAGTGTTTGATGAAATTGTATATGTTCTTAGCACTGATGAGGATGAAGGAAAGTATCCTGTTGTTTACGCCATGGACTCGTGGGGAGATATCGTGGAAGAATACTATTTCACGTTCGAATCTTCGGATTATGAACCAGAGAAGAATCCGTTCTGGCTAGATTTCTGTTACGATACCGAGGAAGAACTATTTTACTTCTTAGATGCAGACAATCGAACCTTTCTTGTGTTTGATTCCGATGCTGATTTAATGGAGGTTATCCCCCTGAAAACAAAGGATTTTGAGACAGAAGTATGGGGAGTGTTTTCATCCTTTGTTCTTCGCGGAGATACTTTTATTGTTACGGATGTCATGGCAGATAAAATATATGAATTTGATGCTTATGGCAACGCTTTGCAGAGTCATGGCAGTAGAGGAACGATACAACCTGCTATCAGTAAAGAATATTACCAATTACACCCGGATCTTTTCTATGGTGCATGGAAAGTCCGTATGGCAAAAAATCATACTACAAAAAACGATCCAATTTATGTGTCCGATTTTGGGAATTTCCGGTACCATAAAGTAATGCTAACGCAAGACAAGAAACCAATCCCTACATTTCCCACCATATCGCTTTTTCATGAGAAATTCTCTGTTTTTGAAACAAAAACCTTTACAATCCCATGTACGGTTGATCCAACCGACGGGGAATTCTCCTATACACTTAGCTCTGATGTCCCCTGGCTTTCATTTCCCAAGCCAGAGGGTAAATACCCCACAGACAAAATGGTGTATGAAATTGATGGATCAAAACTAGAGTGTTGGGAACTGAACACAGCAAACATTACGATATCATTTCCAGATCTTCAGCCTGATTCAAGAATTGTTGATGTTTCTGTTGAAGCAGTGGGAAATAAAATTGTTATTCAAATCGGTAGTCAGGTTGCACTACTGAATGATACCATTGAAATTCCACTAGACAAAGGAAGCATTCCTGCTATTTTTCAAGGTCGCACTTATGTCGCTATTCGATTCCTTAGCGAAAAAGTGTTTGAAGCACAAGTAGAGTGGAACGCAGAAGAACGTTCGGTTACATTCACAAAAGGGGATTTTGTAGTTACACTTTTCGTTGGCAAGAAAATAGCGATTGTAAATGGAAAAGAAATCTCTATTGACGCTCCCCCTATCATTGTAGAAGGTCGGACTCTCGTGCCTCTTCGCTTTATTAGCGAAAACCTAGGGGCTTCTGTTGAATGGGAAGCAGAAACACAAAAAGTAACGATTTACTACCCAGCAAAAACTACAAAATAGATTTTCACAATTCATTTTTGATAGGTAAACCCTGTTTTACCTAAAAATGCTAAAGCATAAAAAAAAGCCCTGGGGGAATTCCCCCAGGGCTTTTTTAGATCTCAGCTAAATAAGATGAATCTTATTTAGGGAAGAGTATCTCGGATAATGGTGACTGTACGAGTTGCAGCATCCCACAATACTTCAGCACCAAATGCTTCAGAGATGAAACGGATGGGTACTAAAGTACGACCTTCTTGAGTTACAGTAGGAGCCACATCAAGAATTACTTCTTCGCCATTCACATAAGCAACTACATCACCAATAGTCATAACGATGGAAATCTCGTCACCCAAGGTGATGGTAATGCCTTTGGAAATAGCATCATATTCGACTACAGCACCAAATGCCTCAGCAATAGCACGAAGAGGAACCATGGTTCGGCCAGCAATGATTTGAGCAGGAGCGTCTAAATCTTTGAGAGCTTCACCATTTTTGGTCCACTCGACGTTACCAACGGTAAGTTTGATGATGGTTCGTTCCCAAACTTTTACTTCAGCAGTAACAGTAGCGCTATTGCCAGCTTGATCCACAGCAACCATGGTAAGGGTGTTAGTGCCAGGCTTAATGGCAACTTTAGCCTTCCAGATGTCATGGACAACTTCAGCCTTCACACCATTAATAGTGACGGTGGAATAGATATCTACACGGCCAGTGAATTGATACGGATCAATGTCTTTGCTGTATATAATCTTTCCAGGATCATCTAAGAAGATGTTTGGAGGAGTTGTATCAAGGGTGACAGTGATAAGTTTGCGAACTTTCAAACCAGCTGGATTCACAGCTTCACCAACAATGGTGTTCAATCCTTCTTTCAATGTAACTGTTCCAGTGAAGGAACCGTCATCATTGACTTGGGCTGGAGTACCATTCAAGGTAACTTTGTTACCAGGATTGGTGCGGCCAGTCACTTTTTGGTTAGGATTGTTGGTTAAAGGATTCACAGGATCGAGTTGCAGCCAAGGAGCAGAGGTATCAGGAATAACTGGAAGTTCGGCTACTCCGATGATACGTCCTTCTTTGGTAGCAGTAAATACGACCATGCCTTTGTCATTTGGTGTAATTTCAAAGACAGCCATACCGTCTTTATCGGTTTTCTTGGAAGCATTTACGCCAGGACCTTTGGCAGTGACATTAGCGCCTTCGACAGGAGCTTGTGTACCAATTTCTGTGACTTTAACATTCACACCAGTGGTCTTGTTAGGATGCAATGGACCTTCTGGAATGACATGAACTTGGAGTCCGACAACAGAGTCAAACTCGATGATATTGCGAACGGTATAGGTGGAAGTATTCTTCAGATCATAAGGAGCTGTTAAGTAATACTTATTCTTGTTGAAATAACCCATACCAGCAATATCTTCACCAAGTCCGGTAGGAGTGAAGTGAAGAGTAGTTACCATAACCTTTGGATCGGTTGCTGATTTTTTGGTATGACCATAAATAGCAGTTTGATGTTGGTTACCGATCATATAGACGCGGCCATCTTCATGCATTTCACGATCACGGTTGTCAGCAGGACGAACTTCGACGATTAAATGGTTTTCAATCGCATAAACAAGGTCGTAATTGGAAGGATTCACAAGATCTTTTCCTAATTCTTCGCTTGTTTCAGCTCTGAGTACGCGTAAGGATGGAGATCCAATTTGGACTTCTTTGTTGGGGTATGCTTCCCAATCCAGTAAGAAGGATCCATCATTGGTGCTGTAATCAGAGGAAGTTTGAGCTCTGTGGAAACGTTTTTCTACAGAAGCTGGGTCTTGTTTGTTGGGTGGTGGGTAGCCAGCGAGATCGGCTTCGTCAGGATTGTTACAGTATACGTTGTCTCCAACCAATCCACCAATCCAGCAAAGATCTTCAGCAAAGATGTAGAAAGTTGTTTGAGCGTTGACGTCCAAACCAAGAGAATCATGATAATCTAAACGGTTGTTACCATCGATATCGGAGAATAGGTAACCGCCTTTGTGAGCGCTATTATAAATAGCACCAAGACCCCATCCAACGAGAGGAGGAGTTAGGTTAGGATTGGGGGTTACATCCCAACCACCCTTAATGGATTCTTCATCATACATTACAAGGCAAGTATTGTAATATACTTTGCCAAGAGTAATTTGATTGGAAGCTTTTTGAGTGTGGTTGAAAGCACCTAAGCTGAACAATTCAGCATTACGCCAATCTACTTTACCGTTATCGTTGAAGTCAAATCCTACATTCAGTGTAAACGGATACAGATCTTGTAAGAAATGTTCTGCAAAGAGATAACGATCTTTTTCAGTGAAATCAAAGGAAGCAGGTCGAGTGGAATAAGGAGTGAATCGAGCGGTATTCTTGATTCCTCCACCACAAGTACTTACGCCTTTGCTAACACCCTTCAAGAGGAGACCTTGTGCGTTCTTGGCAGTAATAGTAATCTTGTAGATTCTATTATCAGCAGCAGTCAATACAAAGTCTGGCTCTCCTGGTACTTGATATTCGGTACCAGATGGATCTTCGGTGTTGACAATGGAATACTCAACGGTTGGCAATACAACTTTAACATTGGCTTTTGCAGCATGTTTACGATCAGGTGTATAGATGTAGACATCAAATTCACCTTCATCGTTGGCACAGAAGCCTCTGAATGCATATTTTCCATCTTTGGCAAGACTAAAGTCAATCTTGATGGGTTGGAAAGGTTTTGCAGGAGTGCTGTAAAGTTCACGGTTGGAAATCTTCGTATTGTCATCATTGTGAAGATCAGTACGAACCCAGTAATATTCTGGTAATGGATCAGGATGGATGTCTTTGAAGAGATGATTCCAAATGTCGTCATCTTCTACATAGGTTTTTCCATCACTGTCAGGTACACCACGGGTTAAATCAACAGGTTCCCCTTCTTCATTGGTTAAAGAGAAGGATAATGGGGAAACAGGGTCAACCAATTCGGGAGTTACACCAGCGGTTAATGGATTGGGCTGTACGGATACAGAAAGATCCATAATAGGAGCAACTTCGATGAAGGCTTGACCAGAGAGATAAACTTCGTGAGAGTACTGAGGAGTTGTTCCAGGGAAGGAGTAGAGCGGACGGAAACTACGATCGTTGTTGTCGTCGCCATACTTGTAAGCGGTAATCATAACAGGTAAAGTTTCAAATTCTGAAATTACATGATCAGGATCACCTCTGTCTCCACCGAAATCAACACCAACGGTATCAATTCGAGAACCATTGGCTTCAGAGAGATCGAATACATAGACACCATTGTTACGTTGGAAGGTTCTGGCATCAATGACACCGCCTGTCCAGGTATTGGTGGCTAAGTCGTAAGAACCGATGATTTCTGTTTCTTTGTCGCCAAAGGAAATCTTTCCGTCTTCATTTAGGTCGTCTTCGCTGAAGTACTGAGGAGCACGGTCAGAGAAGTCTGAAGAATGAGGAGGATTGGTTACCCAACCATCTCCAGCACCATCATAAAGATTGGTTCTTGGATTCAAAATACCACGGTCTTGCCATGCATAGACAAATGCATCGTTAGTGGGTTGAACAGATTGCATTACTTCGTATTCTTTAACGGTAATTTCAACTTTGTTGTCCACATCAGCAGTTACTTTGTCTTTGTCGGAAGAAACTTCCAATGCATGAATATCAATTCCGTCGGTTGGAGGTTCTGCGCAACAATCTTGATAAATCTTGACAGTTCCATCCCAAAGAGTAACGGAAACATTCAATTTACCATAGGAAATTGGAATCCATTCTTCGAAACGGAAAATGTTTTCAAGACCAGTGTAATTGAGCTGCTTGTTGTCAACTAAGAGAGGATTGGTATAGCGATAGGTACCGCCATCACGATCCACGTTAGTCCAATCTTGTCCCCAAGCATGTTCAAAATCATTCATGTTAGCAGAATCAATAACGACTTCCCCTGTCCAATCATAAGCAATGGGTACATGACGCAGACCATTGTACTCATAATCAGAGGTTACGGTATTTTTCTTATCATCAAAGACTTTTGGCTGTGCAAAAGGTCCGCTAATGACTACGCGGCGAAGCTTATAGTCAATAGGAGTATCTTCTTCAAAGCTCAAATGATTTCCATCAATGTCTTTAAGGATGAAGTATAGACCGTAATCGGTTAATGGGAAGAATTCGGTACCTAATCGGTTGAAGTCTGTGAAATTGTTGTAATCCACATCATCATACCAATACCACCACCAAATTGCGGGGTAAGCGTTCCAACCACAATGATCTTGGTCGGTTCGGGTTACGCCACCAGCAGTAACAACACCCTGTACTCTTCCGGTGTGGGTTTGTCCGCCAGGATAAGCACGGCAGTCTTTACCAACATCAAGAATTAAGGGGTTGTAAGGATACTGAATTTGAGGAGTAGGTACATTCATCTTGGACAAAGCACTAGGTCCAGCAGTGTAATTCACTTGTGAATTTTGAAGAGCATGGTCTACAGTAGACATTTCTACAAAGTTCACGTATGGATCGGGAGCTAATACTTTGAAGGACTTAACACCACAGTAATCAATCCCCATGGTGGTCCAGTTTTGTGCACCGCTGTAAGGTACATTGGGATATCGGTTGACGTCAAAGTCAAACTCACCCACTGGAGCTACGGGTTTATCAACTACAAAATAAGGAGGATGAGTAATGGTGGAGTTGTAATCGAAAATAATATTTTCGGTCCAAACTCGAACTTCCAATTTTGTTGCAGCATCGCGAGCCAATACTGCGACTTGGATTTCGCCACCTTCGTCGGTGGTGGTTCTTTCGCCATAGTTCATGAGGTAGGAAGGTACACCAAAGGTGCTGACAAAGAAATCTCCAAAAATGTCGCCATAGGAGACATAACCGAGTTTTTCGAAGCCATCGCCGCAAACTTTACATTGATTCTTGTCTTGTGAACAATCAGCATCAATGAAGTTGGGTCTTTCTTCTACTTTAACGCAGTTTGGAATTCTTTCAGGACCTTCATTAGGATATTTTGGATTTGGATTCCATAATACGTCTCCAGCATCCAACATTCCTTCATGATCTCCGATGTCGTCCCAGTTCCAATACAGATAAGTGCCGTCAAGGTTAACTTGAACAATAACTTTTTGTGATGTTACAACGCCATTGGACATTGCAAATCCAGTAAAGAGGTAATCGATACCAGCATTGTGGGCATTGTAGAAGACAGCAACTTCTTCGCCATCTGGTACAGAAATACGAATGCCATTGGGATCGTTTACATCGTTAGGATTGTCAACATCTTCCAATTTCATGGTTAAGTTGGGGAATCTTTGATCAAGAACGCCAACGCATTTTTTGGAAGCGCTGAACTTAATGCCTTCTGGAGCTACGTTGTACTTGGCCTGAGCATAACAATCATACTTGTTCATAAGATCTTCTGGGAATGGAGGTACTTGATATCTTGGAGGACCCCAAGCTTTTGTACCTTCAATGTGACCCCAGCGAAGGTCTTCTTGACCTTCTTTAGGAGGCCATGTAAATTTACCAGTGTTGTCATGAAGTTTCCAGAAAGGATCTACCAATGTGTAGTCTTTTGTCTTTCCAGCTTCATCAATATAGTGGGTTTCTGGAGCAGGTGTAACGCCACCGTCGTCCTTAATTGCCACAATGCGAACTCGTAGATCATAGTCACACAAGATCCATTTACCATTTTCCCATACTTTCTTAAAGCCTTCATATTGTCCATTTGGAGGACAAGTTCCGCGATAAGGAGTGAATTGGAAGGTAGCAACTGGATTGTCAGCTGTGATTACTTTGTAATCTTCATAAATCTTGTCGCTTGTTGGGCCTTCGGTGTTACTAAGCATGATGTAAACTTTTTCAGCTTCATGATACATGCCGTCTTCCCAGTAAGCAGCTCGAGGAGCAGGATCAACCGAAATATCAATTTGAGAAGTTTGTTCTACTTGGAATGGTTTGTCAATTTTGACAGACATACCAATTTGATTAGAAGGATATACTTCCCAATCGATGTAACGGAAATCACAGTTTTTGCCCATGGATAAACCATGAACGGTGCTTTGGTTAATCCAGAAATCTTGGTTGTCACCAATTTTGGATCCGCAGCTGTAGGTTACATCAGATTCTGTAACTTCGGTTAAACGAATGTCACCGGTACGTACAGAATAAGAGGTTAACCAAAGATCGCCATCGTCAATGA
>ERZ795057.2403-NODE-2403-length-14166-cov-25.460279_pt1 | contig 14166 bp, 13 predicted proteins | sample MGYA00375141_ERZ795057 | MGnify/ENA primary metagenome ERZ795057 (study PRJEB30186, sample SAMN05720163) | activated sludge metagenome | isolation source: Anaerobic digester | place: Hong Kong | collected 2015-01-26 ... | reverse complement strand
GGCCCCGTACCTGCCTGTCGTCAGACAGGGTTCAGCTGAATACCTGCCTGCCTGCAGAGGCAGTCAGTCAGGCAGGGAACGACAGATTCCGGTTCTGAAGTTCGGGGTAAAGAAAAAATGTAAATTGTTATTTGGCCCCGTAGTTCAGCTGAATAGAACGTCAGATTCCGGTTCTGAAGGTCACAGGTTTGAATCCTGTCGGGGTCACGAAGATAACCAGCCCAAAAGGCTGGTTTTTCATTTATAGCACCATTAAATTTATTTGTACCTTTAAGCCAAAATAAAAAGGTTATGAAAACACATTTTTTATTCGTTTTTACGGCTTTATTTTGGTTCGTTGGAGTTCTTCCTGCCCAAGTAGTTTTTCGGCTTCAAATACCCGAAAACACCCCTCGTGGCTCGTCGTTTTATCTGGCAGGCTCAATTAATAATTGGGTGCCAGGCGATGCGGTTTTCCAATTTAAGGAAAGCCAACCCGGAGAGTTGTTGCTCACCATCGATTCTGTGCCAAAACATTTCGAATATAAAATTTGTAGAGGAACCTGGAACGATGTTGAGGTTGATTCAACAGGAATGGATATTAAAAACAGGGAATACTCCGATTCGTTAGGTAAAAACATACAGATTTGTGTTAAGGCTTGGAGAGACCGTATTCCTGCCAAAAATATTGTTTCTACTGCTTCGGAAAATGTTCATTATTTGCCTACAAGCATTGAAATACCACAACTTAAACGAAGACGAACGGTTAGGGTATATTTCCCTCCAAACTACTCTTCATCGCAAGGTTTTCCTGTAATATATATGTTCGACGGACAAAATCTGTTCGATAACTCTACCGCCTTCTCAGGCGAATGGAAGGTTGATGAAACGTTAGATAGTTTGTATCGAAACAGGGCATTCTCATGTATTGTTGTAGCAATTTACCATGGCGATGCGGAGAGGTTAAACGAATTAACTCCTTGGCCCAATACAAAAAAGGAGGGAGGAGATGGTGAAAAGTTTGCAAAATTCATTGTAAAGGATTTAAAGCCATACATTGACGAGCATTACAGAACATTACCCGACCGTGATAATACCGTAATTATGGGAAGTTCTCTGGGTGGGTTAATGTCCTTATATATGGCCTTAGAGTATCCCGATGTTTTCGGAAGGGCTGGTGTGCTTTCTCCTTCACTTTGGTGGAGTGATGAAGTTTACGAGCATGTAGATAGGTTTAAGAAAAAACGCTTTCAGAAATTCTATATCTCTGCTGGGTTGAATGAAAGCCCTGAAACAAATAAAAACATTGAGAAAGTGAAGAAATTACTTGAGGTAAAAGGGTATTCAGAAAACGAATTAAAAGTAATTGTTGACCCTGTTGGGGAGCATAACGAGGAATTTTGGTCAGGTGAGTTCAAAAATGCAGTAAAATGGTTGTTCGATTTATAGTAAAGAATATGAAAAAAGTACTTTGGCTAGTAATTACTATTCTATCACTTCACGCTTTTTTAGGATGCAACTCAAAAAGTAATTCAGATATAGAGCTACAAAAAACATACTATAAAAGCGGTAAGCTGCACGAAGTAATACCATTAGTAAACGGAATTGTGCAGGGGGTTAAAAAGGAGTTTTATGAGGATGGAGCATTACGATTGGAGGTTCCATACGATAGTGGCTATGTGAATGGAAATGTAAAATACTACTACCAAAATGGTAAGTTATACTCACTAACCCCACGAAGAAAAGGTCTAATTCACGGGGTTGTAAAAAAATACTATTCAACAGGGAGTCTTCAGAGCGAAACTCCATATTATGATAATAAGTTACAACCTGGACTTAAAGAATATGATAAACAAGGGAATTTGATAATTAACCCAGAAATAGTATGTAAAACAAACAAATCAAGAAGAGGGAAGGACTTACAGGTAACGGTTGAGGTTAGTCTTTCAAAGTTTGCTAAAAACATTGCATACTTTCAGGCGGTTCATTATGAGGGAAAGGATACAACTTTTTCAAGGATCCCTTCGGAGAATGGGGTAGGAAGACTTAGTGTAATTCTTACAAAAGGTAGTTCAATAGACCAGGAAATATTAATTAAAAGCGAATATTTAACCCAGCTAAATAATAGGGGGGTGACTCAAAAGAAATATCGTTTTTTCGCTAAAAATTAAATTACAAATCACAAGTGTCCAATTAATTTTATTAGTATAAAAAAGATTGCCTTCGGCGAGCTAAAGGTTCTTCGATACACTTCGTTTCTCTCAGAATGACAGTTAATTAATTTTTATTTTATAGGGGAAGGGAGGGGTTGGTGGCGGCCAAGCCGCCACCAACCCCTCCCTTCCCCTAAGAACATACAACAAACTGTCATTCTGAGCGAAGCGAAGAACTTAGCGCAGCCTGCCTTTGTCGGCAGACAGGCGATCTCACCGAAGGTAATCTTTTTAAATTAGTCGGACACTAGTGATTACAAATCAATAGTGTCCGTTAAAATTCCTAGATTAAGAATTTTTGAACAATTGATTTCTCGCTTCGCTCGAAATCTTTTTTAGTTGTATCGGACAGTATTAATTCAAAATATCCTTCCCCACATCATTTTTACTGATTAGTTAAACTATCTAGTATGCTTTCCATCAAAAGGTATTGTTCAATACTATTTTAACAAACCAATAAACCAACGAACCATGCAAAGATTTGCCTCCTTGTTACTCCTCGTATTCTTCTCATCGTATATTGTTGCCCAAGAACCATTGCCCAAAGGTTTTACCGATTACGAGTTTACCATTTGGGATGAGTATTTGAAGAATTTACCAAACGATAAGGGAACTTCACCCCCCGATGAAGCGCCCCGTTCGGTAGCCGAGTGGGAAGAAATGCAGGGAGTTATAGTAACATGGGCTGCTTATTCAAGTAATTTACGAGAAATTATTCGCAATGCGAAAGAGTATGTAAAGGTGTACGTAGTATGTTCAAGTCAAACTAACGTTGAGAGTTACCTTACTTCGGGAGGAGTTACCCTCGATAATATTGAATTTATTGTAGCTCCTTTTAACTCGGTTTGGGTACGCGATTACGGACCACATTGTGTTTACCTTAACGGAACCAATGAGTTGGCTATTGTCGATTGGGTGTACAATCGGCCTCGTCCTCAGGACGATGAGATTCCCTCAGTAGTTGCTACCCACCTTAACTTACCACTATACCAGATTACCTCTTCTCCCAATCGTTTAGTGGCAACCGGAGGAAACTTTATGAGCGATGGTGCAAGTACTGGATTCTCATCAAAACTTATTCTGGAAGAGAATGATGGCTTAAACGAGAACGATATAAACCAGATTATTTACAAGTACATGGGAATTGACCCCTACATCAAGATGAACACCTTGCCCTACGACGGCATTCACCATATCGATATGCACATGAAATTGCTCGATGAAGAAACCTTGCTGGTTGGTCAGTATCCGCAGGGAATTTCGGATGGGCCTCAAATAGAGAGCAACCTTAGCTATGTTTTGAGTAATTACAAAACAATTTATGGGACCGATTTTAGAGTTGTTCGAATCCCAATGCCATCGGATGAGTATGGACATTATCCCAGTCAGGGTTCCGACTATTTAACCTATACAAACTCTGTTATTCTAAACGGGTTAGTTTTGGTTCCAATTTACGGAAGACCACAGGACAGCGAAGCCCTTGAAATTTACCGCAATGCAATGCCGGGTTACAATGTGGTTGGGTTGGATATGAGGAATGTAATTCCGGCAAGCGGAGCAATACATTGCATTACCAAAGAGATAGCAGCAGCTGACCCAATTCTTATTTCGCATGCTCCCCTTCGCGATGGCATTTCATATAATGAAGAAGGGTACGAGGTGCTTGCCAGCATAACTTCATCTGCTGAAATCGAGAATGCGACTCTTTTCTGGAGCTCCGATACAGCTGCAGGTTTTCAGGAAATTTCAATGATACTTGAACAGGAAGCCTACACTGCAACTCTGCCGGCGCTTGAGGTTGGAGCAAAAGTTTTCTACTACATTGCAGCAACCAATGCGAACGAAAAAACCATTACAAAACCAATTGTCGCTCCCAAGGGGCTATACGTTTTTACTGTGGAGCAGGCGGTATCGGTTAGTGAAGTTGATTTTTTAAACCGTGTTTCAGTATTCCCAAATCCTGCTACTAACGAGCTAAAGGTAGGGTTTAGCGGTTATGTTTTCGTGGAACAGGTTCTAATTTTGAACCCGCTGGGTTCAGTTGTATGGGCAGAAAAGGTACATAGCGAAACAGAAAATTACACCGTTAATGTTTCCAGCCTACCTTCTGGCTACTACTTTATGGTTATTAAGTCGAAAAACCAAGCAGTAACTCGAGGTTTTGTGAAAAGATAGGTGAGTTAACTTGCAGAAAAACAGGCGCATGAAATCTCATGCGCCTTTTTTTATTTTTTTTGGTAGGGTATTTTTTTTGCTGAATGTATAAGTATTGAAAACAGCAAATTCTAGATTGTGAAAAAAGAAGAGTTAAATATGACCGAAGGATGGATGGAAAAGTTTCCGTTTGGAGAATTGGAAGTTCCATCAGGAATTGGGAAGGATGCTGTTTGGGATTCGATTCTTGAAAGCATTAAACGTGAAAATCAACATCAAAAGTTGAACATTTTTAGTCACTTATCAAAAATTGCGGCAGTGTTTGTTGCCCTTGTTGTTGTTGGAAGTCTAATGTGGATTTTTGTTTTTGGCTCTAAGGAGTACTATTCACCAAAAGGGAAACATTTACAGGTTCAGCTGCCCGATGGCAGTAGGGTTGAACTTAATGCTGACACTCGGCTCAGCTTTAACAGCGCATTATGGCGTTTTAAGCGTAATGTTGTTTTGGACGGGGAAGCGCTTTTCTCGGTAAAAAAGGGTGATTTCTTTAATGTTAGAACCGAACATGTTACCACCCAGGTTTTAGGGACCGTTTTTAATGTGTACTCCAGAAACAACGAGGTTAAGGTTAGCTGTATTGAAGGTAGCGTAGCGGTAATTAACACAAAAACGCAGCAAAGAGTTCTTTTGGCACCAAACCAGCAAACAAAGCTGGCCAACGGAAAACTTAAGGAGCCCGATACTGCTGCAAAACCTGAAATGGCCACCTGGACAAGAGGAGAGTTCTACTTCCTTAACGAAAGCCTTGAAAATGTTTTGAAAGAAATTGAGCGCCAGTTTAATGTGAACGTAAACAGCATGGTAGCCCAAGAACGATACTACTCAGGAGTATTCTTTAATACTAACCTTGAGGATGCGCTCGATTTGGTTTGCGTTCCAATGAATTTAAGCTGGAAAATAACCAGCGGATTGATTGTAATAACAGAAAAAGAAAGTTCGAACTAGTCAAATATCAAACTAACAATTAACTAACCAAACAATTACAACTATGAAAAGAATTAGCATCTATTTAATGGCAGGTATTCTGATGACCTCGTTCTCCTTTACCTCATGCGAAAAGGAAGAAGAAACATCACCACTGGTTGAACTTATGGAAACCGACGATGAGGTTGCAGCCTTCTACGACGACATTCTCTCCGAGGTTGATGAGGTTACCTTTAACGACGGAACCTCAAAATCGGGGGTAACAGTTAGCCAGGGGTTTAGCGGCACACGAACCGTAGTTACCGAGTTTTCAGGCGACACAGTCATTCACACCATTACTTTCGATAACTTTATGAACGAGAACTCAAACAGCGGAAGAGTGAAGAATGGAACCATAATAATAAAAGTTCTTGGTCGTCCATACCTCGAAACTTTCTGGCGCCAGGTTACCTTCGTTAACTTCACCGTAAACGATAACCTTATTGAAGGAGTTAAAGTTATTGAGAAAACCGGCGAGTACCAGTTTACCGTTGCCCTTACCGATGGTAAAATTACCTTTACCGATGAAACTACCTACACACGTAACTTCACCAGAACTCGAACCTGGATTGATGGCTACGCAACTCCCTACTACATTTGGGACGATGAATTTACCTTGGAAGGCAATGCCTGGGGAGTAAACCGAAATGGGAATGAGTATACCCACGAAATAACGAGCCCTCTTTTCATCAAAAGAGATTGTAGGTGGGTTGTTTCGGGAACAATTGAATTTAACGTGAACGGACAGACGGCAATTCTTGATTATGGCGATGGAACGTGCGACAGGATTGCAACCCTGATTTCAAACGGCGAAACTCATACAATCAACCTTCGTGGAGGTCAAAACTAACCTTTGGAAATCTAGTCATAAATCGAACTGCTCAGTGTTGGGTGGTTCGATTTTTTTTGGAACACTATCCAATATTTTGTGTAAATGGGTAGTATAATTCGGTTAAAGGGGGCTATTTTAACCCAAGTTTTTTGACCTGCTTTAGCATTCCAACAGCTTCGGCAAGTCTTCTCGTTTTTGTTTCTTCTTTCTTTGCGCTGGTAATCCAGCCAATGTAGTTTCGCTTGTGCGATTTTGGCAGCTTGTTAAAGTTGGTTAGGGCAGGTTCGTTTTTCCCAAGTTCAGCAGCTATGAAATCGGGAATTACGAACTCTTCGTTCTTTTTTTCGGGGAAATCTTCAACTTTCCAGGTAACCTTCCCTTCGTTTTTGTACGAGTCGATTTTCTTCAAGCCGTGCTCGGTCATTCTGCCTTGCGCAATCAGCTCAAGAACAATTTTTTTGTTCACATCCGACCAGTTTGAGATGTTGGTTCGGGGAGTAAATTTTCGTACGTATTTCTCATCGTCAATTCGTTTTATAATGCTATCAATCCATCCAAAGCATAGCGCTTCCTCAAGCGCTTCCTTGTACGAAACTCCTTGTGTTTTTAAGTGATTTTTGTAGTAAACCATCCAAATTCCGGGGCTTTTATAGTGGTTGTTTTCAAGCCACGATCGGAATATTTTCCTGTCTTTAAAGAAGATTTCTTCAAAACTCATTTTTTCATTTTTTGCTTTTCAACTTTGAATTCAGCAGATTCTCTTCTACTCGAAATTCAACAATCCTTCTAATTAAATAGAGAGGGAGAGGTTGACTTGCCGGAAACTGAACCGATCCTTTGCCTTGCTTGTATTTTGATAATTCTTTTGCAAACTCATGATGTCCCGATGGTGTTGCGTAAAATCCAATATGATTTTTAAATCCTGCAAAGTAAACCAAAGGTTTGCCGTTGGTTCTATAGGCTGTCTTTTTTAATCTTTTGCTAAATAATCTTCGATTTCTCTTTTTAACTTCGGTAAATGAATTGAAATAATGCCCCAAATTACAACATCATCAACTTTGTCATACCCGTGAATAACCCAATTTCTTGTATCTACAATTTGTCTTGCATTCTCAATTTGAATTTCTGGAGCAATCTTCATTATTCTATTCATTGCTTCACCAATAATTTCAATTTCTCTTTCAATCCCTCTTCTTAATAATTTATTGTTTTGATATTCAAAGAAATCTCTTTTCTCTCCAAGAAAGTCAAAAATTGACTCAATAGATGTTTTAATGTCAAAAAGATATTTCTTTACTTCACGCTTCATAAATCAGTTGCTTTGATTCATTTATACTTTCAATAAAGTAAGGATTTGATAATGTTCTTTCAGTTACGATATCAATTTCTCTTTTAAATAGTTCTCTGAGTTTATAGTGAAGAGCAAAATAGTTTCTTGTGTATTCATCTACAGTTAAATTATCAGAAAACGATATTAGAAAATCAATATCACTGTCTTCTCGAAATTTTTCAGAAACTACAGAGCCAAAGGCATAAAGTCTCTTTATGCTAAGAGCCTGACAAATAGCAATTAATTCTTTCTTTCGCTCTTCGATTAATTGTTGCATCTTATTTTTTTTCAAAGATACAAAATATTAAAATTACAATACATTTCTTTAATTAGGCTTGCTTCCAAATCTAAATATCACAAAAAACTCAAAAAATGTTAATCTTTTTTGAAAATCGACAAACATCATATATTCAGCAATAAAAACGACAACAAACGACAGTAAACGAATATTACCCGACTATAACCAGTTAACAACCGAATCGGCTGATTTTGCTGCCGTTACTTTGCATCATCAAACTTAATGTCAAACAAATTAAAACTTACAAAAATGGAAGCAACAGTTAACAGAGTAGAGATTCAAGGATTCTTAGGTCGTGATGCAGAGGTTCGCACATTCGATAGCGGACGCACGCTGGTTACCTTTAGCGTAGCCACCAACGAGAACTACAAGAACGCAAAGGGCGAGTGGATTACTAACACAACCTGGCACAGCATTACCTACTGGAAAAACAGGAAGGACGAGTCGGTTGATTTTTTAAAGAAGGGCGAGCTGGTTGCCGTAAACGGAAAGCTAAACACACGCAAGTACACCGACAAGAGCGGGCAGGATAAGTACATTACCGAAGTAGTTGCGCTCAAAGTTGAACCGGTAGCTGTAGAAAAGATTAACGATTAGTTGGATGAAAGAATTGATGTAAATTAAAATTAAAAAATTGAAAGCGCCGAGTTGTAGTTTACGACTTGGCGCTTTTGATTTTTATTATCAATAGTGTCCGATAAAACCTTTAAAGATTTCTCGCTTCGCTCGAAATGACAATACATCCAGAAGGTAAAAATTGGGGAGGGTTGGTGGCGGCGAAGCCGCCACCAACCCTCCCCAATCTAAAACGTAACAACCTGTCATTTCGAGCGAAGCGAGAAATCAATTATTCAAAAATTCTCAATCAACAAATTTAAACAGATACAAATGTTTATCTAAAATTTAAAATTCACAAAAACCGATTGGGCAATTCCCATTCCGTACAAATCATTATAAACCAGCGGAGTGCCAGTTTGTAGAAAGTCAACAACCGGTGTGTCGGAAATTGCGTAGGGCCGAGCCAAAATATTTTCGCGGTTAAAAATGTTGAAAACATTTACTCCAGCTTTTACTTCGCCCCTAGAGAATTTTTTGGTATAGTTTACTCCCAAATCAGTTCTGAAGTAGGCAGGCAGTCGGTTCGAGTTTTTTTCGTAATCGGACGAAATTTGAAGCGTATTGGTAAAAAGTATTTCGTCCCAGGGTTTCCCCGATCCGTAAATGGTTGCAAACGCAATGCCCCAGCCTCGCCATTTGGCCGTTCCGGCCAGCTTAACTTCATGCAGCTGATCGTCGAATGCGGGGTAAGGATTTCCTCGATTTACCGTTTCTGCAATATTTGTGCTTCTGCTCAACGTGTAGGCAAGCCAAACCTGTGCCGATGGAAACTCCTTGTGAAGCAGCAAATCCATTCCCTTAACGTTGTTGGTAATGTTGTAGTATACCTGCTGTTCCTGAATCCGGTTTCCGCCAGCTCCGTTGCCAACTCGCTTGTAAACAGTTTGCAGAAGGGTAATATTCTCCATCTTTTTTTTGTAAAACTCAACATCTACAGTAATTCCGGCTGGAAGCTTTGTTATAACACCACCAATTAGATGGTTTGCAGAAACAACCGGGAATCGATCACCGTCGGAAATTACCCATGCACGCTGAAAGTTGTACGCCGAGTAGGTTACAATTTGGTTAATAAACTGGTAGTATTTTCCTGCGGAAAATTTTAGAAAAGAGTTTTTTGCAAACTCAACCGATGCCTGAACTCTTGGTTCCAGGTAGTTCTTATCGGTTGGACCGTAGTGGCTTGCCCTAACTCCAAATTTTAGAGATTTTACAATTCCCGACGAGTATGTGTACTGCGACCAGATTGTTGAGTGAAACATTTTGTTATCGCGGGTTCTAACCGTATCGATAATCGGGATATCGTTTGTGATATGTTTAATTTCCTCATCAAGTTTTATATTTACTCCGTTGGTCTGAAGGCCAAATTCCAGCGTGTTTCTTTCGTTCAGCTTCAGCGAGTTATTCCAGGAAATATTAATGTCATTAAGCTCGTTGAGCGTGTAAATGTACCGTTGAACTGTGTCGATAATGCTGCTGTTTTGTCTTTTCTTCAGTGTGTAATCTGTATGCTCAAAATTCAAATGGTAGCGGGAAGTTCCCGCAGTAAATGTGTGGTAAAACTTGCTGTTCCATTGTCGCGACCAGCGAAATCCAACGCCGCCGTTTCCCCAGTCGGAATCCTCGCTAAGCGTCTGGTAGCCGGTTTCGCGGTCAAGCCTCATTCTATCGGTTCCGCTAAAAGCTGTAAGCGATAGGTTGTCCTTCTCAGTAGGTTTGTAGGAAATTTTCGTGTTGAAATCGGAGTACACAAAGTTGGGTTCGTCCTCGTCGGTTCTTAAAAATGCCGGATAATTTTTGGATGCAAGAAGAATATCGGAGCGGGCACTTTCCAGAAACTGATAGTAAACGTTGCTTCTGAAAAAGTCGGTGAATGAGCGGCGTGCTGCAACAAGGAACGTAAATTTCTTCCCCATTGGCCCCTCGAGCAAAATATCTGTCGACAGCAAGTCGGCTCCGGCATCAACCGATAAACTGTTTGAATTTCCGGTTTTTCCGGTAATTTCAATTACCGATGAGGCTCTGCCTCCCCACTGCGCATCAAATCCTCCCTTGAAAACTCTGATATCTTTTACTGATTTTGCGTTGAAGCTGGTGAATGCACCAAAAAAGTGGTCGATATGGTAAATTGTAAATCCATCAAAAACAAAAAGATTTTTATCCGAAGTTGATTTTCGGATTAGTAAACCAGAAAGACTTTCGGTTGTCCCATCGATTCCGGGTAGCAGCTGCAGCGGAGCTGCAATATCCAGCCCGTTCATCGAGGGCATATCAGTGTTCCGGTTCGAGTTCCAACGAATCATTCCGGGCGACGATTCGGTTGCAACAATATCGGGCTGGTGTTTTACGATAACTGCAGTTTCAATAACATTTTCCTGCGTGGTTAAATCAATTTTGATTTGCTCTTTCTGGTTCTTCGGAACCAGCGAAATTTTTGTTGGCTGGTATCCAAGGTAGCTGATTATCAAATTTAGCGAATCGGCTTGCTGCGTAATTATGCTGAAATATCCATCGCTGTTGGTTGTTGTTCCACGATTTGTTCCGGCAATGGCAATGGTGGCGTAGGGAAGCCGCTCAAGAGTTTTTTCATCACGAACAACTCCAAGGAGTTTGAACTCGAGTGGTGGTGGAGGCTTTACTTTTTCCTCCGGTTCGGTTTCTACAATTCGCTTCGGGCGGATAACGAGAACTTCGTTGATAATAACCAAATCAAGATTTGAATCAACAATAATTTTTTCGATAAGTTCCTTAAGAGTTGCTCCCGAAAAATTTCCCGAAACAATAATTTTTGATGCCAGTTCGCTGTCGTAGGCAATTTTGGCTTCGTGCTTTTCCGATAAATCTTTAAGGATTTCCGATAGGGGTTGCTGGTTAACCGACAGGTTAAAATTTTGGGCAAAGCAGGTTGACGAAAAAACCAGATTTATGATTACTAATCGAGTAATTGCTTTAATCCAATTACCGGCACTCATATCTTTAATTTTATTAAGGACGATTTTTTATAGTACAATCTTGTGGAAATTTTCCCTAATCTACTCTGCCGAAATTATTACAATTTTTTTGCTTTGGTCGATTTTGTATTTCAAACCCATTGGCAGGCAAACCAGATTTAGAGCACCTTCCAGATTGTCGGTGGTAAAGTATCCTGAGTATAATCTTCCTTCGGGGTTAAATCCGCGAATCTCGATTTTTATTCCAAATTGTCGCTCAAGTTCACGGAATACTTCTGATAGCTGCGCATCGGTAAAGAAATGTTCGCCCCTGAGCCACGAAGCCGATTTTTCTTCATCAACTTCAAACTCATGTACTTTGCTCAACTTCGTGTTTACTTTTATTCCCTGTCCAGCTGCTAAAGTTTTGTCAACTTTGCTATCCGATTGAACCTGAACTTTTCCTGATAAGCACTCAACGCTTAGCTCCGAGGAGCGGAAGTAAACGTTGAATTGTGTTCCAACCACTCTAATCTTATTTTCACCGGCAATAACCACGAAATCGCTTTTGCCTTTTTTTACATCAAAAAATGCTTCGCCGGTTAGTTCTACGGTTCTGTCTCTGTTAAATCCAAACTCGCGGTGTTTGATTACCGTTCCTGCGTTTAGTGTTACAAATGATGAGTCGGGGAGCATTCCATGTGCTAAATTTCCTGCCGGTGCTTCAAATGATTGCGTTGCAAACTGATACTCCAAAACTCCTGAAACTACAGCAATAAGAATAATTGCGGCAGCGCTCCACATCATTAATCTTCCCGGGAATTGTTTTGCTCTTTCCTGCTTTTCGATACCGGACATAAGTTTACTCCACGCTTCATCCTTGCTCATGGATGAGGGTGGAACTTTAAGCCCGGAAGTTAAGTTCATCAACTTCTCAACTTCTGCTGCTTCGTCCTCGGGTAGTATGTTGAACTCGTCGCTCATATCTTTAAATCGATTCTCGATCGAAGTATCTTTATCGCTTCGCTCATCCTTTTCTCAATAGCTTTTACGCTCAGGTTCATCCGTTCAGCAATCTCGTTGTAAGTGAGTCCTTCAATCCGGTTCATAAGGAAAACAATTCGCGGCCCTTCGGGAATTTCAGCCAGCGCGCTTTGAAGTTTCTGGTTGAATTCTTCGGTAAGAATTTGCGAATCTGCACTTTCGGAAGTGTTGTCGTTATCGGATTGCTTCTCGAACTGGTAAACAACCTGCTGATGCTTAAACTGATTTTTTATGATGTTTGCTGCAATTGTGTACAGCAATGATTTGATGGACTCGTTTCGGACTTTATCGCGGAATGACCACAATTTCAGGAAAGTTTCCTGAACCACATCGTCCGATGTTGCAACATCACCCGTTTTGTAGTAGGCAAAACTCCGTATACTCTCGTAGTACAGGTCGTAAATTTCCCTGAACCACGTTAGCTCCTTCATGGAGTATTTTCCTTCGGGTAGTGTCACAATGTAAATTTAAACATCAAGTAAAGATAACTTTTTATTGCTTTAGGGGAACAACAATAGTAATGCCATTTTTTATTGTTGAAAAAATCTATTCTAGATTATTTTTTTGGTTACTCGCATTAATCATTTTTTCGAAATCAACCTCTGGGAAAGGAATGTACTCGTATGCCTGATTCCGAAGTTGTGGCTCAAATCCGGCTTCAGAAATTGCTTTCTGAATTCCGTACGCATCCATTTTGTTGAACGATCCTGCCGATGAAACCACATTTTCCTCTATCATAATCGAGCCTAAATCATCGGCTCCGGCATGAAGACAAAGCTGCGCGGTTTCAATCCCTACAGTTAACCACGAAGCCTGAATGTGTGTAATGTTGTTCAAAATTATTCGGCTTAGCGCAATCATTCTGATGTACTCGGCTGCGGTGGTTGTGTTTTTAACGCCCATCTTTTCCAACTCTGTTCCCTTGTCCTGAAATGGCCAGGGAATGAATGCTGAAAAACCTACGCTATTATTTGGTTTCCTGCTTTGGAGTTCTCTGTATTTTATAAGATGCTCAATTCTTTCGGCAGGGGTTTCGATATGGCCAAACATCATGGTGGCAGTTGTGAGAAGTCCCAGCTGATGGGCTTCGGCCATCACATCGAGCCAAGCCTGCGAATCGGGTTTGCCGGGCGATAGTAATTTTCGAACTCTGTCCACCAGAATTTCTGCTCCGCCACCGGGCAAACTGTCAAGCCCCGATTCCATAAGTTTTACGAGAACTTCTCTGTAGTTTAACTTTTCAATTTTTGCAATATGAGCAATTTCAGGCGGTCCCAGCGCATGAAGTTTTACGTTGGGAAATTCTTCTTTTATCGCTCTAAAAAGTTGGGTGTAAAAATCTAAACCAAGTTTTGGATGAAGACCGCCCTGAAGCAGTAGCTGTTCCCCACCAAAACTGAACATCTCCCTTATTTTCGCTCTGTATTCATCTAAAGTTGTGATGTAGGCATTTCCATCTCTAAGTCCACAATGGAAATTGCAAAATTTGCAACCTGCAACACAAACGTTGGTAATATTCACGTTCCTGTCGATTTGCCAGGTGACCTTATTTCCCGGAACATGAATTGTGCGAAGCTGATTGCCAACAAAAATTAGCTCATTTAATGGAGCATTTTCGAAAAGGAATAATCCTTCCTCAAGTGTTATTGGTTCCAGGTTGAGCGATTTTTCGAGAATTCTGTTTGTGCTTAGTACCATCATCAAAAATTAAATCACAAATGTATAAAGAAGTTTTCGGCTTTTTTGTT
>ERZ795057.2400-NODE-2400-length-14171-cov-13.106900_pt1 | contig 14171 bp, 15 predicted proteins | sample MGYA00375141_ERZ795057 | MGnify/ENA primary metagenome ERZ795057 (study PRJEB30186, sample SAMN05720163) | activated sludge metagenome | isolation source: Anaerobic digester | place: Hong Kong | collected 2015-01-26 ... | reverse complement strand
CACACAAAGACTGCGGCGCACCTCTGGCACTCGACCCCGACACAGCTTACAAGGTTACCAAGGCATGTGTCGAAGTTGCCAAGGTTCCGATCATCTTCAAGACAACCCCGCAGTGCGTAAATGCAGCAGCACTGGCTATAGCCATTCAGAAGGGCGGCGGCCATGCCATCAGCGGTAACAACGCATTCTACGGCGCATGGATCGACCACGAGAAGGCAGAGTTCTACGGCGTACCGGGTTCCATGGGTGGGCTCATCGGCCGTTCGTGGCAGCTGTTCTCTCTTGCAAAGATCCTCGAAACAACAGCAACCATTCCTGAGATGCCGTTCCTTGGTGGCGGCGGCGTGTTCACCTATGACGACGTTGCACGTCACATCATGGGCGGCTGCGACCTGGTGGGTCTCTGCTCTTCCGTGTACTCCCGCGGTATTGCTGTTATCCCCAAGATCATCAAAGAGCTCGACGAGTTCTGCGACAAGAAGGGATATAAGACCATCAAAGATATCCCGGTTCTCACCGACAAGTTCATGTACCTGAGAGACTGGAAACGCGAAGGTCCTTACATGCAGGAAGTTACCCCTGTTGTTCCCGAGTTTGACGACGAGAAGTGCAACCGCTGCGGTATCTGCGAAGGCCTGTGCCCCTACGGCGCTATCTCAATGGACAAGGCTTCCGGCGAGAAACCGACCTTTGACAGAGACATCTGCTACGGCTGTGGCTGGTGCGTAGGTCACTGCCCGCAGTGGGCTGTCAAGATGGTCAAGGCCGACACCGGCGAAGAGATCTGGGACGGCCGCGGCACCATCGCAGACTGGGTATCAGACGAAGAGGGTTATTAATATCATCTCTGAACACTCAGTAGCATAGTACCTAACGGGGCATTATCAGTGATGGTAATGCCCCGTTTTAACTTTAATCGATCTGAACGCGGTGTGTAGAACACGTATCATTTCATTAAAAAACATGATCAATTCGGAGGATATATGAACGAGAACTCACGGCGAACGGCGGCTCTGATTGCAAGTTGTGCAGCAATGTTCTGGATTGGGACCTTTGTCTTCGGTCTTCCGGGCGTTATGGCGCCTTACTGGCAGGAATCCTTCGGCGTCGGCCGTGGAGCGGTGTCACAGATGCCTTTGTGGGTGATGCTGGCACTGGGTTTTTTCATGTATGTCTCCGGGAAGTACCAGGAAATATTCGGACATGCCCGTATGGCAGCCATAGGTGCAGTGATTATGGGGCTCAGCACTACGATGCTCGGGCACTATCATTCCATCGGATGGGTGTATTTCTGGGCCTTCACCATGGGTGTTGCCTCCACCTTCCTCTATATACCGTCACTCACGGTCGTACAGCGATGGTTTCCACACCGCAGGGGGCTGGTAACAGGTCTTGTGAATCTGATATTCGGCCTGTCCGCTTCTCCCATGTCTCCGATTCTCAATAAGATGCTTTCCTCAATGGGGCCTGTCACCATGACCACCATTGTCGGCTTGCTTGCGTTGATTACCGGGCTTGTGGTTGCCCCATTCATGCGTGTTCCCGATGAGCAGCTTACCCAGACTTCCAGCCAGTCATCTCAGCAAGCTACTCTGGGCAGGTCATTGACCGTGGCAGAGGCACTCAAAACCAGGAACTTCTGGCTCATGTGGTTCAGCTGGGCATTGGCAGGCGGTGCCGGGTTCGCCATGGTAACCCTGTCCACACTGTTCGGCCTTCGCATGGGCCTTTCGATGGAACAGGCGGTGTTTATTCTTGCAGCATATGGCCTCATGAACGGGCTGAGCCGGATCATCAGCGGCTACCTTTCGGATCATATCGGCAGAAAAGCTACCATGTGCACGGCGTTTCTTATCGGAGGGTGCGCATACATTCTCATGCCGCATCTCAGTGGCGTTGTGCTGTGGGCTCTTATGGCCGCCTGTGTTGCCTTTGCCTTCGGCACGCTTTTTGCCGTTTCAGCTGCCATGGCGACCGATTGCTTCGGCATGAAGCATTTCGGGGTAATATTCGGCCTTATCTTCACTGCCTACGGCTTTTTTGCAGGACCTCTGGGGCCCTGGCTCGGGGGGAGAATCCTTGATATGACACAGGGAAACTTTACTATTGTATTCAGCTATCTAGGTGGGTTCTATCTGATCGCAGGGGTTTTGATCACCTTTGTACGTGCGCAGGACGATGAAACCCTGGAGATCGGATTTGAACAGGAATCCTCTCTGGAGAAGGTTTATGTTCCCATAGAGGATTAAGCGGATGTATCATTGGTGAAAGAAGTATGTAAAAACAGATAACTGACTGCACATATAATAGTAAAGGAGCTAACTATGTTTTCTTCACCCGATGAAGTGCTGGACAAATTTGCACAGGTAAAATTTATAGTGAACAGGTCAGTGGCAACAGCGGTGTTTATAGCTTTAAAGCTCGAACGGCCACTGCTCGTAGAGGGTCCCGCAGGAGTTGGGAAAACCGAGCTTGCCCGGGTACTGGCAGAAACTACCAACTCTGAGTTGATCAGGCTCCAGTGCTATGAAGGCCTCGATGAGAGCAAGGCACTGTATGAATGGAACTATCAGAAACAGCTGCTGAGGATCTATACTGACAAGAGTCAGAACAAAAACTGGGAAGAGATAAAACACACAGTATACAGTCAGGAATTCCTTCTGGAGAGACCACTGTTAAAGGCACTCATGGCTCAGCAGAGGACTGTGCTGCTTATTGACGAGGTGGATAAAAGCGATGAAGAGTTTGAAAGTTTTCTGCTGGAGATACTCTCAGACTACCAGATCTCCATCCCGGAACTTTCCACCATCACCGCAGTGCATCCACCCATGGTCGTGCTTACCAGCAACAACTTCAGAGACTTCGGTGATGCTCTCAAGCGGCGGTGCATTCACCTCTATCTCGACTATCCCTCATACGAACAGGAACTCAAAATCCTCAATCTCAAGGTGCCCGGTATTCAACTGCGTCTCGCCGAAAAGATAGTCACCTATGTACAGGCAATCAGACAGCTCAAGCTCAAGAAGGCACCAAGTATTGCTGAGACTCTGAATTGGGCTCATGCTCTGCTCGAACTTGGAGAGGAAGATATTGACAATGAAGTAATCAAGGATACTGCCGGTGTATTATTGAAATATCGGGGAGATATCGAGCAGGTAACCAGCCAGGATGCTGCGACCTTTTTCAAATGAGATAGTCTATGAAACCGATTGAGGAAAGAATTATTGAATTTGCTCACACGCTGAGGAGATTTGATATAAATGTATCCCATTCCGGAATAGCAGATGCCCTGGAGGCCATCGACCTGGTCGGCTTTGAGCGGGAAGATTTTTACAATGCACTGAAAGCGACCATAATCAAGGACCATGCTGATATGCCGGTGTTTATCAGCCTGTTTCGTCTGTTCTTTGGGGAAAAACCAAAAGGCCCTCCTAAAGAGGACACCGGGGACCCGTTCGATGGCCCGCAGGACGGTAGTGATGATGGAAGAGAGGGCGGCAGGGTCGAGGGGGCCAACAGCCCTGGTGTCGTAACCGAGCAACGGGCAAAGTCACGGATCGAAGGCGAACCCTATCTCTTATTGATAAAAGCGGTACGTGAGAATGACTATGACATGCTCCAGTACCTTGCACATCAGGGGGTGAAAAATCTCGGTACGGTACATCCCCAAGACATTGACAATGCCCAGGCTCTTGTGAAAAAGGCAAAACGCTCGTTAGGGTGGGAAAAGGCTTGCGATGAACTCTTCGGCATGCTGCTCAATTATCGGACAAGCCCCTTCTAAGAGGTAGATATTGAAGTCGCTTGAAGAAAAGGTTGTTGAATTTGCTCATATTCTGAGGAGATTCAACATTAATGTGACACACTCGGGGATTGCAGACGCCCTGGAAGCAATCGCCCTGGTAGGCCTTGAGCGGGAAGATTTTTACAATGCACTGAAGGTGACTCTGATCAAGGAGCACGCAGACATGTCGGTGTTTGTCAGTCTGTTTCGACTCTTTTTCGGGGAAAAACCGCAGGGCCCTCCCAAGGAGGATACCGGGGACCCGTTCGATGGACCGCAGGACGGTAGCGATGATGGAAGAGAGAGCGGCAGGGTCGAGGGGGCCAACAGCCCTGGGGTTGTAACCGAGCAGCGGGTAAAATCCCGTATCGAAGGAGAGCCCCATCAGATGCTTATCAGGGCGGTCAGGGAGGGTGATTACGACATGCTTCAGTCCCTTGCCCATCAGGCGATTGAGAACCTCGGCACGCTACACCCGCATGATATAGATAACGTAACGTCCCTGGTGAAAAGGGCAAAACGTTCCATCGGGTGGTCAATGGCAGTTGATGAACTGTTCGGTGGGCTTTTATCAGCCAGGGCATTTTTCTTGTAAGGAAGAGTAGTAATGAAGGGGGTTGCGGCAAGGAGGCAAGACCATGAGCTGTAAGGGTAAAAAATCAGCACCAATGAATGAATTTGACAAATATCCGGAATATTATAAGCGCCTGCAGTATGTCGAAGACACTATAATAAAACTCCTGGCAGAACTGTTTGATGACAGCGGGCAGAGAAATGATACCGATGAATACCTTGACAGGGCCGACCCACGTGAGATGGACCTGTACCACCTGAGCCTTGATCACCTCAATGATCTTGAGGTTGAGCAGATGCAGAGATACATCTCCAGACTGGCCCGGAAGATTTCCAGCAGGTATTCGTTGCGCTACAAGCGCGCCAAGCGGGGCAATATCGATCTGCGCAGGACAATTCAGCATTCATTCTCCTCCAGCGGTGGGGTTCCAATGAAACTTCAGCATAAGAAACGGATTATCTCCCGGCCTGAGATAATCCTTCTCTGTGATGTTTCCGAATCTGTTGCAAACTTCAGTCAGTTCATGCTGCAGTTGGTATACACGATACAGAACCGATTTAACTTTGTACGTTCTTTTCTCTTTGTGGATCTCATAGATGAGGTGACCTCATATTTCCAGAGCAACGATGTCGAACAGGCCATTGCCAATGCACTGGACAATGGGAAATATTCAAGCGGTGTCTTCTCGGACTATGGAAGGGTATTCGATGTTTTCATCCATAAATACCTGTCAGGGATATCCAGGCGAAGCACGATCATCGTCCTGGGAGACGCGCGTAACAATCATTTTCCCACGTATGGAAAATCATTCGAGAAGATTGCCGAACATGTCAAAAAGATATTCTGGCTCAATCCACAACCAAAAGATGAATGGTATTCAAAAGATAATATCATGGACGTATACGAGCCGAATTGTGATCAGGTCTTCGAATGCAGAAATCTCAAACAGCTGGAAAAGGCAATGGAGGAGGTTGCGTAACGTTGTCTCAGACGCTCTGGATGCCTTCCGATGGACTCTGAGGGTATTTCTTTCAGGGCAACTACAGCCAGAAGGTCACAGGGGACAACGCTCAAAGGAAAATTTTCTCAGAGTACCTGCAGACGGAATTCCTATACATAGAATCCGTAACAAAAACTTAAATTTTCTGTCTTGTATCTGAAACAAAACGGACACTTTTCATGCTACGTTGTTTCCATATGGACATGTCGGCCTTGCTGTGTGAGCGGCTTTGATCAACGATTCTGGTCCCGGCGGCCTCATAATCGCGGCTAAAACCGCTCACACAGGGATTATCCCCTTGTGTCCGGCTCCATATTCTTCAGGTGTATACTGGATGTGCCTTACATGAATGGACCAGGTCAGGAGAGAATAACCGGTACCCCCTTACCCGATCAGGTGTTTCTCCACGGCGTAGAAGGTGAGCTGGGCATTGTTTTTCATGTTCATTTTTTCCAGGATGCGCGCGCGATAGGTGCTGATGGTCTTTACGCTCAGATTCAGTTCCTGAGCGACCTCTGTCACAGTCTTGCCTGCCGCCAGCATGAGCATTACCTGGTGTTCCCGGTCTGACAGCCGTTCATGAGGCTGCTGCGGTGTGTGCTGGTCAATCTCGGAAGCAAGGATCTCTGCCAGCGAGATGCTGATATACTTTCCCCCGCCCAGTACCTTGCGCATTGCCTTGATGAGTTCGTTGGGAGCGCTTGCCTTGGTTAGATATCCTGCAGCCCCGGCCCTCAGAGCCCGGACAGCATACTGTTCTTCGGGATAGATGCTCAGTACGAGAATCCCGATACTCGGATTTATCTGCTTTATCTCGCTTATGACATCGAGGCCGGTCCGTTTCGGCATGGCCAGATCGAGCAGTACGAGATCGCAGGCATTCTTGTGGAGAAACTCGAGCACCTCTACTCCGTTGCTCACTTCTCCGATTATTTTGATGTCAGGCTCATCAGCGATGATCTGCTTCAAACCGGTTCTGACTATAGGATGATCGTCAGCGATCAGTACTTTTGGCATTTTTCGTATCCTCCGGCAGGGTGAAGGCGATATCCAGGGCCTTCCTTCGCCTGCAGTTGTTGTGTCTTGATGTTTCCTTTACACTATATATATTGTGAGGAAAATGATTTTTCCATAAAAAACTGGTTTGCCTGCAAGATTTTTTAAGCATTCAGTTGGGATTAACCGACTTCTTGTCAAGAAATGAGAGAAAAATCCCTGTATGTCAATCCAAAAGTGTGGATTTGCCCTGATGGTGCATGTTTGCCATCTCCCGTGTAAGTAAATCTCTGACAGGAAAATAAGACAGACTCTAATTTACCACTCTGAGTCATAATGTTATGAATTCTCGATAATTAATTCACACACCCCTCCGGCTGCGGGCCGGATAGAAAACAGGAGGACCTGCTTTATGAAGATCCAGGCCAAATCATTTTTCTCAGTACTGAGAGGAGGCAGGCCCGTGGTGAAATCCCTTGATTTGCCGGAAGGGGCTACGGCCGGAGATGCCCTGAAAGAGATGGGAGTCGGGGATGATGTTGAGCTCATCATTCTGATCAACGAGCGTCCCTCCAATGAGAACGCCCCCCTGACCGAAGGCGATGTGTTTATGATCATGCCACCTGTTTCTGCGGCATAAGCATGTCTGACCTTGCCTGTGGAAGGCAGTAATGAAGAAAGAGCTTATCTTTGCCAGAAACATTGCCTACTGGGGTGAGGAGCAGCAGGAATTTCTCGCCGGTAAATCCATATTCATAGCAGGAGTAGGGGCCTTAGGCTGTATTGTCGCCGAGATCCTCGTTCGTTCCGGTATCGGCAGACTGTATATCGCGGACAGGGGGATCATCGACCCGCCTGATCTGAACAGGCAGGCCCTGTACACGACCTCTGACCTGGATAAGGCAAAGGTAGATGTAGCTGCACGGAGACTGAGAGCCATGACCGGCCATACCGAGATCATTGAGCTGAATGTATCGATCGGTGAGACAGATATCACCGATGCCGTTGCCGGCTGCCAGGGTATTGCAGACTGTCTGGATAATTTCCCGAGCCGGTTCGCCCTGGAGCGCTGCGTGAGAGAGGACATGTTCATGGTTTCCGGCGCACTCCTGGGTGATTACGGTCAGCTGACCACGGTCATACCGGGCCGGACCGTGATGCTCTCCGAACTCTATGCCGGACTCGGCCGGACCCCCAAGACGACGCCGGTCACCCCGACAATCGTTTTCTGCATCGGCAGCCTTATGGCCCAGGAGGTCCTCAAGAACCTGCTGGGTGAACCGGAACTTGCAGGCCAGCTGCTCATAGCCGGGATGTCCGGCCTGTACTTCGAGCGCGTTCCCCTGAAACCAGCAGCTTCTTCCTGATTTGACGATTGCGATGTTGACAGGAAAGACATTTCCCGTTAATACTCTACTAAAACAGTAGAGATAGTAGACAATCAAGGGTGAACCTGTATGAAACTATCCACAAGAGGTCGGTACAGCGTGAGGATAATGCTCGATCTTGCAGTGCATGATGATTCCGGACCGGTATTCTTAAAGGATATTGCAAGCAGGCAGCAGATCTCTCAGAAGTATCTCTGGCAACTCATAAACCCCCTGAAGGCCATGGGCCTCATAAAGTCGGTACGGGGGGCAAACGGCGGATACAGCCTCGCAAAGCCTGCATCACAGATAACCCTGAAGGATATCATCCAGGTTGGGGAAGGATCGTTGTCTCTTGTGGACTGCGTGGAGGATTCCCGGGAATGTGACAGGTCCGATCTGTGCGTATACCGGGATGTCTGGATGGAGGCCACAAGGAAGATGCTCGAGACCTTCGAGTCGCTGACCCTGGAAGATATGGTAAAGCGCCATTGGCAGAAGTTCTCCGGCATATCGGAGAAATAATCCTCGAGCCGAAGGAAAGCACGTAACCCCCCGGGTTGTGTCCGGTCTGTCGCATACTCAGCGTAGGAAGGAGAAAGAAATGGGAAACGAGTCAATAAAGGCACGGGTAGTTGCGGTATGTACCAGTGCACAAAAAGGAACCAGAAAAGTCCCGCAGCACTCTGCAAGGATTCTGAAGGACTACGGACTTGCAGACGATGCCCATGCCGAGATGGGAACAAAGAGGCAGGTGAGCCTGCTTGCCGTAAAGAGCATTGAAAAGATGAAAGGACTGTCACGCAAGCTTATGCCGGGTGATTTCGGAGAGAATCTCACCATAGAGGGGATCGACATTTTTTCCTTTCCTGTCGGGACTCGTCTCCGTATCGGCAACGAAGTGGTTCTTGAGATAACTCAGATCGGCAAGGCCTGCCATAAGGGATGTGCCATATTCCAGGAGGTTGGTACCTGTATCATGCCCCGAGAAGGGGTGTTTGCGCAGGTGATCGAAGGTGGCGATGTCCGTGCCGGGGATGAACTCGAGATTCAGCAGGGATGAAATGTACCATTTATGCCACACAACTGGAAATCATCCGGGCATAACCCTATTTATTAAATAGCATATACATCACTGAGGCTGTCTTTAAGGGAACACAGATGTAGCGGAGGTCATGATGGAAAAACGCAAGGTGTATTTTGATCACAATGCAACAACACCACTTCACCCCGAAGTGAAAAAAACGATGATAGAGATGATGGATGTCTTCGGCAATCCTTCCAGCCTTCACGGGTTCGGAAGAGTAGCCAGGGGTTATGTCGAAGAGGCCAGGGCAAAAGTTGCTGATTTTATCGGTGCGGATCCTGAAGAGATAATGTTCGTGGGGAGCGGATCGGAGGCGAACAACACCGTGCTGTCCATCCTGACAAACCAGTGCAGACAGTGTAATTTCGACTGCAGAAGCGGCAGGGGACTCATCACCACCACCATCGAGCATCCCTGTATACTGGAGGCCTCCAAGTGCCTTTTTGAGCGGGGAGTTGATGTCTCGTATATCGAAGTGGATCAGTACGGTAAGGTGGACATGGACCAGATCCGCGAGAGTGTTACACCGGGCACCGGTCTTGTCTCGGTCATGATGGCAAACAACGAGATCGGAACGATCCAGGATATCAGGACCATTGTCGAACTCGTGCACGAGAAGGGTGCGCTCTTCCATACGGATGCAGTTCAGGCCGTGGGCAAGATCCCGGTGAATGTCAAGGACCTGGATGTCGATTTTCTTACACTCTCCGGCCACAAGATCTACGGGCCAAAGGGTATCGGTGCACTCTATGTCAGAAAAGGTGCGCCATTCTGCCCGCTTATCCGTGGAGGGCACCAGGAGAAAGGGAGACGCGCGGGAACCGAGAACACCATCGGTATTGTGGGGATCGGAAAGGCTATCGAGATGCGCAGCAGGGAAATGGACCCGGAAGAGAAACGTCTGCTCGGCTTGAAACAAAAACTCAGGGAAGGGATCGAACAGTCAATCCCGGATATCCGTTTTGTGGGTCACCCCACAGACTGTCTCCCGGGAACGCTCAATGTCTCGTTCGACGGGGCGGAGGGGGAGGCGATCATCCTCTATCTCGACCTGGAGGGAATTGCAGTCTCTACCGGGTCAGCCTGTGCCTCCGGCTCGCTCGATCCGTCCCATGTGATCCTGGCCACCGGCCTGCCGGCGGAGTGCGCCCACGGTTCGATACGCATCAGCCTGGGCAGGGACAACACAGCCGAAGACATCGAATACATGCTCGAGGTGCTCCCTGCTGTCATTGACAGAATACGGGCGATGTCCACTGTATATGCAAGGAGAACGTAATGGCTCAATCAGACTGGCTCTATACGGAAAAGGTTCTGGAACACTTCATGCACCCCAGGAATATCCTGATGGACGAGGACGGGTATGAAGAAGACGGCAAAGGGATAACGGGTAATATCAAGTGCGGCGACCAGATGATCGTTGTCATCAAGGTGGACAAGGAAAAAGGTACCATCGAAGACTGCAAGTGGAAGACCTTCGGGTGTGCGAGCGCCATTGCGAGCACGTCTGCCCTGTCCGAGATGGTGAAAGGCATGACGCTCGAGGATGCGTACCATGTATCTGCAAAGGATATCAATAAGGAACTCGGCGGCCTGCCGGAGCACAAGATTCACTGCAGCGTGCTGGGTGACAAGGCGCTTCGTGCTGCCATCAACGACTACTACATCCGCAACGGCATGGAGGACAAGGTCAAGTTGGAAGAAGCGCGTATCGTGTGCAACTGTCTGAACATTACGGATCATGAGATCGAAGAGGCGGTGCTCGAAGGCGCGAGGACCTTCTATGAACTGCAGGAGAGGACCAAAATCGGTACGGTGTGCGGTGAATGCGAGGATGAGGCGACACGGCTGGTGGAGATGTATAAGAACAAGCACTTCTGTCAGGTATAACGATGGGTCTGGTGCGTATAAACAAATAAGGAGTGGTTCATGAACATAGCGAAGGATATGACCGAGCTCGTGGGCAACACCCCGCTGGTCAGGCTGAACAGGGTTGCCCATGGCTGCAAGGCCGAGGTCGTGGGAAAACTCGAGTTTTTCAACCCGTGCTCTTCGGTCAAGGACCGGATCGGACTTAACATGATCGCTGCGGCGGAGAAACAGGGACTCATTGATAACAATACAGTGATCATCGAGCCCACAAGCGGCAATACCGGGATAGCCCTGGCCTTTGTATGTGCAGTCAGGGGTTACCGGCTCATCCTCACCATGCCCGAGAGCATGAGTATCGAGAGGCGCAAACTTCTGAAAGGACTCGGGGCGGAGCTTGTCCTTACTCCGGCCGACAAGGGGATGCCCGGTGCCATCGAGAAGGCCGGACAGCTTGCAGGAGAAATGCCGGGTTCGTTTATTCCCCAGCAGTTCAACAACCCGGCAAACCCCGAGATCCATCGCAACACAACAGCCCGGGAGATATGGGACGACACGGAGGGGAAGGTGGATATCTTCGTGGCAGGTGTGGGCACCGGAGGCACCATCACGGGGGTATCTCAGGTGCTCAAGGAGCGCAAGCCTTCTCTGATATCCGTTGCAGTGGAGCCTGAAGCGTCTCCGGTACTTTCTGGAGGTAATCCGGGCAAGCACATGATTCAGGGGATCGGTGCAGGATTCGTCCCTGAAGTCTTAAAGACCGATCTCATCGATGAGATCTTTCCCGTCTCCAATGACCAGGCCTTTTCCATGGCCAGAAGGCTTATCTCGGAGGAAGGAATCCTCTGCGGGATATCGTCGGGCGCCAATGCTCATGCTGCAATCGAGATCGCCCGGCGTGAGGAGAATGCCGGGAAGCTCATCGTGTTTATCGTGTGCGACACGGCAGAGCGGTATCTGAGTACCGAGCTGTTTGATTAACCGTTTAGACATGAATACGCCCACGGATATGTGCAATCAGAGGTTCAAGTCTTTACATGTTCGTCTTCAGATGTGATATGCACAATAAGGTGTGGGAACGGCTTCAGCCGCGATTTTGTTTCTTCATTCGCGGCAGAAATCATACCACTATCCACATGAGAGTGGATTAAGGTGGAGAGTACATTTGGAGGTAAGATTATGAGTCATGATCAGGCAAAGAGTGCATGTGATGAAGATACCCTTATCAGGAGGGTTGTTGACGAATTATGCCGGAGTGATTCGTATGAATCTGTCTATCACAGGCCCACCATAAGGGGGGTGATGCCGTCACTGGAAGCACTGGAAGAGATTGTGGACCGGCTCAGAAGCGTTATCTTCCCTGCATACTTCAATGATTCCGAGATGACAAAGGAGACCATGCCGTTCATCATCGGCAATCATATTGATAAGATCGAACGGCTGCTTGCTGAACAGATCAAGAGGGGGTATGACTTCACCTGCGAGATCAGTGACAGGCAGGCCTGCCTGGAGTGTGAGGAACGTTCCCGGTCCATGGCCCGCGAATTTATCGCCACCATACCGAAAATCAGGAGACTGCTCGCATCGGATGTCATTGCCGCCTTTGAAGGAGACCCTGCGGCAAAGAACACCGGTGAGACCATATTCTGTTATCCGAGCATCAAGGCGATGACCAATTATCGCATCGCTCATGAACTCTGCAACCTCGGGATGGATATCATCCCGAGGATCATAACCGAGATGGCGCATTCCATGACAGGTATCGATATTCATCCCGGTGCTACGATCGGCGAGCGGTTTTTCATTGACCACGGCACCGGTACGGTCATCGGAGAGACCTGTGAGATCGGCAGGAACGTGCGGCTCTACCAGGGTGTGACGCTCGGCGCATTAAGCTTCCCGAAAGACGATGCCGGGAAACTGGTCAAGGGAATCCCCAGACACCCCATTGTGGAAGATGATGTCATCATCTATTCCGGAACCACAATCCTCGGCAGGGTGAGAATCGGGAAGGGAGCAGTCATCGGCGGCAATGTCTGGCTTACTCATGATGTGGAACCGGGGACCCGTGTAGTGCAGGGCAGTCACTCCAAGCCTATGGTTGTTGAATGCGACTGATGCTTGTCTGCATACGTAACGGGGATTGGCATGATTAGTCATGGCAGGCACATCATGATGGTCAGGTGCACATGGCTGACGGTCTTTATCCTTGTTTTTGCCTGGTGCCTCGTCCCTGCAATGGCATATGCCGGCAAGGACGGTCGGATCTTTCTCTGGTCTGTCAGCTCGGAGAAGAACACGGTGTATCTTCTAGGCTCTGTTCATATCCTGAAAAAGGACGCATATCCTCTCGATGAGCGGATTGAAGAGGCATACAATGATGCAGAGACCATCATGTTCGAAGCGGATATGACAGAAGTCGCCAAGCCGGCCACCCGGTTGAAAATGATCACCGCCGGGACATATCAGGATGGGTCAACACTTCAGCAGCATATCTCGGGAAGAACCTATGACCTGCTCAAAGAAAAGGTTGTCGGACAGGGCATGGGTATGGACCGGTTCGATAACCTCAGGCCCTGGCTCTGTGCCGTCACTTTAAGCGGTGTGGAGCTGAAGCGTATGGGGTTTGAGGCGGCCCTCGGCATTGATGCCTATTTCTTCACCAGGGCGCACAATGACCATAAAGACCTGCTGTTCCTGGAGTCCTCGGATTATCAGATAGAGCTCATTGCTGGCATCCCCGACGATAAATCCGAAGATTTGCTGAAACAGACGATTGCCGAACTCGAGGTGATCAAGGCGAGGTCTGAAGATATACTGAGTGCGTGGACCGGCGGAGATGCTCAGATGATGGATGCCATCACGAGAGAGAGCCTGAAGGAATACCCGTACATTCGAGGGAGACTTTTCATTCAGCGCAATACCGACTGGACCGACAAGATCGAAAAGCTCATCGGGAATGAGAAGGATGTCCTGGTGATAGTGGGTGCCGGGCACCTGGCTGGGGAAGACGGTGTGCTGGATCAGTTGGAGAAGAAGGGGCATCCCGTGGTTCAGCAGTGAGGTTAACGATCTTTTTTGTAGGAGCGGCTTTCAGCCGCGATCGATTTCTTTATGGAGTATTGGAGTGATGGAGTACTGTCGAAGATCCCGCTATGGCGGGAGAGTATTGGAGAAATACCAGGTTTCAAGGTCTAATCCGCCACGGCGGAGTTGTAACATTTTACAGCTCCGATTCTTTCGCAATCCGAACTTTTAAATTTCGAGATCCTTTCATCTCACACCCTGTATTTTTTCTTCTCATATGCCAGCCGAGAAACACTCCTTGATGTCCCGGGAGAACAGGCTTATTATTAAGTACGATAAAACACTATACTGTACTGATTGGCATGTGATGTACGAACGCGTTGTCCATACCACTAACAGGGGAGGGTAATGAATGAAGATAAAAGCCATTGAACTCTACCATGTCTCGGTTCCGCTCAAAGAGACCT
>ERZ795057.2399-NODE-2399-length-14173-cov-5.411106_pt1 | contig 14173 bp, 9 predicted proteins | sample MGYA00375141_ERZ795057 | MGnify/ENA primary metagenome ERZ795057 (study PRJEB30186, sample SAMN05720163) | activated sludge metagenome | isolation source: Anaerobic digester | place: Hong Kong | collected 2015-01-26 ... | reverse complement strand
TTGTTTTTGTAAAGAAAAAAATATTTTTAGTATCATATTCGTTATTTTGATTTCTGATGTATTAGACATTTCTTTTGATAATATTTTCTCTATCCGGCATACATTATTTTTCCTGTTATATATGTTTACAATACAAGAAACCAGATCTGATTGCATCAAAACAACACCAATTACTACGTTTTCAGGCCCACAAGGGCATTAAAGACAGTGTTTAAAATTGCCGTAATAATAATATGTTTCTGATTCTAATGATAAATTGAGTTGACTCAAAAAAAAGCAGTTCTACAATCAAATCAATAAGGACAATCAACAGGAAATGTAATGTTACATCAAATATTCAACAAACAGGGAAGTCTCGTATTTATTGCTGAAATTGGACTCAATCATAACGGCATATTTGAAGTTGCTGAAGAAATGATACGGCAGGCCCATTCATGCGGTGCTGACGGTGTCAAGTTTCAGACTTTTGTTCCGGAAAACATGTATTCCCGGTATGCATCCTCTCTTATTGCGACTGGAGACGAAAAAGAACCAAGCACAAAAGAACAGGATTTCTTTGCATCCCTGACGTTTACCAGGGAGGAATTGCTGGAGCTGCATTCCATAGCCGCATCATTGAATATTGAATTTTTTTCAACGCCCTTTGATGAAGAATCTGTTGAACTGCTGCAGTCAATAGGTGTTCGCCTGTTTAAAGTTGCCTCATCAGAAGTAACAAACCATGTTCTTCTCAGAGCGATTGCCAAAACCGGAAAACCTGTTATCATGTCTACGGGATTGTCGACTGAAAAAGAAATTGAGATGGCGCTGAAGTGTTTATCTTCCAACGGAACCCCGGAAGTTGTCCTTCTCCATTGTGTTTCTTTATATCCGTTACCGTACGATGCTGCTAATCTTAGCCGTATTACCGCGTTGCGGAATAGATTTAATTGTGAAGTCGGTTTTTCTGATCACTCTGCTGATTACAAAACTGTTGAAATAGCAGTTGCTCTCGGAGCAGGATTTATCGAAAAGCATTTTACACTGTCAGACGATTTTGATTGTCCGGATAGAAGTGTTTCCCTTTCTCCTGAAAAATTTAATGAAATGATACAGGCTGCCAACGGTGTACGTATTCTGCTTGGAAACGGTAATATTGATTTCTCCTCCGCGGAAAAAGATGTTGCAAAATCGGCACGAAGAAGTCTATTTGCCAAAAGAGATATTTCGAAAGGGACAATAATCACTCAGAGCGATATCGTCCCCAAAAGACCAGGAACCGGAATTCCGATATACATGGAGCATGAAGTAATTGGTAAAAGGTCTTTGATTGATATAAAAAAAGACTACATGATTAGAATGGAGCATATTGAATGAGAAATAATGTTGTATCAGCTGCCCGTTGTGTAATAATATGTGTACTATGTATTGCAGGTACTATATTGAGCTGTTCGCAAATAAGAAACAGCAACAGCTTCTTTACTGAAAATGAGTTGAAACTCCTGAAGTCAACAACTGAAGCAATTGATTATGGGTATGGATACGACTCCCGTCTGAAATTACATTATATTTTTTCATTTTCCCATAGCAACAATAATCCTGCGGCGAAAGAACATCAGCTTGCAGGAGTTATAAATAGCACGCCAATCAATGACATTGAAATGTTATATTTTAAAGTTCTCCGGGTTAAAGCACAGATTGAAATACAAACAGCCTGGTTTAAAAAAATGGAAGACTGGCGTAATTATACGTATCTTAAAAATTACCTGAGTCCGGCAGTTGATTCGTATCTTGAGATTATGAAACGGAATATTGCCTCCCGGGATAGTCAGTTTTTTGAAAAAGATAAAATCCAGAAAAGAAAAGCTGCCGCGTGGGCTGAATGGTATTATTATAACGAGCACGAAACAGTTGATACATTCTGATCATTCCGGAGTACACTGCATTGTTTAAAAAAAATGTTGTGTACTCCCGGCTATTGTTGTAGTAGTATTCGAGACAGGGTGCCTTCTTTAACTAACATCTCTTTTTCTGATTGCCGATACTGTACATGTAGGGAATACTGAAACCTGATAGAGCAAACAGGATCATGAAATCACCGATAATCATATTATATAACCTACATTTACGATATCCTGTTATCCGTCCTGTTCTCTGGTCATGTATTACTCTGATAATTACCGGAGTTGTTTTTTTTACTGTTTTTAGAATATCCAGCGTTTCAACATCCCCTGTGGGCTGGGAGAAAAGCTATCTTATCAATCCTCCTGATATATCCGCAAAAAATCCTCATATCGTTTCGAAAGGAAATTTCCTGATTGCAACATTTGAGGGATACAAAAATGCGGAGCATGGTATATATGTTTCATTGTCATTTAATGGCGGTAAGAGTTTTCTTGCCCCCAGAAAGATTGCAGCTGTTTCCTCCGGGGTTGATCATAACCCTCATGTATCCGTAGCTGGTAATGGTAATGTCGCTGTGGTATGGCAGAATATTGTGGGAAGCGGTTCAAACAGCAGGATATTCACATCATTATCGAAAGATATGGGAGCTACATTTGCTGATCCCCGTCAGGCATTTCCCATAAAAGATCTCCGTAAAAGATTTGATATGGAAATGCTTCCAAGGGTATATTACGATGACCGTAATGTTCTTCATGTCTTTTACCATGGTCTCCGCGGAAATTCTTTCAACCTGTATCATTCCACAAGTGAAGACGGTAATATTTTTTCGATGCCCGAAAGCCTTGTTGATGTATCTGGCGGCCTCCGTGGTGCGTTCTTCCCCTCAATTCATTTTTCCGGGTCAAATATTTTTCTTGTATGGCAGGGAAGGAGCCTGAGTGAAGATAAGTATGTCGATAATCTTTATTTTATCAAATCCGGTAATTACGGCAGCAGCTGGTCCAGCAGCCGTTTAATATCCCGTTCAAATTCAAATAATGCCGCTCCTTCAATTCTACTGAGAAAGGACACGCTATATCTTGCATATCAGAATAATGAGAGAAAAACCTGGGGCATATATTTTAAGAAAGGATTCAACATGGGTTCAACATGGGAAGCAGTTCCCGAACTTGTATCCGATACTGAATCAAACTGTTATTCGCCGATAGTACTGAAATCGAATCCTAACGAACTCTCATTTCTCTGGCATGACCTGAGGAAAAGACATCCTGCAATATTTTTCAGAAAATACTCTATACTTGAAAAAAGCTTTTCCGATAGTGTCATGATTTCTAAAGGTGGAGTTACCGCACGTAACCCTGTTGCTGTTTCATCAGGGAAACGGATTGTAGTACTCTGGAAAGAAGGTACAAGAATTCGTGTAAATTACTCTGATGTGTATGCTGAACCCCCGGAAGTTTTTTCTAAAACACATCCTGAAAATGTCTGGTCACGATCTAATTCGGCCCTTGTCCAGTGGAAAAAACCTGAAGATGAGTCAGGTATTGTGGGATATGTTCATGTTATAAACAATGATCCTGATTTTATCCCTCCACCGGTTGAACCAACGTTAAAAGGTAATCAGGAAAAATTTCTGATCCCCGGTATGGATGACGGAATTTCATATTTTCACATTAGATCGGTTGATGGAGCCGGCAATTTCAGCAGAACGGTACATTACAAAATACAGGTAAGCAGCAACCCTCTTCAGATTACTGATATTACATCTCCAACACATCCATACGGAAAAGCAGTAAAGTCCGATTCACCAGTTTTTTCATGGGATGTTAATGATCTGCAAAGAGTGAAAGGTTTTATTTACAGTATTTCTAAAGATAAAATATCCGAACCTGATATATTTACAACAGATTTTAACGTGAAATTCAGTAATCTTGAAGAGGGTAGATACTATTTTAACATCCGGGCTGTTGATAAAACAAGCTTCCCCGGGGTGTTGGGAAATTATGAAATTATTGTTGGTAAAGCTAAGAAGCTTGATATTGACTATATAAAAGAAATTGCCAGGCAAAAGGAAAAATACTCGATTTCTCATGACAAAAAGGAAGGTGTTGAAGAAAAGATTGCAAGGAGGGTAGTCCCTGCTGTACCGTCTATTGATATAGGTTTTCCGTTTAATGGTGAAAGACCTATTGGTTCCCATACTTTTACAATTTCAATAATCCCCAAAAATATTGCACGCAGCAGTATTGACGGCTATTCCATTAATGTTGATACAAAAAAAGTTATCCCGGATAACAATGTTAACCTTAAATCCAATTCTCTTTCTATTCGTGATTTGAAAAACGGTAAATATTATATTGCGGTAAAAGCCAAATACCATACTATCAAAAACGGGAGAAAACAGTATCACTGGACAAATTATACTGAAAAAAGTTTTACCGTTTTAATTCCTGTTGAAGTGTCACCTGTTCTTGCGTATACAAACTGTGTATTACAGAAAGTATCCTCGAAATGGGCAATTATAACACTTTCACTTCTTACCATGGTTTTAACCATAATGACTATAGGATTTGGTTCAAGAATTTCATTTTATATTAATCTCTTACGATTCAGGGTTGCATCACGAATAAGGTTATTCTTCTGGTAGGAAAGGTGGAAAGCCTCTGAGCGGGTGACCGGACTCGAACCGGCGACGTTCAGCTTGGGAAGCTGACATTCTACCACTGAATTACACCCGCATTGAAGAAAGTTCAGATTAAATTTCCAGCTTAATATTGCAAGTTTTTTTTTTTTCAAATATTATTTCCTTTTCTTTAATGATTGCATCATCTCAACAAATAACTCATAAAAATCTTTCAGCTCATCTCCCTTCCTTATCTTGCGAAACGATTCCGGATAATTACCCTTTATAATATCTTTCATATAATTCGTCATAACATATATTGGACCGGAGATCCTGTGTGTTTTTCTTATAAGCAGAAAGTAAAGAATCAAACCCTGCATTACGACAAGTACGCTTAGTATTATAAGTAAAGTATTATTATGCTGTATAATCGCCCTGTTCTTTGAAATAATATCCTTTATTATTACAATGTTGCCATTTAAGGATTTCATGTTTTTGGAATGATTTGAATATACGTCCCTTATCGCATTTTTCTGTATTCGATTATTTTGGGATTGAGAGTAGGTGAGCAGCGCATTAACGATATTATCCTGAATTGTAATAACATTTGAGTGATTTTCTACAATTGAATTCAGCTTTGAGTTGTTTTCGTTGATTTCATTATTGTTGTAAGCAGCATTAAATGTTATAGTTGCAATAATAATTGCAATAACAACAAAACTTATTCCAATAATTGTGAATGCATGTTTTAACTGAAATTTTTTATCAATAAGATACTGCTTTCTCTGTTTCATGAATAATCCCTCATGGTCGGAATGCATTACTGCGTACAATAGGATATGCTATCGTATATTACATAAATTGCAATTCGTAATTTTACCTTTTCATTTCATGTGATGTCAATACCTTTTTAATGGCAAATCCATCAATTCTTGAATGACAATCAATGAACATCTTAATTTCTTAATAATAATCTTTTACAATAAAAAATATCGTTGCATTTTTTCACATACCATAAAAATAATTAAGCTTCGATTTACATATCACGATCATATATATAAATATAATATTACAAAGAAACCACAATGAAATTCATCCGGTTAATGATTGCTGCAACTATAATGTTGCAATTTTTTTCAATTCAATCGATAGCTTCGAACCATGTATCAGTTCTTTGCTATCATTCATTTTTGGGACGAAATAAAGTAATATACGATTTCTCTCTGGAAGAATTAAAATCACAATTGTTGAAATTGCGTCACAGCGGATACAAGTTTGTCAGCTATAAAGATATAATAAATGGTAATATTCAGGGGAATCGTAACATACTTGTTACAATTGATGACGGGAACAGAAGTGTATACCAGGCATATTTCCAGGTATTTAAACCGCTGGGTATCAAACCTCTTCTTGCAATTTACCCTTTTATTATTGGCCGGAAAGAATATGCGCTTACATGGGAGCAGCTTGCAAACCTTTCCCGTAACGGGTGCTCTATAGCATCACACGGTTATTTCCATTTAAAAATTAATAATAAATTATATACATCGGATAAAAAATCATTTAATAGAGAGATATTCTATTCAAAAAAAATTCTTGAGGAAAAACTGAAAGTCTCAATTGATACGTTTATTTATCCATTCGGGTTATGCACAAATATCGGAACAGCCGTAATAAAGAAAGCCGGATATAAATATGCGTTTACCATTCAAAGAAATTTCCTTAAGATGCCATTAGTTCATAATAAGGATATGCTTCGTTTGCCACGATTTATGCTTACAAAGGGAAATCATGATTATACTATAAGAAACATTGTTCGAAAGTTCGGCGAAGGTCAGCAGACTATAATAGCTAAGAAACAAAACGAAAACAAAGTTACATTACTAACACGTAATGATGGTATCAGTATACCAAAGCAGAAGTCCCCGGAAAACATCAAAACTAATTCTATTACTATTTCCAGCAAAAAGAAAAATCCTGAATCAACAGTAATAGAAAAGAATACTGCACTTGATGATACTACACGTAATGACATCAGAAATATAATTGATTTTAATAGATTTTATGAATACTCAAATTTTGGCATAACAAAAAATAAAAGACAGAATTCCACCTCCTTAAAAAAACATGCAGGTAATAAAACATTGTCAGGTCCTGATATAATTGAAGTATCGAATTCTGATACAATTGATACTAAGACGAATGATGATCTCCAATACTCGCATGAGTTGAATGTAATTTTTACAAATAATGTCTCCAGCCTTTTCATGAATCATGGTATTAACAAAAGGAATCCCTCAAATATAAATCATATATCAACAGTATCCATGGTTAATAATAACGGAAATATTTTTCAGCAACGATGGGGGAATCTAACACGTAATGTTACTTCATTATACACCAGAATTATAAAATTGAAGCATGATAGAATTCTACGTTTTTTAAATCGGAATGTACCACAAACTGCTTCTCAATAAGTAACTCTTTTCAGGTAATTTATCCTCCTTTAGTTGTTGACAAGTTAAAACTCCCGGATTTACTATTCACATGTACAAAAAGAGTTTTTTCCATTCAAGGATTTTCCCATGAAATATTCTTTTTCATCATCAAAAACAAGGAATGTCTTTCGCGTCCTTTCAATTATCGTCCTTGTGTGTACAATAACTCCTTCAGCAATTGTTGCGAAGAATGCTGTGTATTTTAACAAAATGGGCTGGAAACACCTCGAAGAGGGAAACACACTTAAAGCCATAATCAATTTTAAAAATGCTATTCAGAAAAATAATCATTATAATGATGCGTTGATTGGCCTTGGAAAAGCATATTTGAAAACAGAAGCATATTCTGACGCACTGGAGCTCTTTGAAAAAAGTACAAGAATAGACAAAAATAATATACACTCAATTAATGGCCTTGGCTTTACAATGATTGGCCTGGGTCGTTATAATGAGGCAATAAAATATTTCAACCGAGCTATTTCTTTATACAACAATGACCTAGAGGCACACTATGGTATTGCCCGTCTTTACTTTGATATGGACAAAAAAATATGGGCTAAAAGAAAACTTAAAACAATAATCCGAATAAATCCATACCATTATAATTCTTTGTTATTACTTGCCGAAATTAAAAATACTGAAAAAAGATACAATGAAGCCGGTGCTGTTATAGAAAAAGCAATAAATGCACATCCTGAACGCGTTGAAGGGTATGTAACCTATGGCCGTATGTTATTTTCTCAATATATGACCTCTGGATCGGGAGATTTTCTTACTGACTCAATTAACGAGTTTAACAATGCTCTTTCAAAAGAAATATCAAATTTTAATGCAAATAGATATATGGGATATATCGCCCTCATAGAGAAAGATTATAACAAAGCATTATCATTTTTTCTGAAATCTCATGAGACCTATCCTGAAAATCTAATACCCTTATATAATATTGCTCTTACGTATGAGCGAATGGGGGACAACCGTAAGGCATATGATTATTTTCATCAAGCATCAAAAAAATACTTATATGATAGTATCCTCCAGGCTCATTTTGAAGATTTTCTTGTGTTTAATGAATTTAAATCTGGTCACCCGGGAAGGGTTACATTATCTGAGTATCATTTAAATCTTGCTAAATCGAAAATGAAGAACAATTTACCTGACCAAACGGTTCTTCACCTTCGACGGTCAATAATGATGAATCCTATGATTCGTGAATCACGGGAATTACTAAAAGACTATTATCTCGCGAATGATTATTATAATTTGTATATAAATGAAATTAAAGACCTGATGCAGTTATACCCCGATGAAAATTATCAGGAATCACTCAGCCTGGCAATTTTAAAACGCAGAAAACGCCTTTATCATACGCTTGGCTATTCTCATGAGGAACCAGTCAGGGATGTACCAGTCCTTCTTGTATTAGACTTTTTTCCAAACGGCAGGATGACTCCACACTTCGATGCGGGTGAAGTCATTTCAAACTATATCACATTTACCTTAAATCAATTTGGCCGTATGTCTGTTATCGGACTGAAAAAGCGTTTTACCATAACAAGAGAACTACAGTTTGAAAATCAAAATCTTGAAAAGGCGATTTCTCATGTTCAGAATCTTGTTAATGAAGGGAAAATTGAAAAGGTTGATTATATATTGTTTGGTAATTATCATGAGAATCAGCACTACATCTCACTTAATTACAGTATATTGAATTTTAAAAATGGTGTAATAATTGGTGATTTTTCCGCAACAGAAAGAGGGCATGACAATCTCCCTACGATATCATTGCGTACTGCCCAGAAAATCTATGATTTTATTCCATTCAAAGGGAGAATTCTGAAAGTTGATACAAATAATGTTGTGATAAACCTTGGAACATATGATGGTTTAAAAAAAGGTGATATGCTGGTATCATATAAATACAATACCATGAATAGAAGTGGAAGCCTGAAAAGTAAGGAAAAGATGATTTTTATATTGAATAAATGTGATACACAGGTATCGATTGCAAAACCCTTGAACAATGAGCATATTCAATTAGTCGAAATAAATGATTATGTGTACCCTCTGCAAAAAAGAAGAGCTAAACTTATAGAATAAATAATAAAAATATAGATATTATTGATTAAACGATATAATTGAAGTGAAAATTTCACTTTTTATTTTTTCCTTGTATATTAGACTTGACTAACTATATTTAATTTAAAGAATGAATCAGGTATATTTCATGTTAAATCAAATTGATCCAATGAATATAACTTTTTACGACACCAGTCTTTCTGCAAACATGGAAGATTACATGGAAACAATTGCAATTCTTGCGGAAAAGAAAAAAGTCGTACGCGTTAAAGATATTGCCAAAAGTCTAAATATAAAAATGCCCAGCGTAACCTCTGCACTTCAAAAATTGAATGAAAAGGGACTTATTATATATGAGAAATACGGTTATGTGGATCTGACAGATGAAGGCAGGATTATTGCAGAACAAATATATCAAAAACATTCATGTCTTTCAGCCTTTTTTAAAACAGTTCTTAAGATGGATGCGGATGAAGCAAACAATAATGCATGTAAAATCGAACATCATCTTACACCAAATGCATGCAGTAAGCTATATAAATTTCTTGAGTTTTTTAATTATGAAAAGAGCATAAATAAAAAATGGGTAGACGAGCTTGAACAACTTCTTGAAGAAAAACCACTTAGCGAATTACACTCCGGTGATTCAGCAGAAATTATTTCTGTTAACGCTGATGAAAAATTGAAAAAGAGATTAATCGAACTTGGTCTTCGCAAAGGTGAGATCGTTAAAATAATCCGGTACGCACCTCTTAAAGATCCGATCCAGATTATGGTAAAAGGTTATAATCTGTCAATACGCGTAAATGAAGCGAAATCCATTGTAGTAAAAAAGATTGATAATGCAGAAAACATCAATGAGTAAAGAATTTGTTATAGGTCTCATCGGTAACCCGAATTGCGGGAAAACAACCATTTTTAACCAGCTTACCGGAGCCAGACAGAAGGTAGCAAACTGGAGCGGTGTTACTGTCGAAAAGCGTGAAGGATTTCTCAAACGAAATGGATACAGGATTAAAATTGTTGATCTCCCCGGAATTTACAGTTTAAGTTCTTTTTCCATTGAGGAAATAATCACACGAAATTTTATTCTGAATGACCAGCCTGATGTTATTATAAATGTAGTAGATGCAGGTAACATCGAACGAAATTTATATCTTACTACGCAACTGATTAATATTAAAGCGCGTGTTGTAATTGCACTCAACATGTTTGATGAAGCGGAATCAAAGGGTATTAATATTGACACAGAGAATCTTGGAACACTTCTCGGCATGCCTGTTATCAAAACGATTGGAACGAAAGGAAAAGGTATCAGCGAACTTATTGATAACATAATTGGTGTCGCAGAACAGAAAAGTGATAAATACAGGCATATCCATATTCCATATGGTGAAGATATTGAACTTGAAATAAAAAAAATACAGAATATTATATGGAACGATAAATCCATCAGTGAGCGTTATTCTACCCGCTGGCTTGCTATCCGTCTTTTAGAAAATGATAACGATGTAAAAGAAAAATTACGCGACTATTCAAATTTCAATGAAATAGAACAACAATCCGAATTAAGCCGGATTACAGTTGAAAAAAAATACAATGATAATATTTCAAATTTGTTATCAGATGTACGCCAGGGATTTATATCGGGAGCTCTGAAGGAAACAATAAAAAAGGAAACCCTCAACAAAATTGATTTCACGGAAAAAATTGATTCATTTGTTATGAATAAATATCTGGGGTACCCGATTCTTATTATATTTTTATGGCTGCTCTTTCAAATGACTTTTACGCTTGGCGAATTGCCAAAGTTATATATTGAGAAATCTATTCTTCTATTATCATCTCTTTTAAAAAATTTCATTAGCCCCGGTGCCTTTCGGGGATTATTGACAGAGGGTATTATTGGTGGTGTTGGATCAGTAATTGTTTTTTTACCAAACATTTTAATTCTTTTCCTCGGAGTCAGCCTTATGGAAGACTCAGGATATATGGCACGTGCAGCATTTATTATGGATAAATTCATGCACCGTCTTGGTATACATGGTAAATCATTTATACCGCTCATTATGGGTTTTGGCTGTAATGTTCCTGCTATTATGGCCACAAGAATGCTTGAAAACAAACGCGATAGAATAATCACTATCCTTATCAATCCTTTTATGAGTTGTTCCGCCAGACTGCCTGTGTATGTGTTATTTGCCGGTGTATTTTTTAATCATATGGCCGGGCTTGTAATCATCACATTGTACTTTCTCGGAGTTTTTTTTGCTTTTATTTCTGCGAGAATTTTTAAATTTCTTTTTTTTAAAGGTGAATCAGCACCATTTGTTATGGAATTACCCCCATACCGTATGCCTTCGGCAAAAACAATTCTTTTACACATGTGGAACAGATCATCGCAGTATTTGAAAAAAATGGGTGGGATTATTTTAATTTTTTCAATTGTAATTTGGGTAATGAGTGAATACCCGAAGTCAACTGAAATCAATGAACGCTATAATCTAATGCTAACTAAACTTGAAACACAATATACCAATCAAATAAACTCTATAACTTCATCACATGAAAATAATAATGATATTAGAATTCAGCTTTCACAGGAATATACAACAAAACGTCAGAAACTTCTCGATAAAAAGAAAGATGAAGTAATTCAATATACGTTTATTGGTCGAATCGGAAGTATAGTTGAACCAGTATTGCGACCTCTTGGGTTTAGCTGGCAAATGGGGGTATCCCTTATTACCGGGATTGCAGCAAAGGAGGTTGTAGTAAGTACACTTGGAATTCTTTACAATGCTTCTTCCGGAGCTGATGCAAGCGGGGAAGGGGATATTCTCGAAAGAGAATTGCTAAGCTCACACCATGGAATAACACCTCTTACCGCATTTACGTTTATGCTGTTTGTGCTTCTTTATATTCCATGCGTTGCAACTATTGCAGCAATCGGCAGAGAAATCGGATGGAACTGGGCTTTTTTCTCAATTGCGTACAATACAATCCTAACCTGGATTGTATGCTTTCTGACATATAACGTTGGTAAAATTATTGGCTTTAGCTGAAATTAATATCTTGTCGTTATTGACCTGTTTTTTCCGAAAAGAGTAAATCTAACTCCAACGAGAAATTGAAATCCGCTTACATTTGTATCTTCAAAATCAGAATAAAAAAGTGTTTTATGATAACCAACTTCTATGTACGGGCTGATATATTGTGTAGCTTCTATAAGAATCCCCGTCCAGTACGCAAAGCAAATACCGTTATCACTACTGGAAGTAGAAACATAATTTACTGATACATCAGAAGATCCCTTTCCCGAACCAATCCCAACTGAATTTGTCCAGTATACTGGAGATTCAGCAATTTGCAAAAGGTGCTGAAATCCAATCATTGCCATATTAAAAGTATATTGTTCTTCATCGGGTTTATTCGCGTTAATACGTATGGTGCTATACACATCCTTAAAAAATATATTAACATTAGGGTGAATATCTGTAGCAACACATCCTCCACCGCCAATTTGATTATCAAGATCCCCGGCCATAGTATAGGCACCCAATGCGTCGATATAGATATTTGCTGAAGCAATACTTGGAACTGAAATCAACATAATTAAAAAATAGATAAATTTTTTCAAAACAGGTACTCCTTCTGAAAATATGAAAAACTATCTTTTCAAATCCATTTTGTTCAAATAATGTCATCGTAATCCACCTGAATGTCAAGTAAAATAATAATCTATTCAACACCATAATGCCTGAATTATTAATTCATATACGAGAATAGATTTTTCCAGTGAAGTCGAATATGAACGCCAGCATCTGGATTTTGGATGATGATTATTATTTTTTTTCATTAAGAATTTTAGTATAAAATATTATTGATAAATTATTAGTCGTGTAATAGTATTATTACCAATAATTATTCTTTCAACATATAAATATTAATAACAGGTATTTTTATGGATAATGAAACGACGATTGAGAATAAAGGGTTAATTATTCCGGAGGAAATACTTCCGGATGTAATTCCGATAATTCCATTATCACAGAGACCGATATTTCCAGGCATGATGATCCCTCTTGTCTTAACCGGCGAGAAAATGATGAATACTGTTAACTCAATTATTGAAACAGAGAGTAAAATCGGTGGAGCTGTATTATTAAAGGAGCATACAGAAACAGCGTCATCGTCAGATATGCTTTATACCGTTGGCGTTACAGTAAAGGTATTAAAAATCGCTCCTATTGATGAAAAAACCGTACAGGTAATGGTGAGTGCCTTGAAACGTTTTAACCTCGTTTCCTTAATAGGTGATGACCCGATAATAAGATGGAAAGTTTCACATCATTATGAGGATTTCAAGCAGACAACTGAAATGAAGGCGTATTCAATGGCTATTATTTCAATGGTTAAGGATCTTATAAAATCTAATTCGTTATTTCATGAGGAATTAAAACTATTTCTTAACAGATTTACTATTGAGGATACCGGAAAACTTGCTGACTTTGTTGCATCTATGACATCAGCAGAATCACAGGAATTACAGGAGATACTTGAATTAATAGATGTGAAAAAAAGAGTCGAGAAAGTTCTTACTCTATTAAAAAAAGAATTAGAGCTCAGCAAACTTCAGAAAAAAATAACCAAACAGATTGAAGAAAACATTGCCAAGCACCAGAAAGAATTCTTTCTGAAAGAACAACTTAAAGAAATAAAAAAAGAACTTGGCCTTGAAAAGGATGAAAAAATTTCAGAAATTGAACGCTTCGAAGAAAGGGCAAAAAAACTTCAATTCAGTGAAGAAGCACAAAAACGATACGATGAAGAAATAGAAAAATTAAAAGTTCTTGAGCCGCACTCGGCCGAATATGGGGTCAGCCGTAATTACCTGGAGTGGCTGACGACCTTGCCCTGGGGCATATACTCTGAGGATAATTACGACATAATAAAGGCGGGGGAGGTTCTGAACAGGGACCATTATGGTCTTGATGATATAAAGGACAGGATCCTTGAATTCATCAGTACAGGTCTTATGAAGGGTACATTGTCCGGATCAATTATCTGCTTTGTCGGCCCCCCTGGT
>ERZ795057.2394-NODE-2394-length-14195-cov-19.180057_pt1 | contig 14195 bp, 11 predicted proteins | sample MGYA00375141_ERZ795057 | MGnify/ENA primary metagenome ERZ795057 (study PRJEB30186, sample SAMN05720163) | activated sludge metagenome | isolation source: Anaerobic digester | place: Hong Kong | collected 2015-01-26 ... | reverse complement strand
CTGAACTCCGTTTTCCCCGGTTCAAAGTCAGTTTTTATATCGTATACTCCATCTATCCCTTTGAGGTATGTAATGTATTCCTGCGCCATTTTATTCAGGGTATCGAAGTCTTCACCTCGTAACTCAACGTTTACAGGATCACCAACAGGCGGGCCGTTCTCCTGCACCTTGACGCTGATTCTCATGTCGTTTGATATAATTCCCTGTTCCTTTGCTTTTTCAAAATCCTCTCTGAGTTTTCCCTGTATTTGTGAAGCTGTTCTGTCACGGTCTTTTTCCGGAGTCAGATAGAGAAATATAGTCGATTTATGAGTTCCGTCGCCCGGTTTAGGATCCAGGCCGAATGGCACCTCTGTACCTACACGGGAATAGACTGTTTCAAGTTCTTCTTTCGGCAGAGTAAGTATTATCTTCTCGATCTCCTTCATGTCTCTGAGGTTTGCCTGAAGATTTCTGCTGTTCGGGAGATATGTTTTTATCTCTATATTCTCTGAACCTCCGCCGGGACTGAAGATAAACCCCACCACAGGCACAAGGCCCAGAGAGATGATAAGCATTACAAAAAGAATCCCCACTGTGATATATCTGTGGCGCAATGCGAATCTAAGTAGTTTCATATATTTAAGCTGTATCTTTCCGAAAAGGCCTCTCTCCAGGTGTTCACCGTCTTTAAGAACGATACCATTGCTGCTGTTTTCCCTGTGGCTTTCTTTGCTGAATATATTCAGAAATGTGGGCATGATAAATATAGCAATTACCCACGAAGCGGTAAGGGAAATCATTACAACCATGGGGATATATTTTATGAATTTCCCCATGAGTCCTGTGAGCAGCATGAGAGGCATGAATGCCGCGGAAATGCAGAGGAAAGTCACAGTTACGGGCCATACAAGTTCTGATGATCCTTTAAGTATGGCGTCAGATTTTTTAAGTCCCATTTTCATGTAGCGGTGCGCGTTTTCGGAGATCACTATGCCGAAGTCAACAATCATACCGAGCACCATGATAAATCCGAAAAGACTGATTACATTTATGGTTACGCCTGCAGTTTTAAGGCCTATAAAAGCTACCATGAATACAACGGGTATTGTCGCTGTAACAAGGGTAGCCATTCTGACCCCGAGGAGCAGAAAGAGTATAAGCGCCAGTAGAATAAAACCGGTAATTGCATTTGTGATTACGGAATCCATAGTATTTCTTGTGAATTCACTCGTTATGTTAAACAGTTCAATGCTCACAAGATCAGGACTCGGGTTGCTGAATGTCCCCATTTTACTCATTATTTCATCTGTAAGTATTATCTCATCAGCGCTGTTCTTTTTCAGAACCTTGAAGATCATCGCCCTTTTCCCCTGGTACCTCTCAAGCACCGTGGGGTCGTCTACCGTATCCTTAACTGTCGCAATGTCCCTGACCCGGATTGAATACCCGACGTCATTAGACTGAATTACCGTGTTGAGAATTTCATTAATATTATTGTATTGGCCTTTTGTCCTCAGAACAAATTCATCATCACCGATCCTGAGAGGCCCGCCGGGATAGTCGATGTTTCTTGAACTCAGGGTGTTGATCACATTGTTCATTCCGAGCCTGTATCGTGCGAGCTCTCCCGGATCAACTTCAATAAGAAACTCCCTGTCGTAAAACCCGTTTTTTTCAATCTCCGCAACACCGTCGAAATCGTAGAAAAAATCCTCCAGCTTGTCGCCTACATTACGCATTACAGTGAATGGCACTTTTTCATCAGCAGCAACAATTGCCGCATAAAAAATTTCGGTTTTATCAGTTGTGATTTCTTCGATCACAGGTTTTTCGGCATTATCAGGAAGGTCCTCAACAAGATCAACGGCATCCTTTATGTCCTGGACCACCTGCGCTTTATCACTGGCTTTTTCATCAATATAAACTGCTATAACAGAGACATTTTCGATGTTATAGGATCTGACTTTGTCAATGTCGTCAACTTCGCGGAGTTTCTTTTCAATGGGGATAGTGATTAGGCTTTCGAGCTCATCTGGCGATCCTCCGGGGTAGACTGTTTTTATGCTTACCATATCAAAGTTTACTTCCGGGAAAGCTTCCCGGTTGAGGCTTGTGACAGACATGATTCCCAGCATGGTAATTAAGCCTACAATGAGAGCAACAACCAGCTTTTCCTTAATAAGATATTTAATTATAGTAAACATAAGATTCCTTTCCTGTTTGTATTAATGAAAAATTTATCATTTTTCTTTTGGTATATATTTTTCAACATCTATGCCGTATGTTTCAAAGAGCTGGTTTTTTGATACCTCGAATTCAAGAAGTGATGCGTTATATCCAACCAGGAGATTCAGCTCCTGCTCTCTGCTGTTTACAAGTGAATCAAGGGCATCCCTGACATTTGCTGCTGTGAAGCGTCCCCTCCTGAGGTTTGTCAGCATCTTGCTGTAATAGATCTCAGCCTGTATTCTCGCTTCTTTCGCTTTCTGATAAAGTTTATAGCTTGTATCTATTTTTTCTATCTTTGAAGTTACATCATCCTTCACTATCCGCTGGTATTTATTCACCTGTGTCTTTGCCTGTTCAACCATCCAGCCTGAATTTCTTTCGTTTACTTTCTGCTGGCTGTCATTAAGCGGGTATGTCAGGGCAAGTTTGGCTTCAAATACCGGGTATTGTGCAGAACCTGTATTCCCGTATGATTCTCCAAGGCTTTCATTGTAATCCATTGATGATACTGATACTGAACCTTTGAGAGAGGGCAGTGATTCGTTTTCATACATCTTGAGCTGAAGTTTTGCGTTCTCAAGGGTACGGAGAGCGTTGAGGTAATCGGCTCTTTTCGCATACGCTGTTTTTATCGCCTCCTCGGGATTAATCACAGGAAGTTTGTTGGAGAGTATAGCCTTCTCCTGCATTGTTATCTCTTCATTCATATCTACTACCTGGAGGAATTTCCTGAGGCCATCCCTGTACTGCTGTTCGGCCTGCGCCAGGGCTGCTTCAGATGAAGCAACACGTGAATTCCAGAAGTTAAGTTCAAACTGCTCAGCAAGGCCGAGGCGTACATTATCAGTTACAATTCTCCTTACCCGCTTTGTTTCGCGGAGCATAAGATCAGCGTTGTCCATATTTGTTTTGTAGACTATAACATTCCAGTAATCAACTATGACACCTACAACAACCAACGAAAGATTATAGATAATGGAGTCCTTCTGCATCTTTGAAGCGTTGCTGAGTATCTCCTCCTGCTTCCGGTCATTATAACCGAAGGCATTTTTTAGAAGTTCCTGCTCGATAGAGGCAAAAACAACCGGGTTGTGATACTCATTCGAACCTGAACCGTAATCAGTTGATGAGAAAGTATGTTTAACTCCTGCCGCAACAGTTGTACCTGAGGAAAAAGATTTAGCAAGTGAAGCGGAACCATAGGTTTCTCTCACACTTTTACCATATTTACTCTGCATCGCATCAGGATAGTCTGTTGAGGATATCCCCCCTTCGGCATTGAAGTATGCCGAGTACTTTGACAGGAATTTCTGGTAGTCTGTATCTGTCATCGCCACATCATATTTTCCGGAGAGAATATCATGGTTGCTTTCAATTGCTTTCTTTATTGCTTCTGAAATTGTTATGCGGTAACCGCCGATGATTACAGCCGCTTCGTCAGCAAGCTCAATCTCGATTGGCTTTGATGATTTGCTGTCATTATTATCCTGTGCTGATGCGGATGATATTATAACAGTGATGGCTGCTATTGATATCAGTGTATAAATTTTTACTTTCAAGTTATCCCTCCGGATTATTTTCTATAGTTATTTAAGGTTGAGACTGTCGCTCATCTCTTTTATAATTATATCAAGACGTTCTTTTTTATCATTATCAAAAACCGGCACAGGGAGTTCTTTACCTGCCGGTTTAAGCGCTTTGAATGAAAGCTCGGTTATAAATTTATATAGTTTTTCTTTTTTATTGCTGTATAAAGAGTGATAAACACTGGTATCTTTCAGGAAATCCTCACCATGAGCAAAATCATTAATAAATGCCACTACGTTTAGTACGAACATCATTGTATCGGAAATTTCGAAGATCCCTTTACTTACGCCGTCTTTGATTATGCTTTCGAATATTAAAAGACGCGGCATCATATAGTTTTTTACGAATTCATGGAGAAGCCCCTGCCCCTCAGCCATCTCCCTGGCAAATATACGGTGCAATTCGTCATCATGAGTATCCATATTTATGCCAACCATAATATATAGTGCTGCACAGAGTTTAATATCAGGAGCCGGGTTCCAGGAATTGATCTCTTCTGTCAGCTGCCTGGAAAATTCCGTGGCCATATCGCCCACAGTATTATGAAAGATGCTTCTGTACAGGTTCTCCTTGCTCTCAAAATGGTAATGGAGGAGTGCCTGGTTGACACCTGCAATAGCTGCAATTGAGCTCATCCTGGCTCCGTTGAAGCCTTTATTGGCGAATTCTGTTTTTGCAGCTCTGAGGATTTTCAGCTTTGTTTCGTCGCCTTCTCTTGAATGTTTTAGCATTATATTATCCTGTATGTAAATTAACCGGTTAATTAAATTAAATAGTCAATTTAATTAATACCTGTTGTTGTCAATATTTTTTTGCGATTTTTCGATTTATTCTCTTTTAAAGAGCAATATCTGATTATTTAAGTATAATAAAAGATGGACATATTTCCTGAAATAAATTAACCAATTCTCTAAAGATGGAATTGATATATACCGTTAATTAATCAAGAAGTCTGTTAAAAGAGCATATATTCAGTCTGGAAGAAGAGTTAATCATGTTTGAAGTAATAGATAATGAAACGGAAAGGATTTTCACTGTAAAAAACGACGAACTTCAGTTTATGAATATTCTCGAAGAGAGGATCTTAGACTTTGTTAAGAAAGATCAGCGTGATGTTATCCTTGATCTTGAAAATCTTCTCCATTTCGACTCAGTGGCACTTGCGGCATTGATCAGAATCAAAAGAAAGCTTACCTCAATGGAAAGAAGTTTTAAACTGATTAATTATAACCAGACGATCCTCCGTGTCATTGAACTCTCCGGACTGGATGAATTTCTCCTGGAGTAACCCCTCTTTTTTTACCACGCGCATCTGATTTTCTGCATATTTATTTTAATAAAAAAAGTTGATTTGAAACCGACTCTGTTTTTGCATTACTTACAATTAATAACCGGAGAATAATATGAAACCATTAAATAAAAACAACATAATAAACCGTAAAGGCCCGGTTGTCCTTGTTATCATGGACGGCATGGGTATAGGTAAAGAGAATGAGGGTAACGCTTTTTTTCTCGCGCGGACCCCTAATCTTGACAGGCTCATGAAAAACTGTCCGTACACAACACTTAAGGCTCATGGCACTGCAGTGGGCCTCCCCAGCGATGCGGATATGGGTAATTCCGAAGTGGGCCATAATGCTCTCGGTGCAGGGAGGATTTTTGACCAGGGAGCGAAGCTTGTGTCAAATGCCATAGAGTCCGGGGAGGTCTTTACAACTTCTGTCTGGAAGGAGCTTATTGAAAAGCCTGTAAAATCGGGTAATACAATGCATTTTATCGGGCTCCTCTCTGACGGGAATGTCCACTCGCATATTAATCATCTCTTCAGCATAATTGAAAAAGCCGCGTCTGAGGGTGTAAAGAAACTTATGGTGCATATACTCCTTGACGGAAGGGATGTCCCTGAAACATCGGCAAACCTCTACATTGATCAGCTTGAGGGTTTCCTGAAAAAAATTACTGAACAGGGGATGAACTACCGCATAGCTTCAGGCGGCGGCCGTATGGTCACAACAATGGACAGGTACGAGGCTGACTGGAGCATCGTAAAACGGGGATGGGACGCCCATGTGCTGGGTAAGGCAAGGCCTTTCAGGTCTGCAATGGAAGCCCTTGAGGCATTCAGAAAAGAGGAGCCCGGGATAATTGATCAGTATCTCCCTGCTTTTACCGTTGTTGATGATAAAGGCCCCGTCGGTACAATTGAAGACGGCGACTCTGTGATTCTTTTTAATTTCAGGGGTGACAGGGCAATTGAGCTTACAAAAGCTTTTGAAATGAAGGAGTTTAAATTTTTCGACAGGGAGAGGATCCCCTCTGTGGTTTTCGCCGGCATGATGCAGTATGATGGAGATCTGAAGATACCGGCGAAGTTCCTGGTCAATCCGCCAAGAATCGATAATACTGTCAGTGAATACCTTGTGGCTTCCGGTGTGAGGCAGTATGCCATATCTGAAACACAGAAGTTCGGCCATGTAACATATTTCTGGAATGGAAACAGGACAGAGAAATTCGATGAAGCATCTGAGACTTATTTTGAAGTCCCCTCTGACAGAGTTGAATTCAATGAGCGGCCCTGGATGAAGGGAGCTGAAATTACTGATAAAGTTATTGAAACTATTGAAGCCGGCGGGTATGATTTTATCAGGCTCAACTATCCCAATGGCGACATGGTGGGGCACACCGGTGATCTTGAAGCAGCAATTATAGCTGCAGAAACTGTGGATATCTGTCTGAAGCGTTTACTTGAGGCAGTTGAGAAGAGCGGAGGGATCGCTTTTATCACTGCTGATCACGGGAACCTTGATGAGATGTTCGAACTTGACGCGAAGACCGGCGCATTTCAGAAAGATAAGTCAACAGGGAGGCTGAAGAGTAAGACTGCACACACGCTGAATCCTGTCCCTGTGATTATATATGATCCGGAATTTAAAGGGGAGTATGAGATCGATCCCGGAGTGAAAAATCCGGGTCTGGGAAATGTGGCTGCAACTCTCCTGAATCTCATGGGATTTGACGCGCCGGAGAGTTATCTCCCGTCAATACTTAAGCTGAAAAGATAAAGCTCTGAGGGTACCCCTTTTTTCTGAAAGGAAACTCCCAGCCGATAAAAATTTAGTAATTCATAAATTTATATCGGCTTCCCCCGTAATAAAGGGGGATTAGAAATTGTTCAGATACTTTTATGTGAAAAAAATGTTTAATAACCCCTTCAAGGGGGTGGCGGCTATAGATTTTTTCAGACGATTTTTTTCTATCGCCGGGGGAGAAATTCAGTAATCATTTCCTGATTTACTTAATATATTTTGTCAATGCATTCCCTGATGCTTTTTATATCATCCCGCTTAAACAGGGGCAGCTTCGTTGCAAACTCTCTGTCAGAGACAACCATGACAATATTGCTGTCAGTTTCAAAGAGCGGAGTCTCCACAGAATCTCCAATGACCTCAACTTTACGGGTTTCCCCCTCCTTGAATCCTTCGATAATAATAATATCATAATCGCTGAAATACTTCTCTGCAAGTGTGAGCGGTGTCTCATCCTCGGTTATATCAGCCATTAGCGCGATCTTCCTCCCGTTGGTTATGAGAGCGGAATGCACCCCTGCTGACCTGTACCTGTGTGTGTCCTTCCCTTCGCGGTCTACTTCAAAGTCATGCCTCATGCTTTTGATCACAGAGACTTTTTTACCTTCTGAAATATACTCTCCGGCAAGCCGTTCAATAAGGGTGGTTTTACCTGAGCCGGATCTCCCTGTGATTGTTATGATTTTCTGTTCTGTCATAATAAACTCCATGACAATACTGACCCGCACCGCAAAGATCTGCAATAAGAAAAATCCTTGAATTTTTTATATATGCTGATTTAAGCAGAGTGAGGTCTGATATGGAAAATAATAAACTGAAGTGTGCCATAATTGCAGGGGGTAAGAGCGGAAGGTTCGGAAGCGACAAATCCCTCTACTCTTACGAAGGGAAAACTCTGATAGAGCATGTGCGTGATGCCATCTCCCCTGTTTTCGATGATATAGTGATAATTGCAAATGACTCCGGAAAATTCAGCTTTCTTAATCTGCCGGTCATCCCTGACATAATTCCCGGTCTCGGCCCCATAGGGGGAATTTATACCGCTGTGCAGAAACTTGATTCGGAGAGAATATTTATCTTCCCCTGTGATATGCCTTTCCTTAATACGGAATTCATCAGGTATATGACCGACATCCCTGACATTTATGATATAGTGGTGCCCGCAATCAGCGGTTATTATCAGCCGCTTCATGCGATTTACTCCAAAAACTGCATAACCGCGATAAAAAAAAATATTGATGCCGAAGATTACAGGATGAGCGGATTCTTCGAAGGGCATAATATAAGAGTGGTGAATGAAGAGGAGATAGGTTTTTATGATGACCCGGATAAAATGTTCAGAAATGTAAATTTCCGGGAGGACATTGAAGGGGATATACATTGAAAACCGATATTTCGCAGAATTTTAGGGAAGTCTCAATAACTGCATCTTTAAGGGGTTAAAGGGGCGGCAGCCCCTTTATAAGCCCCGCAGGGCTCCCTGCGGTCATAAAAACGGAGTTTTTCTGACCCCCCTTTACTATTGTGTTAAATAATCAAAAATAAAGGATTTTTCCGGAATATTTTCTTTACATATATGTATACGGGTAATGCTTGTAGCGGTATAAGAGAAACCGGATTACAGAGACACTAAATTAATAATACCAGAACTCCTGTAATACTTTAAACTGCTACTGATTCGGATGGTATATGAATTCTAAAGAAATATCGTTAATAGATGAAGAAAATTACAGGCCCAGGGAGGAGTGCGGGATTTTCGGCATTTACGGAAATCCCTTTGCTGCGAACCTCACATATCTCGGCCTCTACTCATTGCAGCACAGGGGGCAGGAATCCGCAGGGATAGCCTCGTCTGACGGGGAGCATATTTTCAGGTATGCCGGCATGGGTGAGGTGAATGATGTATTCTCGCAGGAACATATAGACAATCTCCCGGGTAAAATGGCAATAGGGCATAACAGGTATTCCACAACCGGCTCATCATACCTGCGCAATGCCCAGCCCTTCAGGGCATCTTCAATATTAGGGCCCATTGTGCTGGCGCATAACGGCAACCTTACGAACGCCGGTTCAGTGAGGCATGACCTTGAGAAACAGGGACAGATTTTCCAGACAACCATCGACTCCGAAGTTATTGTTCACCTCATGGCAAAGTCGGGAGAGCGGGATTTCCAGACAGCGCTAATAGCGTCCCTGCGGCAGGTCAGGGGGGCGTACTCCCTGCTGGTAATGAACAGGGATAAAATATACGCAGTGCGGGATCCCTACGGGTTCAGGCCCCTGGCCCTCGGTAAAATTGAGGATGCCTGGGTTGTGGCTTCTGAAACATGCGCCTTTGATATTATCGGCGCTAAATATGAACGCGATGTTAAACCCGGTGAACTTCTGGAGATATCTGAAAGCGGTGTAAAATCATTTTTCCCCTTTGATAAAAGCGAGGAATCGCTCTGCGTTTTCGAATACATATATTTTTCAAGGCCTGACAGCAGAATTTTCGGTGATTCAGTTTATAATATGAGAATAGAATTAGGGAGGATGCTTGCAAGGCAGTCACCGGCTGAGGCTGATATTGTTGTCCCGATACCTGATTCATCGAACTGTGCCGCGCTCGGTTACGCCAAGGAATCCGGGATACCTTTTGAGCTTGCAATGATCCGGAGCCATTATATCGGGAGAACATTTATTGAGCCTACACAGAAGATCCGTGACCTTGGCGCAAAACTTAAATTTAATGTCGTGGAATCGGTTGTAAAAGGGAAACGTATTGTGGTTGTTGATGATTCAATCATGCGCGGCACCACCATGCGCAAGATCATAAAGATGTTCCGGAATGCCGGTGCAGCGGAAATTCATGTAAGGATATCCGCTCCTCCCACAATATTCCCCTGTTATTACGGCATAGATATACCCACGCGGAGCGAACTAATTGCCGCAACGCACACCATAGAAGAGATACGGAAATATCTGCGGGTTGATTCAATAAGCTATCTTACAATTGAAACCATGCTTGGCGCTGTGAACAGACCTGAAAAGAAATTCTGCACAGCCTGTTTTGACGGGAAATACCCCTGCAGTTTTGACGCAGTTGATGAGAGTGAAGATAGTCAGAAGTATCTTTTTGAAGAGGGGAACGGGGAATACTACTGAGAAGGCTGAGAATATAAAGCTAAACCTGTTCAGGCTCTTTAAAAGGAGTAAAATCACTCCTCGCTTATAATCGGACTAAAAATACTTGACGTTTTTTGCTCCCTGTTGTTTCTGGTTTTCACCGATACAGGTCACTAGTTCAATTGGTAGAGCATCGGTCTCCAAAACCGAGTGTTGGGGGTTCGAGTCCCTCGTGGCCTGCATACAAGCCGTCCCTTAAAGGCGGCTTTTTTTATTTCAGGAATAATTTATGGGCGCTGAAATATTAACTCTTTTCCTCATATTCCTTGCCAGGGTAGTGGATGTATCCATCGGCACTCTCCGCATTATACTTATGTCCAGGGGGTATAGAAATCTCGCCCCTGTCCTCGGTTTTTTTGAAATTCTCATATGGATAACGGCCATAGGGCAGGTGATGAAAAACCTGAATGGTTTTTACAGTTATATCTTCTACGCCGCAGGTTTTGCCACAGGAACTTTTATCGGCATGAAGCTGGATTCATTAATTTCAATCGGGTATCAGTCCCTCAGAATTATCACAACAGAAAAAGTAACAGCTCTCCCGCTGACCCTTCGCGAAGAGGGGTTCGGTATAACAACAATAACCGGCCGAGGTTTAAAGGGTGAGGTTTTACTGATATTCACAACTGTGCCGAGATCAAAAGTGAAACATGTAATGGAGATAGTGGAGGAGCTTGAACCTAAATCATTTATCACTATTGAGGATGTAAGAGCTTACAAATCGGGATATGTCGCACAGCCCGGTTTTTCGGAAAGATTCAGCCGCGGCGTAAACAAGAGAAAATAATCATAACAGGAAAACCATGAAATTCAGAACGGCCTTAATATTTTTTACGGCGATGTTATTATACGGTCAGCTCTATGGAAAAGAAAGTCCGGCGAGCGGAGCATACTTAAAAAAAAGGGACGCTGTAATTGCAAAATTTAACGGTATTAAACCTGCAGTTTTTTCCCAGTGGGCCCCCGGTGTTAAAACACGGATAAATACAACAGAGAAGGTTGCTGCCCTCACTCTTGACGCATGCGGCGGAAGAAAGGGGAACGGTTACGATAAAGAGCTTATAGACTTTCTCCGGGAAAATAAGATTCCTGCGTCTCTCTTCATGACAGCATTATGGATTGACGCTAACAGGGAACTGTCAGTTGAACTTTCACGGGACCCCCTTTTTGAGATCGAAAATCACGGATACAGGCACAAACCTGCGTCTGTGAACGGCAGGTTAATATACGGCAAGAGGGGGACAAAAACACCGGGAGATCTTTTTGATGAAATTGAACTTAACGCTGAAAAAATTCAGGCGCTCACAGGGAAGAGGCCGCTCTTCTACCGTCCGGGTACAGCGTATTTTGATGATGTGGCGGTGAAGCTCTGCCGTGACCTTAATCATATTCCGATGAATTTTTCAGTGATATCAGGAGATGCCGCGGGCTTTTCTGCGGCGAGGATAGAGCGGAGAATACTTTCGCAGGTGAAGCCCGGCTCTGTGATTATCGCTCACATGAACCATCCCGGTAATAGACTTTGCCCTGCCATGAAAAGGAGCCTGCTTAAATTGAAAGCTGAGGGCTACAGGTTTGTTAAACTTTCTGAGTATAAGGAGAGGCTGAAGTAGAGGCTACTCCTCAATCAGCGAGTCAGCGTACTCCGCAATAGCAAGGCACGATGTAAGCCCCGGTGATTCAATCCCTATGAGGTTAATGAAATTTTTCATCCCGCCGGCAGTTTCATTCGTAATAATAAAATCCCTGAACTTTTCCCCCGGTTTCTGAAGTTTCGGCCTTATACCGCAATCATAGGGATATAAATCAGAAACGTCAGTCTTCATGAAAGTAGAGACAGAGTAGAGAAACTCCCCCCTGTATTTTTCATTCATCGAGTAGTCAGCATTATTATTATCGAGGTAATAAGCGTTGGGGCCGAAGGACACGCTTCCGTCAGTGAAGAGCCTGTTGTGTATTCCGAGGGACTTCCCGTCAGGAGATGGTACAGGATAAATCAGCAGGTTCATCTTTTTAACATTATCTGACTTGTAGTATTCACCTTTGCAGAAGGTGAGCCTGTAGTTCATTGCGTCAATGTCGAAACCGGCAGACTCCGCAACCCTGTCAGAGAATAATCCCGCGCAGTTGAACACAATGTCTGCCATGATTGAATCACCGGAAACTGTTGTGACCTTGTATCCTTCACCGTTCTTTACAATACGTGAAACTTCCGACCTGTAGGAGAAGAGCGCGCCGTTATCTTTAGCGATGGTCTCAAGCCTCTTCATCAGTTCATATGAATTCATGATCCCTGCAGCGGGAATATGTACACCCGCAACAGCGCGGACCTGGGGCTCGGCTTTCTCTATCTCGGCTCCCTGCGCGATGCGGAGACCAGGCACACCGTTTGCAATACCGTTTTTATACAGTCTTTCGATCTCAGGAATTTCCTCTTCCGATGATGCAATGATATATTTCCCGCACCTGCTGTGTGCTATATCATTTTCCTTCATGAAGCTGTAGAGGAGTTCATTTCCGCGAAGGCAGAGCTGCGCTTTAAGGCTCCCCTGAGGGTAGTATATGCCGGAGTGTACAGTTTCACTGTTTCTGCTGCTTGTGTGCCTTCCGAAAGATTCCTCGGTCTCCAGTACAACAACAGAATATTCTGCGGAGAGCCGGGCAGCCAGGGCAAGTCCAACAGCCCCGGCTCCGATAATGACTATATCAGTGTGGTCCATTTATAATTATTTTTCAAAGGGGAATTTATACTCTGTTAGGCCGCATTCATCCCTCATGAGGATCATCTCTCTCTGAAGTTCCTCGCCAACAGGGACACCTTTCCCCTGTCTCTCGAGCCATGCAAGGTGTTCCTTCTCCCCTGCTGTGTAGATCCTTTCAGCGCCCGGCATTTTATCTGAATTGCGGAGCTGGCGCAGAATGTCTCCTGATATCTTTTTGAATTCCTCAACTTCGGTGAAGTGTGAAATGTTTATTGCCATGAAGAAGTGTCCAAGCTTATACGGAACCTTTTTCCCGTTTTCAAAACCTGAAAGCATCTTGAGGTAACTTCCACCCTGCAGCGCTGCTGATAAAATCTCAACTACAGTTGCGTATCCGTAACCCTTGAAGCCTGCTCCATCCTCACCTATACCGCCAAGAGGAGTAAGTGCTGCAGTGCCTTTAATCAGATCGTTCAATGCCGAAACCGGGTCAGTTGTTGATTTTCCGTTTCTGTCAATAACCCAGCCTTCAGGCATCCTCTTCCCTGTGCGTGCATAAACCTCGATCTTCCCGCGCTGGCTCACTGATGTGGCGCAGTCCAGCACGAAGGGGAACTCTTCGTCAGAGGGGATCCCGAAAACAAGGGGGTTGGTGCCAAGCATATTCTCAATGCCGAATGTTGGAGCAATTGATGGCCTTGCGTTTGTGCCTGTGATGCCTATCATACCTTTCTGTGCTGCCATGAGAGCGTAGTAACCCGCGATGCCGTAATGGGTTGAATTACGCACTGCAGTCATGCCGAGACCGTATTTTTCAGCCTTCTCCATTGCCATTGACATAGCGCGTTTAGCAATGACATGACCCATGCCGTTGTGTCCGTCAATAACAGCAGTTGCCGGGCTCTCCCTTACAATTTCGAAATCAGTTACAGGGAGCTGTATCCCTTCTTTGATTCTATCGTAGTATATCGGCTTCATCCTGTTGAGGCCGTGGGAGTCTATACCGCGTTTATCCGATTCAATAAGTACGTCCGCAGAAACTTCAGCGTCCTTTTCCGGAACTCCAATCTTTATGAAAACATCCCTCATGAAATTTCTCACAAGGTCAAAATCAAGCCATACTAAATTCTCTTCCATCTGTTGCTCCTTTTATTTTCGGGGGATCTGCCGGAGCCCATCCGGCAGCAGAATTTACTCTGTTATAAACGTCTGTTATATGTCAAGAATCTCTTGTGAAAAACTATCTGTTAGCAACTGCATAACACAAGGGTTTCAGTTTACGATTCTGTCATTTCGAACCCCAATCAATTCTTCGGGTGAGAAATCTAAATAGTAAAAGTTTATTTGAGTTAGGCGTTTTTTTTAACATTTATTATGAGAAAATGTCATTGCGAGGAGCTTAAGCGACGAAGCAATCTGTTCCTGACAGAGAATATTCAGT
>ERZ795057.2388-NODE-2388-length-14230-cov-8.276473_pt1 | contig 14230 bp, 9 predicted proteins | sample MGYA00375141_ERZ795057 | MGnify/ENA primary metagenome ERZ795057 (study PRJEB30186, sample SAMN05720163) | activated sludge metagenome | isolation source: Anaerobic digester | place: Hong Kong | collected 2015-01-26 ... | reverse complement strand
TCCTATATCTTTGTATTTTACTACTTATTATATGCCCTGGCTTTTTTCATTATAAATTTTCCGTATAATATTTCGGGTTATAAGTACGATTTTAAGAATAAAATAAAGTTTTCGATGATTGGGGTATTACTCCTTTCTCTTGTAATTGTTGGTTTTGGTACAATATATTACAATGTGAATCAGTTTGAACGGAATTTATATGAGAATATTGGGGAAAAATTGCAGTCTGTTTTAGTTGAAATGGAACATAAACTGGGAGGAGAGTACGATTTAAGCAACGATTATTCCGATTATTTAAATTACCTGCTTATTAAATTTTCGAATGTATTTTATATCGATATTAATTTATACAATACCGAAGGGAATTTGCTTGCTTCATCGCGTACACAAGTGTTCGACAAAGGATTGATGGGCAGTAAAATGAATAACGATGCGTATCGCGAAATGGTGATTAATAAAAAAGGTAAGTTTATTCATAAAGAAACCATTGGAGAACTAAGTTATTATTCAGCATACGTGCCGTTTATTAACGACGAAAATAAATTGCTTGCTTATATTAATCTTCCTTATTTTACAAAACAAAGTGCACTGAAAAAGGAAATTTATACAGTGGTGGTAGCTGTAGTAAATGTTTATTTCTTTCTGATTTTAATTTCAGTAATTGTAGCCATCTTTGTTTCAAATAACATTACCCGCCCGTTACAACTTATTCAGGAACGTTTCAGGGCTATCGACCTGGTTAAGCAAAACGAACCGATTGATTATACCAGCCACGACGAGATTGGCAGTTTAATAAGGGAATATAACCGTATGGTAAGCGAACTTAGCGAAAACGCTGAGAAATTGGCTAAGTCGGAGCGAGAATCAGCATGGCGTGAAATGGCCAAACAAATAGCCCACGAAATTAAAAATCCACTTACTCCAATGAAATTGTCGGTTCAGTACCTTCAAAAGGCATGGAAAGATGAAATTCCGGATTTTGATAAACGGCTTGAAAAATTTTCGAACTCCTTAATAAGCCAGATCAATAATTTATCACGAATTGCTACCGAGTTTTCACATTTTGCAAAGATGCCTCGTGCCCGAAACGAAAAGGTAAACATTATTGAGCGGTTAAACGATTCTGTTAATTTGCTCGAAAATACCGAAAATGTAACTTTTATTAAACGCTTTGGTAGCTTTAACGAGCTTTATGTTTTAGCCGACAGGGAACAGTTGCTTATTGTATTTAGTAACCTTATTCAAAATGGGATACAGGCTGTACCTAAAGGGCGTGATGCAATAATTGAAATAGAGGTTAATAAAATCAAAAGTACAATTCAAATCATTATAAAAGATAACGGTTCAGGTATATCAGACGAAGTAAAAGACAAAATGTTCCAGCCTAATTTTACTACCAAATCCAGTGGTATGGGATTAGGTTTGGCAATAGTTAAGAATATTGTCGAAAATGCCGATGGGAAAATTTGGTACGAAACCATATTAAATCAAGGTACTTCATTTTTTATTACTTTCCCCGAATATAATATCAAGGAATAACAGGCAATAAGGTTAAGGTGTTGTTTTTTAGATTATTGTGCGGTATAGAGCAGGGTAAAGGGTAAAATAAGTGTATTATAAACAGGTATTTACTTCTAAGTTCTATAGTATAATTTGTTAAAAAGTTAGAGCAATCCCATAAAATATTTATATATTTGTTATAGCTGAACGTATTTAATAGTATTTTAAAAGATTAGGCATTGAAAAAATATACTTCTTATATCCTATTTGTAATAGTATCTTTATTTTTCACTACGTTTAATTCATACTCTCAGGTTTCTCTGCAGGGCATAATAAACAAATATGCTGTTGTCGATTCTATTTATCCTACAAAAGACACTATTGAGGTAGCCGATGTTACGGGATTTAATGTAAATGATACAGTTATGATTTACCAGGCAAAGGGTTCTACTGTATATAGAGATACATCCGTTTTGCCTGAACAATTTGGTAATATCAGGACAGGATTAAAACAAGCAGGTAAATACGAAATTATTTTAATAAAAGATATTGTTGGGAATAAGATTGTGTTTAAAGCAGTTCTTGCTAATAGTTACGAAGCAGAAGGGTTGGTTCAGTTAATTCGCGTGCCATATTTCGAAAGGGCCAGTATCAATGCAGAAGTAACTTGTAAAGCTTGGGATGGTTCAAGTGGTGGCGTTTTAGCTTTAATGGTTAGCGATACACTGTTTTTAAATGCTAACATTAATGTTACCGGGAAGGGATTTAAGGGTGCTGTTCCAAAGGGTTATTCTGATTTAGGGAGTATTGCTTGCTCAGCAACAGATACATCTTTATATAAATCATATTACTTTAATATCCTGGCTGACACAGTTATGGCAGGGTTAAAGGGAGAAAGTGTAAGTGTAAACGATTCTGCTTACATTAAAGGAAGAGGGCGTTGGGCAAATGGTGGAGGAGGAGGCAATGGCCGCTACACAGGTGGAGGTGGCGGAGGAGCTAATGGCCCCGGTGGGAATGGAGGTGCCGAAGATACTTCATATTGCTCAGTTGAAGGTGAGGTATGGAAAAACATTGGAGGATTGGGGGGAGAAGGCCTTAGGTCTGTTCAAACTCAATATGATGACTCAACAATATTTTTAGGCGGCGGTGGAGGTTCCGGAGCTTTTATTTCTGGTTTCAATGCCACAAATGGAGGTAATGGCGGAGGAGTTGTTATACTCATAGTTAAAAACATTAAATCGAACGGGTACAATGTTATTGCCAATGGCGAGAGTGTAAGTGCTGTTGCAACAGCATCTGCAGGCGGCGGAGGTGGGGGCGGTGCAGTTATTTTCGATGTAGATTCGTTATTTGGAAGTTTGTCGATATCTACTAATGGAGGGCAAGGAGGTTTTGTGAATTCATTAGGTAAAGGCGGCCCTGGTGGCGGTGGTGGTGGAGGTGCTATTTTCTGGAATAACGTAAAACCGGCTAATGTTGTTAATGCTAAAGCTGATGCTGGTTTGCCCGGATATATTAATGAACTGTACCCCGGACAAGCACAACCATATTTTGCAGGTAAAGGTGAAAATGGTAATCCCGGTGTTGGCGAACCCTTTATAACCGTTGAAGTTCCTTTAACCGGATTTTTATTTAACTCAATTACAGCAAACCAACAAGTTTGTTATAATAGTGCCCCCGAAATATTAGCTGGCTCAAATCCCCGTGGAGGAAGCGGTGAATTTGTATTTCAGTGGGAACAAAGCCCCGATGCAGTGGTGTGGACAGCTATTGCAGGCGCTAAACAGCGTGATTATCAACCACCGGCTTTAACCGATACCATATATTACAGGCGAATAGTTAAGTCGGGAGCTGCAGTTGGCGATTCTATTACCGATATTAGCCAGCCGGTAGAAATTATTGTTCATAATAAAATTCAGGTTAACCAGATTTTTGGCGACGACCTAATTATATGTATCAATAATACTGCAGATACAATTACAGGTACTACAGCAACTTTTGGTGGTGTAGGCCAATATCAGTATACATGGCAATATACTTATGATTTTAATAGTTGGAGTACTATACCTGATTTAAATGATACGATATGCCTGCCGGGAGTAGTTTTAGATACTACTTTTATCAGGAGGAAAGTTAATTCAGGAGCTTGTATCGATTACAGCGATACTATAACAATAATTGGTTTGCCGCTTATCTCAAACAATATTATATCGGAAAATCAGGAAATTTGTTATGGAGATATGCCTGAAGAAATTACAGGTGCAGCCCTTCAAGGTGGATTGGGTACTTCGGATGGATATAAAAAACAATGGCAGTTGAGGACTGAAACAACCGGATGGGCTAATATTACCGGTGAAGTTAATGAGAATCTGATGTTGCCAAATTTATACGAAACTACTTACTATAGGCGTATTGTCGATTCTGATGATTGTTCTGATACAAGCAATGTTGTAAAAATTAATGTTTTACCTCTTATTGGAAACAATGGTATTGAAAATAGTAATCCTGTATTTACCTGTTACAATACTGCACCCGAACTATTAACAGGAACATCCCCCTCAGGTGGAGATAATTCATATACATACCAGTGGCAGGACAGTATCATGGGTAGCTCGTGGAGTAATATTTCGGATAATGCTGAAAATGTGGATTACCAGGCAATTGCCCTTACTGATACTACATTTTACAGGCGTATTGTTAAATCGGGATTGAATGATTGCTGTGTTGATACATCAGACTTTATAAAAGTAAAAATACATGACTTACCTATTGCTGCAATAAATAATGTTATTGATACTGTTTGCAGTGGGACTGATGTGGGCCTGGTTTTTAATTTCGAGAAAGGTAAACAACCATATATTTTAACCTACTCAAATGGCGAAGAGGAGTTTACGCCATCTGCCATTAATAACCCAACAGCAACTATAAATGTTTCTCCCGAAACTACTAATACAAGTAAGGAGTATAATTATACTGTAATTCATGTTATAGATGGGAATGGTTGTGTTGCCACAGATATGACAGGTTTAACAAAAGTTACAGTCTATGGCATTCCGGTTAGCAATGCCGGAGGCGATGATGAAGTATGTTTGTTAAATTATCAGCTTAATGCTGTGCCAAGCTTGGGTTCCGGAATGTGGACACAAGCCGTAGGTAGAGGGATTACAACTTTCGAAAATAATACCTGGCAAAATACAAATCTGGATGTTAGTTTAGCAGGTTTATACCGCTATGCCTGGACAGAAACTAATTGGGAGTGTGTTGATTCTGATACAGTCGAAGTTGTTATGTATCAAAAACCTCAAAATATTAATGCAGGTTCAGATACCACATTGTTTTTTACCGATTCGCTTTATTTAAAAGGCAAATATTTAAATCCTGATACAGTTCTGGAAGTAACCACTACGTGGGAAAGGATCCTCGGTTCGGCTGGTAGTTTCGAAAATTCAACAAGTAAGGAAACTCTTGTTTATCAATTGTCTGATGCCGATAATACAGGAATTATATTGTTGTGGACAATATCTAAAGGGGTTTGCGATGATCAAACAGACTCTGTTAACATAAAAATAAAAGAAATATTTACTCCAACCGGTTTTTCTCCAAATGGGGATGGGGTTAATGATTATTTAAAATTTAACGGATTAGAACATTCATCAAATAACGAGCTAACTATCTATAATAGATGGGGAGTTAAGGTTTATGGACCCAAAAGATATTCAAATGATTTAGGCTGGGATGGAAAGAATGATAGTAATAATGATTTACCTGAGGATACCTACTTTTATATATTAAAAGTAACAGATTACGAAGGAGCATCTGAATTACACAAAGGATTTATTGTTTTAAAACGAAATTAATGCAAAAGATACTTTTAACTATAGTATTTATTATAACCACAACAGTTTCGGTTATGGGGCAGAGTTATGAGCCCGTTTATAGCCAGTATTGGACTAATGGCCTGGCTATAAACCCTGCTTATGCAGGAAGCCGCGAATGTTTTTCTAATATTATCATGTACAGGAACCAATGGATGGGTTTCGACGGGGCTCCTATTACTCAAACCTTAAGCAGCCATGCCCCATTTAAAGATGAAAAAAATGCTGTAGGGTTATTCCTGTTTCACGAATCCATAGGGGTAACCGATTATTTCGATATTTTTGCAAACTATGCATTCAGGTTTAAGCTTGGAGACGGGAAGATAGCACTAGGGCTAAGGGTTGGAGCTACATATTTCCAGGGAGATTATTCTGATGTTAATCCAAATCCTGAGGGATTTGGCAATGACCCTATCTGGCAAAATGAATCAGAAATTTTCCCAAATGCTGGTGTTGGAGTATATTATTATTCTGATAAATTTTTTGCAGGATTCTCCGTACCTAAACTCCTGACAAACGATATGCAGGTAAACCCCGAAAATTACGATTTCCTTTTAACGGGTGGGTATATCTTTAAGTTTTCAGAATTGTTAAAGTTAAGGCCTGTTTTTTTAATGCGTTATAGGTTAAATAATACCTTACAGTTTGATGCAGGTGCAAATTTAATTTTTTACGATTTAGTATGGGTTGGAGGTTCTTACCGCGCCGACGACGAATATGTATTTATGCTCGAATACCAGGTTAACCAACAGATACGAGTGGGCGCAGCATATGAATATAGTGCCGGAAAGTTTTCTGGCCAACAGGATGGTTCTTTTGAGCTGGTTTTGCGTTATGATTTTAGTTATAAAATGAGAGCTGTTAGCCCAAGATATTTTTAGTATGAGAACAGTTGTGAAAATAGTAACCTTTATTATTTTGGGATTTATTTTAAATCCATTATCTGCACAGCAGGATTATTCAATAAGCTTGTTGCCTTTTAATACAAGCGATTATGATGAGTATGCACCTGTATTTTACAAAGGGAATATTGTTTTTTGCTCAAATAGAAAAAATTCTATATTTATTACTTATACCGACGAAAAAGAAAACAAACCCAGTTTGGATATTTTTGAGGTTGAAGAAATAGGCAGAAATGAATGGTCGGAAGTAAAAGAGTTTAATAAAGATTTTGTAACACCATATAATGAGGGGCCTGTGACATTTAATGACCGTGGCACGGAAATGTATTTTACACGTAATAACGATATAAAGAAAAGAATTGGAAATTCAATAAAAAAGAAAAATACTTTAGGGATTTATTTTACCAAATATAATCGCCGTGATGATGAATGGAGTGAACCTGCCCCTTTTAAATACAATAGTCCAGAATATAATTTTGCACATCCATCATTAAGCGAAGATGGTAATTATTTATATTTTGCTTCTGATATGGAAGGAGGTTACGGAGGTACCGATTTATATGTTTGTGAACTGGAAGGGGGAAGTTGGGGTGCACCTCAAAATCTGGGGCCAAATGTAAATACAGCTGGGAATGAATATTTTCCTTTTATACATAGTACAGGACGCTTGTACTTTTCATCCGACGAGCATGGAAGTATTGGCCGATTGGATATTTTTTATACCGAAAAAGTTAACGGCGAATGGCATAAGCCAATACCTATGGATCCTCCTATAAATTCGCGTTACAACGATTTTGCCCTGATCATTGACCCACTTAAAAAAACAGGTATGTTTAGTTCTGACAGGAGCCGCAATAGCGATGATATCTATTTATTCACTCCGCTTTACCCTATGTTTGAAAATATTGAAAGGCAGCAGGTAAATAATTATTGTTACGAGTTATACGAAGCAGGGGCAGAATCTCCCGATTCTACTTTATACGAGTTTGAGTGGACATTTGGCGACGGGCAAAAAGCAAAAGGTATTGAAGTGGACCACTGCTTTCCTGGCCCAGGGGATTATACTCTCGAACTAAATGTGATAGATAAACTTACTGGAGAAGTTTTTTACACTCAGGCTTCTTACCCATTAAAGATTGAAGATATTACACAGGTATATATAAATGCTCCTGATACTGTCGAAGTTGGTGAAGAAATTAAATTTGACGGACGAAAAACAAACATAACCGATTTTGATATCTACCGCTACTATTGGGATTTTGGCGATGGGCGTAAAACAAGAGGGGTAGAAGCAACACATATTTATTCAACAGAAGGAAACTTTATTGTTCAGTTAGGTGTTGTTAGTCGTGAGGATAGGGAAGGGAATTCCCAAAAGAAAGGGGTGTATAAAAATATCGTAGTTGTAGGCTCAACTAAGGAAAGAAGAAGGCGTTAAAAGTTGGTGTAATTGTTGAAGTGTATGTTAAAAAAAAACTGATAAACAGATGAAACGAATTGTATTTTTTATTTTATGTATAGTAACTGGTTTAAATATATTTGCACAACCAGTACCAGCCGAAGACGAGAATATCCCATATTTAATGACATTTGGGCTTAAAGCAGGAACATCGTGGGGCGATGATGATTTTTCGCAAACATTCTTCTTTTTAATACCAAAAGAATACACCAGCCCGTTTTTTATTCGAATTTTCGATGCCGATTGTGGTGGCGAGGTTGATGAAATAAATGGTTTTTGGGATACCAAAATGACATATACTGTATATGGTGGTGTTGGATGTTTCGAAAATGAAGATGCCAAAGGTATAGACCCGGTAGGAAATTATAAAAGCGGAAACCAACTGGCTACAAGGACATTTGGTGAAAACCCCAGATATGATAATAATTGGTTTACATTCGGCCCATTTAATCCGACTGAAGGTGAATTAGTTGAAAGATATGGCGGGTATGTTTTTAAAATGATTTGCGAAGGTGTTGAGGGAGACGACGGTAATATGTACCGTTATTTTGTTAGTACATCACAAACAGAAAATAAAAGAATTGAAGGTGCAAATGCTTTTGCATATGAATATAGTTTCAGGATGCACAACGACCCCAATGAGGTGTCGCATATTTATCCTTATATCGATGATAAAACCATAAAGGTGGTTCAGAAGAATTTCGATTGGGATAATGATGGCTTAATTAAAGTAGTATCGGTTGGACGTGCCGGTTTGCCTTGTACAGTTTCTGGCGACGATTTATGGGACCAAAGTGAATTTGTAATACTTGAAGAAGAAAAAAATACATCTCTCGATTTTCAGTTTATCAAAAAGAAATCTCCACCTGTAAAAAATAATAATGTGGTTATATCAGTAAAGAACCAGTATGGTGAGCTGTTGCCATTTTATACTATTCCTATTGGTGGTGTGCCTAAATATAAATACAGTATTGGTGTTCGAAAAAAATCAAACTAAAAAATGATAAAGCATTTAATTAAATATTTAGTTTTTGTGCTGTTAGCTGTTACGTTTGTTTCTGTTAAAGCGCAACAATACCAATTTAAAAAGTTTAGCATCGAAGAAGGATTAAGCCATCCATTTGCATATACCATTAGCGAAGATAGGGATGGTTTTATTTGGATTGGTACAGGTGAAGGCTTATGCCGGTTCGACGGGCATACTTTCATAAAAAGTGCCGAGGATGATACCTTAACCAATGGTTTTGTGGTAACCAGTTTTCTCGATTCAAGAGGTTATTTGTGGTTTGGACATAACTCTGGGCAAATAACATATTACGATGGAATACAATTCCGGCTGTTAAATACATCAAAGGATATTAATAGTTCTATTACAGATATTACAGAAACCGAAAATGGGCAAATTATTATTTCCACACAAAACAATGGCTTATTAAAAGTTACAAAAGACTTTAAGTGGGTGCAGTTTTCAGAAGGCTTTGAAAATGCTATTATTTCTTCGGTTCAGGCTGTTGGCAATAATTGGCTTCTGATTGGTTCTGTTGATGGGTTAAATCTGTATAGTTTAAGGGAAGATCAATTAACTCCTGTATTTTCGGTAAAAGAACTTGATTATATTCCCGTTCAGGCTATTGACAAGGCAAAAGGTTCTCAAACATACTGGATAGGGACTGAAGACTCGGGATTCTTTTTATTAACCTTAAAGGGAGATAATTTAGAAGGGTATGAATTATTAAATGTGGGAGAAAAGTTTAACCTGGCTTACGAAAATATACAATCGTTATATGAAGATACAGAAGGCGTGCTGTGGGTTAGCACTTTTGGGAAAGGTATATTTAAGTTACATCCAAAAGAAAAAGGGAATTATGCTAATGCCGACTTAATTCAGTATGCAACAACAAATGGTTTACCAAATAATTTTATAAAACAGGTATTTCAGGATTGGGAAGGTAATTTCTGGATTGCTACATATGGTGATGGAATCGCTTTTTCTGTTGATGAAGCTTTTACCCTGCATTATCAGGAAGTGCTTAATGGCAATATTATTTCATTAGCAGAATCGGAAACTCATCTTTACTTAGGTGGCGAAAATGCAATTGCGGTTATTAATAAGCAAACCAACGACATTAAAGTTATCGATTCGAAAAATGGATTGCCTGTATCGAAAGTTACTGCTTTATACATTGATATAAACAATATTTTGTGGATTGGGACATCTGAAAAAGGAATTTACAAGATGAACTTAGGAAACAATAAGGTCGAAAGTTATTTTAAAGCGGATAACTCGTTAGGAAACCAGGTAAATTCATTAACAAGTAACGGAAAGTTGATTTATGCCGGAACAAAAAATGGAGTTTATACTTTTGACCTTAAAACGGGGCAGGTTAACCTGTTTAATACACAAAAGGGATTGCCTCATAACGATATAAAATCTATTTTTATCGATTCAGATAATATTCCATGGATTGCTACAAAAAGTGATGGAATCCGTTCCTTGGATGGAGAACTGCAATATTCAATTTCCGGTACGGCAAATCTAGAGTTTGTTTCAATTACTGAAGATTCAAAAGGAAACCTTTGGGCTGCTACTTATGGAGACGGGTTATTTAAATTTGAACAGGATTCGTTGGTATATTATTCAACGGATAAAGGGTTAAAATCAAATTATTGTTATAGCTTAATTGCCGATGAAAACCGCATATGGGTAGGGCATCGTTTAGGAATGAGCAGTATTGATATAGAAACCGGTGAGGTAAAAGCATATGGAAAGGAAATAGGTTTAACGGGCGATGTGAATTATAATGCTGTACTTAGAGCAAATAATGGAGCTTTATTAACGGGAACTACACATGGAATGATGCTTTTTGATGGCTCTAAAGAGCGAAAAACAACGCATGCGCCAAAGCTTAATTTTACCGAGATTAGTTTCTCCGACCAGCCTGTTAATTTTCATAAAACCATAAATCTACCTTATAAAATTTATAAGCTTAGAATAGGTTTTATTGGATTAAGCTACAGTAATCCCGAGGGGGTAATTTATCAGTATAAGCTTGAGGGGTATGATTTAGAATGGTCAGGTTTTTCTGCTAACCACGAAGTTTATTATCCTCGAATTGAAGATGGAAAGTACACTTTTATTGTAAAAGCATGTAATACCAGCGGGCAGTGTGTTGAAGAACCATTGCAGGTTGAAATAAATATTAAACCTCCTGTTTGGAAAACCTGGTGGTTTATTACATTAGTTGTTATTATTGGTATTGGGCTTATTTTGTGGTATATAAAGTATCGTGAACGTAAGCAAAAAGCATTGCAGGAGTATCTCGAAACAGAACTTGCTGCCCGAACAAAGGAAGTGGTAGCGCAGAAGGAACTGCTCGAAATAAAAAACCGCGATATTACGGATAGTATAAACTATGCTCAGCGTATTCAGCAAAGTATTTTGCCATCAATAAATACAATTACCGAATATTTCTCCGACGCTTTTGTGTTGTATAAACCAAGAGATATTGTAAGTGGGGATTTTTACTGGTACGATTTAGTAAACGAAAACAAGTTTCTGATTGTATGTGCCGACTCCACAGGGCATGGTGTTCCCGGGGCTTTTATGTCGATGATTGGGACAACATTAATTAAAGATATTTGTTTACGTTCAGATGTTAATTCTCCTTCGCAGATACTCGAAATGCTTGATAACGAACTGCAAAATACTTTAAACAGAAATATAGAGGCTGAAAGGGCAAATGATGGGATGGATATTCTGGTTTGTGAAATCGATATAAAAACATATTATATGAGGTTTGCATCTGCAATGCGTCCTTTAATATTGTATAAGGATAATGATTTGCAGTATGTTAAAGGTACCAAAGCGTCAATTGGTGGTGACCCAAAAGCCGAAAAACGATTTGAAAATATTGGTTTTCAGCTTAGTAAGGGCGATATTATTTATATGTTTTCTGATGGTTACCCCGACCAGTTTGGTGGGCCGAGAGGTAAAAAGTTTAAATTAGACCGTGTTAAAAATATGCTGGCTGATGTATGCCAAAAACCTCTTGTTGACCAGAGTGATTATATAGATAAAACATTTGATGATTGGAAAGGGCGGTTACAACAGGTTGATGATATTTTATTTATGGGTGTAAGGTTGTAATTTTTTACTCTGTATCGTCAATATCGATTATTTTATTTAAAATAGCATAAATGGTTAAACCCGGAACAGTTTTAATACCCAGTTTCCGGGTTATATTTTTTCGGTGTGTAACTACTGTATGAGCACTTAAAAACAATTTATCAGCTATTTCCTTATTCGAATACCCCAATGCAACATATTTTAGAATATCCGCTTCACGCGGGCTTATTTCTTCCTGGTAATTATAAGATGTTTTCTTAATTTCTTTTTCCCCAATTAGCTTATTTAGGTTTTTTAATATTTCGGCCTGGGGACTGTTAATATCTATGACTGCAACAAAGTGTTGCGGAATGCTTTCCAACTTGTTACCTGATAAAAGTGCTATCCTTTTTGTTTTTTTTGAAAATGATACAATTTTATTTAATAAATCCTGCGCTATTGCATCGGGGTTAAGAATTAAAAAATCAGGATTATCATTTTTAATACAGTTTAAAATATCATCTTCCTGGTCTAGCAAATGTATAATCTGTATGTCGGCTATTTTTTCAATTATAGAAGCCAACCCTTTTCTAATAATATAACTTTTATCGAATATTGCAAAAGCTAATTTTTTCATGTTAAGTTATTTCAGTTTTAATGAAATTTGTTTTTCCATTTCCCTGATTTTTGGCACCAACACTTTATCCTCAATACGCGAATGGTCGTTAATGTCTTTCTCCAGAATAAATAATTCATGCAGCAACCTGTAGCATAGTTCAGAGTTTTTTGGCTGCGGAAGGTATTTTATGATGATATTTTTTAAATCGGTTAGTTTTTCTTCGATATTATCATGTTCATCTTTAAAAATATCAATCGAGTATTCTTTCATCAGTTTTAAAACCGATTTATCCGGATTATTTTCAAGATAAGCTTTTTCGATTGCAAGTGTATACGGAAAAACTACTTCTTCTTCCCGGTTTGTATGATTTAACAACTCTTGTTTATATTGTCCGAAAAATTTTTTAAGCAATTCCAGATTATCTTTCTTTGTGTAGCAAGTTTGAATCATATCCTGCATTAATAATTCAATTTCGGGAACTTTAACCTGATGATAATATTGGTGGGTTTTTTGTAAATAATCTGTTATTAATTTAACCGAAAAAGTTTGCAAGTGTTTCCTGGGAAAATAATCATGGTCTATATAAGCATTTAAAATCTCAAGAAAAAAATCAACATCAACTTTATATTTCTTACATACATCTTCAACGGTTTTGTCTCCAAACCCCAGTTCAATGCCAAAACGTTTTAAAATAAATAAGGTATTGTAGTTCTTAAGAATTACATCGGCCATTTTTATTTCCTTAGTTAGTATCATATGGCTATAATTTAAGAGTTGGTTTAGTATCTTTTATCTTTATTTAAAATACTCTGAATAAATAATCGTATCGGTGGTAATAATGTTGCTTTGGTTATAATCTCTGTCTATTATGTAACATTCATAGTACACCGTATCGGGCGAATAGCCTTCGCGAATAAAATAAACTTCAATATCTCCTTTTACGGTTTTCCTATATACTTTATCATCAAAATAAGGTAATGCATATGGGCCTTTCTGCTGTTGTACAAAAAGGCCATCCTTTTTATAGAATTCTGTTATTAAGATGTCTATTATGTTATTATCTGGTATTGTATCATTGTTTTCCTTAAAACCAATATTCCCATCACCATCAACAAAACCAAATTTTAATGTTCCAACAAGCTTGGTTTCGGGGCCTGGGTAAGTTTTATAATTAACAGTAAATGAGTTAAAACTTATTACCGGGATTTCAGAATAATTATCCTGCTCTTCGCATGAGTAAGTAATCGAAACAATAACCAATAGTAATATAAAAGATAAAACTCTCAATGTTTATTTTTTTCGCATGTAAATGGTTATGGGAACCCCCGAAAAATCAAAGTTCTCACGTAACTTATTTTCTAAATACCTTTTGTAAGGGTCTTTAATATACTGTGGCAAATTACAAAAGAACGCAAACGAAGGGTAATATGTATTTAATTGTGTTATATACTTAATTTTCACAAACTTACCTTTTACTGATGGTGGCCCATAATTTGCAATAGCTTCCAGCATTATTTCGTTTAGTTTTGCCGTTGGTATCCGTTTCCTTCGGTTTTCGTAAACCCTTTTAGCTTCTTCTAAAACCTTAAATATACGCTGTTTGTTTATTACCGAAGTAAAGATAATGGGGACATCAACGAAAGGAGCCATTTTTTGTTTTATGGCATTAGCATATTCATTTGCTGTATTGGTTTCTTTTTCTACCAAATCCCATTTGTTAATTAAAACTACCAGCCCTTTATTGTTTTTCTGAATCAGCTTTAAAAT
>ERZ795057.2382-NODE-2382-length-14266-cov-5.245584_pt1 | contig 14266 bp, 13 predicted proteins | sample MGYA00375141_ERZ795057 | MGnify/ENA primary metagenome ERZ795057 (study PRJEB30186, sample SAMN05720163) | activated sludge metagenome | isolation source: Anaerobic digester | place: Hong Kong | collected 2015-01-26 ... | reverse complement strand
TGTGGAAGTGTACGAGGGGATGATCGTGGGTGAAAACAGCCGTGAGGGGGACATGGTGGTGAACGTGTGTAAAAGCAAAAAACTCACCAACATCCGCGCCTCGGGGTCCGATGACGCGATCCGCCTTGTGACACCGCGGGACTTCAGCCTTGAACAGGCCCTCGAGTACATTGAGGACGATGAGCTCCTGGAAGTGACGCCGAAAAGCATCCGTCTCAGAAAAAAATTACTCGATAGACACGACAGGAAAAAAGCCGCCAAACAATAAAGGATCGGCAGACTCCCCTTACAGCACACCGGTATAGCATGCACCTTCAGGTTAGTAAAAAAATACTGCTCTTTGTACATGCAAAAAAAAAGGCCCTCCCCCGGGGAGGGGCGGGCTCTGGAGGAAACACAGGCTGACAGATCCTGTGTCTTGAGGCTCTAATCATATACTATGATTACCGTAACTACTGATACATGGAATCAATAATGTCCTTATAGTTATGCTCCACGACTTTCCTTTTAATTTTCATTGTCGGGGTGATCTCACCATCCTCCTGGGAAAAAGGTTTTGAAAGAAGCCTGAATTTTTTGATCTGCTCGGCATGGGAAAGTGATTCCGTATTGGAGGCAATCCTCTGCTCATAGAGCGCAATCACTTCAGGTTTTTTGATAAGATCGTCATGTGATGAGAAGGAAATACCGTTATCCTTCGCATACTGCTCAAGGGCGTCAAAGCTGGGAACCACAAGGGCCGAAATAAATTTCCTTTTATCACCAATTGTAATAATCTGCTCCACATAAAAATCCTTCCCCACCATCGACTCAACCTGCTGCGGCGCGATATTCTTTCCTCCCGCAGTGACAATGATGTCCTTCTTACGGTCTGTGATAAAGAGAAACCCTTCATCATCAATATGTCCGATGTCCCCGGTCCTGAACCACCCGTCTTCAGTAAAGGATTCCGCGGTCTGTTCCGGTTTGTTATAGTATCCCCTGGTCACGTTATCGCCTTTCACAAGGATCTCACCATCTTCAGCAATGCGGACCTGGTTGCATGAAAAGAGGGGCCCCACTGAGCCGAACCTGAATTTTCCGGGATTGTTCGCGGCAATGCAGGGAGATGTTTCCGTGAGGCCGTACCCCTGGCCTATGAATATTCCTGCCGCAAGAAAAAACTCTTCAATTTCGTGTGAAAGGGGCGCCCCGCCGGCAGAAAAGAAATTAAGCCGTCCCCCAAGGACATCCCTGATTTTTTTCAACACCAGTTTATATCCCAGAAAATATTTCAGGCGGAGAAACGGTGACCTGAACGTTCCCGCAAGCCGCCTGAAATGATACTCTTTTCCGTTCCTGACGGCAAAGTTGAATATTTTCCTTTTCAGGCCGGACGCTTTTTCAACGCCCTCATAGATCGCGGCATACATTTTTTCATACAGCCGCGGGACACCGACCATGTATGTGGGACGTACTTCCTTGAAATAATCAAGGATCAGCGCAGGGTTCTCACAATAATAGATTGCAGCGCCATGGGTCTGGACCCAGTAGTCAGAACATTTTTCATAGGCATGGCTCAGAGGAAGAAAACAGAGCGCAATATTGTTTTCATCCATTGGGAACCCTTCATCAAGGCAGCGGAACTGACTGAAAAAATTTCCATGTGTAAGGATGGCCCCTTTCGGGTCCCCTGTTGTACCGGAGGTATAAATAAGCGTGCACACATCATCGCTCCCCGCCGCGTCAAGCCTCTTCTGCACTTCATCCATGTTCCCGGAAGCTTTTCCTTCTTTCAAAAGATCAGAAAAGAACAGCACACTGTCACTCTTTTCCGCGTTCACGCTGTCATCAAACACAATAACTTTCTGCAGTGTAGAATTGCCTTTGAAAAACCGCATCACCGCGTCATATTGCGGCTGCCCGCCGACGAAAATTATCCTGACACCGGCATCATTGACAATATATTCAGCCTGTTCAGCACTGTTCGTCGCATACACCGGAACGGTAACACCGCGGAGACACATGACAGCATAGTCCGCAATGGCCCACTCCGGCCTGTTCTGTGAAAAAACTGCCACCTTCTCCTCCACATCGACCCCGAAATTAAGAAGGCCCGCTGCAGCCGCGGTAATCTGGTCCGCCATAGCAGCCCATGACAGCTTTTTCCACTGACCATCCACTTTGCTCGCAAGCGCATCCCTGTTACCGTACTGCCCGCATTGCTGCAAAACCATCCTCGATAAATGCTCATTGCCCATAATAAAACCCCCTGTTAATACATATATAAATCCGGATCAGGATTTCTGATACCGGCACTTAATCTGGCAGGATTGTGCCCCGATAATGAACTGACACGTCAGTTCATTATCGGGGATAAAAAAAAATATAGCACACTAATCCTGTGAAAAAACTTATCAACCCATTTTTTTATCATATTTTTCCGCAAAAATTCCATAGGCAACTGCGGTAACAAACCTGTTTGTGAGCTCATCAGTATCCACAGTACCCCTGTGCCGTTTCATTATTACATAATAATACACCATACGCATAAAGGCACCGCTGATCAGGTTTGTCACCAGTTCCACATCAATCGCTTCCTTCACGCGGCCAAGCTTAATTCCCGAATTGAGATATTCATTGATCAGTTCAACCATCTGCGTGTCAAAACGGGTTATTATCCTGTCAAAGTTATCCCCGATTCCAAGACCTACCCGGAGCAGTATTTTACAGTAATCCGGGTTCTCCGCGAAGAAATCAAACGTTTTTTTTATTTTAAACCGGAACACTCCGAATCCGCTGTTGTAGGCTTCAGAAGACTGCTCCGGTTTCCGTGAGAGAACATTCCGCCAGTCACGATACAGGTTTTCAAGGAGGGTCGCAAAAATATCGTCCTTATTTTTAAAATACTGGTAGATTGTACCACGCGCGACACCGGCCGCATGCTGGATATCGGAGATCTGGGTCTGGTAATATCCTTTCGCGGAGAATATCTTTTTCGCGCACTCCAGTATCTGTATCTTCCGCTGTTCCGCATCCATTTTTACTGCCATGTAACCATCTCCACAGGCTCTAAATTCACAGGCCGGCATAACCGGCATGATCCTGACATTGTTTCCACTGCAATATAATATCTGAACCATGCAGCGCAATACCAGTCAACCGATTTTATCAATATACTCCCCTTTTATCAAACTCAAATTACCGGTATGAGTATTTTTTCGATTGAAACAAAACAGTGTCTGACATACTATATATACATGCCCTCTCGCGGGAGCGCCTGAAATGGAAAAAAAATTTGTTACAGTTGCGGAAACATGAACAGGGAACGGCTCATATATAACAGTGTCAGAAATACCGTGCAGTCCTTTTTCCTTATGCTCCTCATGATTGTGATACCCGGAACAGTGGGCCTCCTCATCGCGGGGATTCAGGGGATGCTTATTGCGGTGTTCGGGGGGGTGATATTACTCTTTTCAGGCCCGAAAATCTCTCCCCCTCTGGTGCTGAAAATGTACAACGCCCGGAAACTCTCCCCTGCGGAAGCGGGGGGGATGCACAGAATACTCCATGAACTCGCCTCCCGTTCACATCTCCCGAAGATGCCTGCCCTGTATTATATACCGAGCAGGGTACTGAATGCCTTCTCTGTGGGAAACCGGGAAGACTCAGCCATTGCGATTACCGACGGATTACTGCGGGCACTCACATGGCGTGAACTCACAGCAGTCCTTGCCCATGAAGTGAGCCACATACAGAGCGGGGACCTCCGCATCATGGGACTCGCGGACACCATCAGCAGATTCACAAATGTACTTTCCCATATTGGAATTATTATGATATTGATTTTTCTGCCGATAATGCTGCTTACCGGCAGCCTGCTTCCGCTCCCGGTTCTCATGATCCTTATATTTTCACCGGCACTCAGTATTGTTCTGCAGATGGCACTCTCGAGAACACGGGAGTATAAAGCAGACCTTGACGCGGTGGGACTCACCGGAGACCCGGAGGGCCTCGCCTCCGCGCTGAAAAAACTTGAAAATTACAAAATGAAACTCTGGGACCTTTTCCTCATGCCGGGAAGACGTGTCCCGGACCCTTCATTGCTGCGGAGCCATCCCCACACGGAAAAACGCATTGAACGGCTCATTGAACTATCGGCAGAGGAAGGGACAATCAATCATGAATACGACGGTTCCCCGCTGCCCCTCCATATTCCGGAAGTGCATAAAAAACCGGTGTGGCGGATTGGAGGGATATGGAAATAGCATATTGCCAGGCACCAGCCGATGAATGAGCTCATTACACTGCAGGGGATCTCCGCCGCGGCACTTGTGCTGATGTCAGTTGCGGCGGTATGTTCAATTATATTTCACACCTTCAAAAACGGGATATCCCCAATGCCCTCATCATGGAAGGCGGGAAAGGCTGCAGCGGAACTTCTTGCGGGCGAAATGGAAACCGGCTCCATCGCGGAGCTGGGATCAGGGTGGGGCACCATGCTTTCCAAAATCACCCTCCGCCTGCCGCGATGCACCATTACAGGATATGAAAACTCCCCGGTCCCATTTCTTTTTTCACGGCTGCTCCTGTACGCCATGAGACGGACACAGGTGCGGATTCTTTTCCGCAGCTTTTATGATACACCTCTCGGGTCCCATGACGCGGTTATCTGTTATCTCTACCCGGGAGCAATGGAAAAGCTGCGGCCGAAATTTGAGAAGGAACTCATGGAAGGCTCTATTGTAATCAGCAACACCTTTGCCGTCCCCGGATGGGTGCCGGAAAAGACCGTTATTCTCAATGACCTGTACCGCACCCCTTTGTATCTTTACCGGGTCGGCAACAGACATAGCTCTACAATATCATTCACCGGATAACATGAAACTATACCCGGGCCATGTCTGCTTTCCCGACATGACATGCTTTATTTTCTTCTGAAATCGATATAGCTCCCTGGAGACTCAAACCGGAGAGTATCCCCGTCTTTAAATGTTACGGTGTATTTCTCCCTGCCGATCATTGTATAAAAAATACCTGATTCGGTATCATAGGTAAACCCTCCCGGTTCCGTCCCTCCGATACTCATGAGGTACATACCGTTCTCCTTCTTCAGCTCAATCACGGCCGCCCGTTGCCCATCTCCCGCGACCCATGAACCATGCCAGAATCCGGTCGCATCGGAACCGCATCCTCCGAAAAAAAGCAATCCTGCAATGTATGCGGTAATAATCATTTCCCTTTTCATACTGTTTCTCCGATTGATTTTTTACACCTGTGAAAAAGTCCAAACCGTATCCGTACTATATCAGAAGCGGAATAATGCTCCCCGCCGGAATCCTGAACACAGGCATAGTCGATATAACGTTTCCCCCTCATGGGTGTACTGTAAAGTTATAATTTTTTTTGATTTTATTGCCTGAATGATATATATTCAATGTAATTATGTCTCCTTACAGGGAGGTGCACAATGCATCATTATCTGCTTGTAATACTTGGAATAGCGCTCATCGCATCACTACTGACCGCGGCACACCGTATCAACAGAAAACAGGAGGATGATATCCTCCGGAAGCTGTAACGGATTAATTAGTACTTTCTGTTCTCGCGAAGTACCATATCGCGGTGCATAAATTCCTCTTCCGCGATCAGGGAAATCTCCTTTGAGACTTCCAGATAATACCGTGAAAGTTCACTGTAGTGCTTCGCGATAAGCTGATACATCTTGCCCGCAAGCTCCTCTGCTTTTGATATTTTCTGCAGGGCCTCGGTCATGTCTTCCGCGGCAACAACCTCCTCGAAGAGTGATTCCTTTATCTGCCCGTGGACATGTGTAAAAAACGCCTGGTCCAGTTTCGGTTTTGTGTATTTCTCTTCAAGGGACTCAACAGTTTTACCGTGCCCCAGTGAGTGCTCACTCATGAATTCAAACAGCTCAGTACTCCCTGTCATATGTGAAAGAGACCGCAGCCGCCGGTAAAAATCAGCAAGGTCATATTCGAGATCAACAATAAACTGAAACACCGATGTTTTCATTCAATATTTCTCCATCCATTATTTTCAGGACATTTCAGCTGATAATATCCTCCCTGTCCGGAATGTCCTCCTTTTTTATTGTGCAGAGTATCTCATCAGTAAGGGGGGTTATTCCCGCGATCCGGTTCGCCTGGCGCTCAACGATGCGTTCAAAAATATTTCTCACAAGCCTGCCGTTTCCGAACTGCCTGTTCCGTTTTTCATGCAGCTGCGTAATCAGGTCAAGAAGCACGGCTCTTGCCTCTTCATCAACAGTAAACGCGGCATTACCACTGAAAATATCGAATATTCTGATCAGTTCCTCCGGGCTGTAATGGTCAAAGAAAAAATAACGGTTAAACCGCGACTTGAGGCCGGGATTGGAATTGATGAAGCGCTCCATCTCATCAGGGTATCCCGCGACAATCACAATCAGGCGGTCACGGTAATCCTCCATCCGTTTCAGTATGGTATCTATTGCCTCCTGGCCGAAGTCTCTTCCACCGCTGTCTTCCGGGCTCAGGGCATAGGCCTCATCGATAAAGAGCACCCCGTCCAGGGCCTTCTGTACTACTTCATCAACTCTCGTCGCCGTCTGTCCCACATATCCCGCAACAAGGCCCGCCCGGTCCGTTTCAATGAGCTGCCCCTTTTTCAGGATGCCGATACATTTGTACACCCGTCCCAGGAGGCGCGCAATCGTTGTTTTGCCTGTGCCGGGAGGACCGTAAAACACTGAATGGAGAGAAACGGGAGTGGCGGGTAAATTTCTCGCTTTCCGCTCCTTCTCTACCTTTATCAGGTTTATCAGTGTTGCAATCTGCTCCTTTATTTTCTCCATCCCCACAAGAGCGTTAATCTGCTCCATCACTTCTTCAAGGGTTTCTTCCTTCTCAACAGGGATATCAGATACAGCTTCAGGTTCGCCTTCACCTCTGGTATAAATAAGAGAATGGATTTCCCGCAGCCGTTCCTCCTCCTCTCTTTTCACAGTACCGTCCGCTTTCATAAGACACTGTGAATACAGGTACAGGGCTGACGCAAGGCGGTCAGAATATCCCGTGCCGTTCTCCCTGTCATAATTCCGTATACTGACAAGAGACTTCAGTGACTGCTCTCCTTTTACAATATTCCGTGATGAAACATACCGTGATATAGTATCCCAATACTCCCTGAGGATATCCCGGAAATGAAGCGGGAAGGAGCTGAAACTGTATATTTCCCGTACCTGTTCCGGCAGGGCATCAGAATTCTCCGGGTTCAGGGGCATAAGGACAAGCGACAGGAATACCTGTTCTTCATCAGACATGGGAGAATCATCGACATTACACAGCGCGGAAAGAATAATGATGTCATCTATTACAGCCTCACGGAACACACGGTCCTTCTGCAGCGGTTCAATACCATTCAGGATATCCCGTATCTTTCCCGCTTCAGTAAAGAGAAAATTCAAATTTGACATCTCGTTGATGAGGGCGTCAGCTTCACCGGAATGTTTCGCATCCGGAACAATCCCTTTCATGTCAGTAGAAGAAATCCGGTCGACAAAAAGCTGCGTCATCGTATCAATGATATTCTTTTTGTTCTCCTCCCTGAAATGTGTGCCGTTTCCGGTCATCTGTCTGAATTTATCGGCAAACTTCCGTACCGCTGTTTCGTTTGCAAATGATTTAAATGATAACTCATTACCACCGCACTCTATTGAAAGGGTCGTTGATGAAAAACTTTTACCGTACCGGATACCTGTGATATCGTCATACCTGATTATTTCCGGACGGGCCCCCGGCTTTTCACTTTCAAGAAAAAAAAGACGCCTATTTGTGATACACAGAACACCTGACACACCTATGCCGGAGGCTTCACCGCGCCCGCTCAACAGTCCGTCAAGGAGATCCACAACCACCTCTTCATCCTTCAGGACCTTTTCCAGGCTTTTCAGAATATTTTTTTTGTGCGAAACAAGGAGCCAGTTATACACCTCACCGAGCTGTGATTCAATTTCCTTTATATTTGGCATAATTCATTCCCGTGTTATATACAATGTAAGTAAATGGTTCTTATTCGCTCCCGCCCAGCAACATTCTCACTTTCCCCAGCAATTCCTGCGGTGTAAATGGTTTCTGAAGGTACACGGAATCATTAAGGCGTGTACTGCCAGATATAACATCCTCAGAATATCCGGAGATGAACAGGATCTTTATCCCCTCCCTTGATTCAGCAATCCTCGACGCAAGGGAAAACCCGTCCATTCCCGGCATCACGATATCAGTAAGCAGCAGATCAATTTTCTTTTTATATCCGGCGTTCAATTCAATTGCTTTTTCGGGATGGCTTGCAACAAGCACAGTATATCCGAAGTGCAGCATTACCCCTTCAATCATGTCCCGCACCATTGAGTCATCCTCTACGAGCAGTACCGTTTCATTACCGCGTATGTCCCGGACACCGAGCAGTGTTTCAGATTTTCCCGCAGACTCCATTTCTTCAGCAGGCAAATACACATCAAAGCGCGTTCCCTGCCCCACCTGACTCTTCAGGGTTATACCGCCGCCGCTCTGCTGCACAATTCCATATACAGTTGCAAGACCAAGCCCCGATCCCTTTCCAACGTCCTTTGTCGTAAAAAACGGCTCAAAGAGATGAGACTGAATTTTTTCGTCAATACCTGTCCCTGTATCAATTACTGAAGCCATAATATACCTGCCCGGTGCAGGTACAGAAATATCCGCCGCCTTCACATGGTCAACGGCTACATTCTTCGTCACAATAGTCATGTTACCGCCGTCCGGCATCGCATCCCTTGCGTTTACCACAAGGTTGATAATCACCTGTTCAATCTGACTGGGATCAGCCTTTACCATGGAAAGGCCGGACTCAAGACGGCTCGACAGTATAATATTCTCGCCGATTAAACGTTTCAGCATTTTCTCGAGGTTTCGTACAATATCGTTCACATTCAGAATTACCGGCTTCATGACCTGTTTTCTGCTGAAAGCGAGGAGCTGCCGGGTCAGGTCAGCGCCACGGTCGCTGGCAAGCTGTATTTCTTCAAGGCGCGACTTCATTTTTTCACTGCATGCAGGGTCATGCAGCAGCACCCCGGCATTGCCGGTAATCACCATAAGAAGATTGTTGAAATCATGGGCAACCCCTCCCGCGAGACGTCCCACAGCTTCCATCTTCTGTACCTGTCTGAACTGCTCTTCAAGCCGTTTCTGCTCAGTAATATCAAGAATTGAAATGATAATCCTTTCCCATCTTTCAGAAAATGCCGGGGGAATGGTAATTCTCACAATCGCATGAATGCTTTCACCTGTCATGGTATCAAGCTCAGTTTCCCCCTGGAAATGGCCCCTCCCCTCTGCGAATGTTGTCATTTCATCTATCAGGAATTCGTCCGGGATTTTCCGTACAAGACGGCCGATCTCACGGGTCAGAGTATCTTTATCCGCTGCGCCAAAGAGGTCCAATGCGGCATCGTTTACGCCAACTACTTTCAACCTTTTTAACCCGCCCCTGAGGACCTCAGGGTTTTCTTTAAAATATTTTTTGAAGTCATTTACCCCGGCATCCCGGAGTTTTTCAATATATGTCTTCATGTGTTTTCCGGTCTGCTCCATGAGAGCTATGGGAGAATTCTCAAAAAGTCCCCGGTAGCGCAGCTCACTTTTCTCAAGTTCAGCATGCGCGGCGAGCAGGCGGTTCTGGGCATCAGCCATTTCCTCATTGGCGGTTTCCAGTTCTTCGTTTGCGGCCGCGACTTCTTCGTACATTGCCTCCAGCTCTTCATTGGTAGCCGCGAGCTCCTGATTCAGAACAACATTCCGTTCATTGCGCTCAACCAGCTCAGCTTCCCATAATTTCAGCTGATTAATATCGGTAAGGACACCGGTTATACCAACGGGAACACCGTCTTCTTTTATTATACGGCTGTTAGTCTGTATGTACAGCGGTGTGCCGTCCTTTTTTTTAATGCGGTAATCACTGGGCTTATATTTTTCCTCCATGAGTTCACTGTATTCCTTCAGAATAAAATCAACATCATCGGGATATATTATTTCAGTGAAATGATGCCCAAGGAGATCAGATGAAGGAATTCCAGTCAGCGTTTCAAGACCCGGGCTGATATATGTGATAAAGCCCTCAAGGTCCAGGGTATATATAACCTCATGAATGTTTTCAACAAGGTGACGGAATTTTTCTTCGGATTGCTGAAGATCCAGGGTGGTTTTTTTTATAGTTGAGATATCATGGACAAAGGAGACGATATATCTTTCATTATCGAGGTCCACAATCCGGGAACTGATTTCAACGGGAAAAAGGGATCCGTCTTTTTTCTTCGCAACTGTTTCAACGAACAATCTTTCTTTTTGTACATGTTTTTCACTTCTCGCATTCAGATCCACATGGACATCATCAGGAACAAGCATTAGAACTGACGCGCCGATCAGGTCTTCACGGGAATATCCGTACATGTCACCGGCGCTCTCATTACAATAAATTATTGTGCCGTCAAGTGATTCAAGAAATACAGCATCCAGCGACGTTTTAAACATTGCCCTGCCAAGGAGATAACTCTTTTCCTCATCATAGAGAGCAGGATGTCCCGCATCTTCATATTTACGTAGAAGTTCTTTCAGCTTTTGTATTTCTTCAATAAGCTCTTTTTTAGTTCTGTCTTTTTCAATCATAGAGTACAGTCACACCGTATCTTCCTTGAATAGTTAACTGTCTTTCCGGTTGTTATTTCCTGCAAATTACTGACTGGAGAATTTTTTCACGAAACAAATAATATTTCAATATATTTTTGACAATCACCAGCTTTATTGCTATTATTATCTACTGCCAATTCTTCACATGAAACTGAAAAAGTGACAAAAAGTGGTTGACAATTGAGCTCTTATTAAAGATATGGTGGATATTCCCTCTTATTGTTCAGGGCAAAGGATTATTTTCAGAAAAGAAGATATATGCCGTTATCCGGGACACAACAATACAATACGTATCCATGATTAACAGTAATATCATTACACAAAGGAAAACAATGAAGAAGTTATATATTGCAGTATGTATAGTAACAGCAGGTATTACCGGATGTGTTTCGTTTGGTAATGCACCATCAGCAGGCTACAACGTCATAAAAAGCCAGGCAGGGGATATTGTAACAATCAGCTCACATGAATCTCCCGAAGGTGAAACCCAGGTATATGTACCGGTAAGCAGATATAAGTGGTAACTTCCGCGCTGTTACCGCTTTTCTGTAAAACACTAATTACCACGTGAATCACCGCGCCCCGAAAAGGACCGTTCCCAGACGTATCATTGTGCTTCCCTCTTCAATAGCCACACGGTAGGAATCCGACATTCCCATTGACAGTGTGTTCAATGCTGCACCGGGAATTGCGCGCTCCCTGATACCATCAAAAATTTCCCTGGTACGCCTGAAGAAAGAACGCGAATCCTCAGGATTCCCGGTAACCGGCCCCATGGTCATGAGCCCCTCAAGGCGCACATGCTCCATGCCCGCAATGCCTTCCGCGGTCTTCAGGACTTCATTGAATTCAGGCAAAAGCCCTGCCTTCGTTGATTCATCACCAATATTTATTTCAAGGTATACCGGCACAACTCTTCCTTCAAAACGTGCTGCCCTTGTGTTGACGGCCGCGGCCCTTTCAATTGAATCCACTGTCTGCAGCACGTCGAACAGTTCCAGGCTCTTGTTGATCTTGTTGGTCTGCAGGTGCCCGATCATGTGCCACCGCACCTTCCGCGCCGCGTCCCCGAGGCCGCGGTACATCCGCTCCGCCTCCTGGACATAGTTCTCCCCAATATCGGTTCCCCCGGCTTCAATGAATTCCATCACCTCTTCCGCCGACCGCGTCTTTGCGGCAGCGACAATCGTTACGTTCTCCGGTACTTCCTCCCGGATTTTCCTGTAGGTTTCAGCAATTCCCATGTTCTTTTCCAGTATGCATTTTTCACAATAAATGTATGGAGGGCGAAGCATCATGTCAAGGGCTTTACGCCTTCGGCCTGTATCATGCTCCCGGGCTCCCGAGAAACCGGCATATTCCTTGCGCAGCGGCAAACCCTGACGAGAAGGCAAACTGCAGGTTGTATCCCCCCGTATCGCCGTCCACATCAAGCACCTCTCCCGCGAAGAACAGCCCCGGTACAATCCTTGACTCCATAGTCTTCGGGTTGATATCGCCCGTAGAAACGCCTCCCGCCGTCACCATTGCTTCGTTGAAGCCCCCGACCCGAGCAACCTCGAAGGAGAGCTCCGTTACGGCTTCCACGAGGCATTTCCTGATGTCTCTCGTCATCTGTGAAAGCGTCAGTGAGGGGGGAATATTATTGAGGTCGCATATTTTAAGAAGAAGGCGTTCCGGAACATTCAATGCCCCGAGTGAATTTTTCACGGATTTTTTTCCGGAGGCCGATACCAGGTCACGAAGCATCGTATCGACATCATCCCTGCTTCCGAAATCCGTAAGGCACACAGTGACACGGTCCCCGGGCAGTATATACCTGCTGGCGTCAAGAATCCCCGGCCCCGAAAGCCCCCGGTGCGTAAAGAGCACGTCCCCGCGAAACTGCCGCTCCTTTTTCCCGTTCCGGTAGAGCCGCACCAGGGCTCCGGGGACCGATATACCGGCACAGTCCCTGAAACGGTAGTCCTTCACGATAACAGGCGTAAGGGCGGGAATGCATTGTTCAATACCATGACCAAGGGACACCGCGAAAGAATGTCCGTCCCCCGTTGAGCCGGTGTCAGGATACGACTTCCCGCCGGTAGCGATGACAAGAACACGGGAGCGATACAGAACATCAGCGGTACGGACTTCAAATGCCGGGTCACCCCGCCGCACCGAACGGACCGGGTTCCCGCAATGCAGCGCAACGCCATTATCCCTGCATACATCAAGGAGTACCCGCAGCACAGAGGAGGCCTCGCGGCCTGAGGGAAAGATTTTCCCGTTTTCCTCCTCCCGCATACCGAGCCCCCGTGACGTAAAGAACTCTATGAGATCATTATTCGTATACCGGAAAAGGGAATGCTTCACAAAACGTTCTTTGCCGCCGTAATGCGCGGTGAATGATTCGATATCTCCGCCATGGGTAATATTGCACTGCCCTGACCCTGACAGCAGGAGCTTCCTGCCGGGGGAGGCATTTTTTTCAATGACACACACTGACGCGCCGGGAAGGTCAATGTTCGCCCCGCAGAAAAGCCCCCCGGGCCCTCCGCCGATTATCACAACATCACAATCAATATGAGATGGTTTCATATTCCCCGGCTGACATCACCCGTCGGGTATGAAACGTCCTCAACGCAGGAGACATGTTTCATTGCGGCATGTCCTTTCGTGCGCCGCTGTATACAAACCCCTTTCCCGCGTCAACGGTGGCGACGGTGCCGCTCTTCAGCACATCCGTGGCATCAATGGCCTCCGCGAGGACCGGTATCTGCATTGCCTTCGCCACAATAACGGCGCTCGAGTCATCGCCGGGTTCCTCGGTTATTACGGCAGCGGCGTTGCGGATCGCCTGCAGCACATCGTCGGAACTCTTTTTTATTACGAGGATATCTCCCGCGTTAAAGTACTTCATCGCGTCGCTTTCACTGTGGACAACACAGAGGTTCCCGGTGGCACTCAGTGTATTGAGCCCCTTGCCTTTCAGAAGGATATCCCCCACCACATGCACTTTCAATGTATTGGTTGTGCCGCTGATACCCGCGGGCATGCCGCCGGATATGACAATGAGGTCACCGCTTTTCACGATGCCGGTTTCAACCGCTTTTTCGATAGCCTCGTCGAAAATTTCATCCGTGGTAAGCTTCAGGTCTGTCAGCACCGGCGTGACGCCCCAGGTAATGGAAAGCTGCCGCCAGACTTTTTCGGACACGGTAGTGGCAATGATGGGACTCGCGGGACGGTACTTTGAAACCATCCTCGCGGTGTGCCCTGATTTGGTCACGGTAACAATTGCCGTCGCCGCAAGGGAGTGCGCGGTTTCACAGGTGGCGTTGCTTATGGCATTGGTAACATTTCTTTGTACCGAAATATTCAGGTTCCGGAAACGTTTCACGTAATCTATATTTTTCTCTGTTTCAACGGCGATCTTGGACATCGTGATGACCGCCTCAACGGGATGCTTTCCGATTGCAGTTTCACCGGAGAGCATAAGAGCGCTGGTATTGTCATAAATCGCATTGGCGACGTCGGTTATTTCGGCCCGTGTGGGCCTGGGGTTCCGGATCATGGAA
>ERZ795057.2375-NODE-2375-length-14313-cov-6.163557_pt1 | contig 14313 bp, 14 predicted proteins | sample MGYA00375141_ERZ795057 | MGnify/ENA primary metagenome ERZ795057 (study PRJEB30186, sample SAMN05720163) | activated sludge metagenome | isolation source: Anaerobic digester | place: Hong Kong | collected 2015-01-26 ... | reverse complement strand
GCCTCCCTTTTCGAGGGCCGATTCGGGGGTATAGACCATCTGGAAATGAGCCAGTCCGGGAGCTGCGGAAAAAGCGAGAAGGGCGCTCACGCAAAGGCAGAGACGGAAAAACTTTTTGCTGTTCATCATGAAAAATTCTCCTTTTTTAGAATGGATACTGCGTTTTTTCTGAAAAACGCATTCGATTTTCTTTCTACCGATTTCTTTCTACCGACATTGTGGAATCCCTCGGGTTAAAAAATATCCTCTCCCTTGATTTCGATGGAATGTCCCGGCCCCGCATCGAAAAGAACCACGTAGGGAATCTCGGGGATTTCGAAGATGAAGGTGGAGTCCTCTCCCATGGCCCCTTCGATAAGGACGTTTCCTTCGGTGTCGAGAACTTTCATGCTTACTCCCGCTGCGGAGGACCCGTCGGAAAAGCCTCCTTCACATGTGGCGGTGCCGTCCATGTTGTCGTAGCACGAGCAGAGAGGGGTATGGGCGAATGCGGCGGTGCCGAAAACCATCATTCCCAGGGCGAGAATCAGGGCAAAACCTTTGGAAAAGTGTGGTGTACGCATGTTTCTTCCTCCTTTTCATCGTATGAAACTTTGATTGCCTGCATTTTTTCGTTTCCGCAACAGCGGAAACCTTTTCGAGAGAGAGCGCTATTCCGTGTATCAAATGCGGACTATCACCTTCCTTCGGCAAGAGGAGTATCGTCTCGGGGCTCTATACGGGAAAAAATGAGAGCTCCCAGAAGGGCGAGAATATAGAAGATCCCCATGGCCTGAAGTCCCGTGAGGCTGAAGAGGCTTCCTAGGGTGAAGATTCCCGAAGCGAAGAGGAAGCCGAGGCAGATGGGGAATATCAGGGAGAGAAGCATCCAGCGGGTTCCATTTTTGCCCGCTTCGAGGCGTACCATGATGAGAGTGGCGATGCAGGGAGGATAGAGGGCCATGAAGATCATCAGAGCTAAGGCGTGGAGTTGGGTGAAACCTTTGGCCTGGCTGCTCATCCGCTCCTCCAGAGCCGCTCCTTCCTGCCCCTCTTCGGGTTGATAGAGAGCTCCCAGGGTGGCCACGGTGTTTTCTTTGGCCGCCAGGGCGCTGAGAAGAGAGACGTTTACCTTCCAGTCGAATCCTGCCCATCGGGTAACGGGTTCCAGAAGAATTCCCAGGCGTCCCAGAAGGCTGGAAGAGATTACCTCTTCCTTATAGGAGCGTTGCAGGGATCCCCGCTCGCTTACGAGAACTTTGAACGCCTTCTGCACCGCCTTGGCGTCTGTATTGCGTCCCGGAAGAACCACGGCGAAAAAATCCGGGTTTTTTCTCCGGTACTCTTCCAGAAAGGCTTTTTTCGCCTCCTTGGAACGTACCTGTTTGATACCGTTCTGGTAGCTGTCCCAGTAGGTCAGAAGAGCGTCGATGGCGCTCGAATCGTTCATGAAGGGCTTTCCTGCGGGATTTTCCTCGATTTCCTGCAGAAAAGAGTTTTTAAGAGCCTGTTCCCGAGATTCGAAGCCTTGCCGTTCGTTTTCGGAAAGTCCGGGGAACGTGGTGAGCCCGTAGATGACGATGGCCACCAGCATGATGATGGTGCCAACCTTTTTCACGAAGAGCCAGGTGCGTTCCACCGTGCGGCTTCCTACGCCGAACAGCGTGGGAAGGTGGTAGGGGGGCATCTCCATGACGAAAGGAGAGCGCTCCTTGGAGCGGAGTACCGTGAGAGTGAGGATTTTAGCCACCATAAGGGCGACGATGATGGTGATGGTGGAGATGAAGAACATGGCGAGCCCCTTGTGATCCGTGAAATAGACGTTTACCAGCAGGGTGTAGAGGGGAATCTTGGCCATGCAGTTCATGAGAGGTACCACGAGAATGGTGGCGAGCCGGGCCTGTTCGTCCGAGATAACCCGGGTGGCCATGACTCCCGGCACCGCACAGCCTCCTACGAAGACCCCTCCGAGAATGAGGGGAAGCGTGGATTGACCGTGAAGGCCGAATCTCCGGAAGAGTCGGTCAAGAATGAAAGCCATTCGGGGCATGTACCCCGAATCTTCCAGGATCGCGATGCAGGCGAAGAGAATGAGAAAGATGGGCACGTAGTTCAGCACCGAAAGCACCGCATCCACCACGCTCAACGTGAGAGCTCTGAAAAGAGGTTCCGAGTAGAAAAATGCCGGAGGAAGCAGCGAGGCCACCCAGGATCGGAAGGCCGCAAGATAAGGCCAGGTGTAGGCGGTGAGCTCGTAGCCCTTGACGATGGCAAGCTCGTAAAGGAGATAGATGACCCCTGCGAGCCAGAAGAGACTCAGAGCTTTGTTCAGTACCAGCGAATCGATCCTATCCGTCAGAGTCTTGGCGGTTTTCTTGGTGGTGATCACGCATCCTTGGGCAAGCTCTTTTGCCGCGAGATGCCGGGAAAAGGCGATATGTTCCTCCGGAGCCTCGTCATGCTGCTCAGTGAATTCCTTTTTCAGAGAAAGGAGAAGTTCCCCTACTTCCTCCCCCTCCTTGCCGCAGAGGGAAAGTTCTTGCAGCATGCTTTCATCCTGTTCCAGGAGCTTGATGGCGCTCCAGCGGAGAGGGAATCTCCATTCCGGGCATGCCTGTGCAAGTTTTTCCTTCAGGCGAGCAATGAAGGGTTCCAGATCGCCGTAGGGAATAACCAGGGGCTTTGAAGGAGAAGAGGCTTTCAAAGCCTGGCGCAGCTCCCGTTTCCCCTTTCCCTGGCTGGCGATGGAAGTTACCACGGGAATACCGAGACGCTCTCCGAGAACCTTGGGATCCACTTGAACGCCCCGAGCATCCGCCACGTCGGTCATGTTGAGATTGAGCATTACCGGAGCTCCCATTTCGAGAAGCTGAAGGGTGAGATAAAGGTGACGCTTGATGTTCGAGGTGTCTACTACGTTCACTACCAGGTGAGGCTTCTGATGAAGAATGAAATCCCGGGCTACCCGTTCCTCGTTGGAAAAGGAGGAGAGCCCGTACGTCCCGGGAAGGTCCGCCACCCGAATACGGGTGCCCTCGGAAGAAAGAACTCCCTCTTTGATATCTACGGTAACCCCGGGATAGTTGGCCACATGTTGCCTGCCTCCGGTAATCATATTGAAAACCGTGGATTTGCCGCAATTTGGCTGCCCCGCCAGGGCTACTACAAGTTCTGCGGAATTTCCCATTATTCCGTTACCTCCACGCAATGAGCCTCTTCGTGGCGGATGCTGATGAAGTTGCTTTCCACGAGAAATTCCACGGGGTCCTTGAGAGGAGAACAGCGGAGAACTTCTACTTCGACTCCGGGAAAGAAACCAAAATCTCGTAGCCGTTGGCTTATCATCCCTCGAGCGTGTACCTTTTTTACAAAAGCCTTCGTTCCGGGGGAAAGTTCGTTGAGACGCATGTCGATTCCACCTCTTTTTTAAGAAGAAAATGCTAGTTTTGTTTTAGTAACAAAACTAGCAAGTGGGATGTTAGCTTATATGAACAAGCTTGTCAAGGGAGAGGATGCCACGAAAAAAACTTCTTTTTCCGATGTCGTGCAGTTTTAGAAATTCGGAAAATTAGGGTTTTTTTATTAGTTTAAACTAATTTTCATCCGGGGAAAGAGTGGGCGGCTTTTTCGTAAGTTCTCTTTGTTTTTAACAACCAGGGATTACAAAAAATTCGGATGTTTTTCGAAGCCCTGAATTTCTTCGTCCGCTTGCTTCAGGCGTTCGGGAAGAATGTCGCGAAGTTGCAGCAGAGCCTCCACCGTTTGCGGACAAAACTGGGTCCCCTGGAAATTCCGAATCTCTTCGAAGGCTTCCGAAAGAGAGCGTCCCTTGCGGTAGGGGCGATCCGAAGTAATGGCATCGAAAGCGTCCGCCACGCCGATAATTCGGGATTCCAGAGGGATGGCCTCTTCTGAAATCCCCCGGGGGTACCCCCTGCCGTCCACGCGCTCGTGATGGCAAAGCACGATTTGGGAGATGTCTTCCAGGGGAGGAAAGCGCCGGAGTATGTGATAGCCCTTTTCCGAATGTTTTTGCATCTCCGCGTACTCTTCTTTGGTAAGAGCTCCCTTTTTCAGAAGCACCCGGTCGGGAACTCCGATCTTGCCGATGTCGTGAAGATGTGCCGCATGATGCAGCTTTGCGATCCGGGGTGGGGAGAACCCCATCTTTTTTCCGAGAAGCACGGAGATTTCCGCTACCCGCCAGGAGTGGGAGAAGGTGAAGGGGTCCCGGGCGTTGAGAATGCCGATGACGAAGTTGATAAGATCGTGCATGGGAACCCGGGAAGACGTGGAGGGTCGCTCCATGGTGAGGGGAGCTTCTTCCAGAAGGGAGAGCAGAAAGGAATCTTTGTTGCCGAGAGGAAGAACGTCGGGTTTGTGCACGAGAAGGACCTCCAAAAGTTAGTTTGAAATAACTTGCGGGGCCATTCTACGCTCTCTTTCTGAAAAGTGTCAAGAAAGGAAGGATTTGAAAAACAAAAAACTCCCTAGGGGCGGAAGAAAAAACCGGATCCCCAGGGAGTTTCGAAAGGGAGTTACGGATTTGGGGAAAAGGGGCTAAATAGTTTTTCTATTGAAACTTTTTGAGGGAGCATGCCGTTTTCGTAGAGAAATTCCTGGGTTTTTTCCAAATCCTTCACGTCCGAAGAAGCGATGGAGCTGGAGAAATCGTAAAGCGGCGCCATCTGGGCCACTTCTTCCGGGGTAAGTCCCGTGGCCTCCGCGGTATAGGCAAGAGCTTCTTCGGGATGAGCCGTCATGAAATCCCGGGCTTCCGCATCTACTGCCAGAAAATCCTTCACGATGTGAGGATATTGTTCGATAAAGCTTTTCCGGGCCGCCATAAGAGTGAGTCCGTCTACGAGCCCCGTGCCGTTTACCAATACCCGGGCTCCTTCCTTTTGCGCCTTCAAAACTCCGGGGCCTGCGGCGAGACAGGCATCCACGCTGCCCCTGAGGAGGGCGGTAATGCCTTCCATGAGCCCCATGCCGAGGAAGTCCACGTTATTCGATGCCAAACCTTCCCGCTCCAGGGCGCTGACCAGAAGCTGGTGGAGAATGGTTCCCTTGGGGCCCGCTATCTTTTTCCCCTTCAGATCCCTCACGTTCTTCAGGGCGGGATCTTTGACGAGAATCACGAAAGCCCTTGGAGCCCGTCCGTAGATACCGATAATCTTGATGTCCAGGCCGTTCGCCGCCGCCAGAAGCACCGAGGTCCCCCCAATGCAGTTGGCGAAGGATACCGCTCCCGAGGCCATTCCCGCAGTCTGTTGTGGCCCCGCGGTAAGTTCGGGGTAGGTTACCTCGATTCCCTGGGGACCGAACTTCTTTTCGAAAAGCTCCAGCTTCTTTTCCAGGATCGAGGGAATGTTGAGAGGAGCCTTGACGTAGGTGATGCCTAGCTTTTCGGGGAGTTCCGCCGCCTGGAGAGCGGAAAGGGGAATCAGAAATGCCGCGAGCAGGGCGCCACAGAGAAAAAACGCCTTTTTCATGATAAAACCTCCTAAGGATAAAAATACCCCTTTCTCTCGGCAGAGGAAAGGGATTAGGCACTGCAGATTTCGGAAGGCTGCAAAATACTCAGAATACTTCGCCGGAGGGGCTCCAGGGAGAGGGAGGTGCCCTTTCTGGGATAGGGATAGTGTACGGAAAGATCGCCCTCCAGAGCTCCTTCCCGGAGCACCAGCACACGCCCTCCCATGCGAAGCGCCTCTTCCACGTGATGCGTGACGAAAAGAATGGTCTTTTTTTCTTCCAGGTACAGCTCCTCGATGGTGTCCTGCAGACTCTGGCGGGTGAAATAATCCAGAGCGCTCAGGGGTTCGTCCATGAGAATGATGTCCGGTTCGTAACAGAGAGTGCGGCCCAGAGCTACCCGTTGTGCCATGCCTCCGGAAAGCTGGGAGGGGTAGGCGGATCTCCAGGATTCCATGTGAATCTGTTTCAGGGTTTTCGCAAGAAGAGTTTCCTGCCGGGTCTTGTCGTGATGCAGCATGGAAAGCCGGAGATTCTCTTCCACCGTCTTCCAGGGAAGAAGCCGGGGTTCCTGAAAGACCATGCCTATCCGGGGGGAGGGAATTTCCTTTCTTCCCATGGTGATTTGTCCGGCACTCGGTTTTTCAAGGCCTCCGAGAAGGCGCAGCAGGGTGGTTTTTCCGCTGCCGCTCTTTCCCACCAGGGAGATGAATTCTCCCGGAGCGGCGGTAAAGGAGACTTGACGCAGGGCTTTAACGGTGCCCCCCTTTCCGGAATATTCTTTGCTCACCTTCGTTACTTTAAACAAGGGGATCGTCATGCATCTTCGCTCCTTTCCAGGGAAGCAGACTGCAGGTAAGGGTAAAAAAGAGGGCATCCAGGAGAGAACCGAGAATTCCCATAAGAACGACTCCCACGATAACCACGTCGGTGCGGGAAAGCTGTTCCGCATCGTGAATCATGTAGCCTATGCCGGAAACCGCAGCGATAAGCTCCGCTCCGATAAGAGCCCGCCATCCGTAGCCCATTCCCAGCCGTAGCCCTACCAGTACCGAGGGGAGCGCTCCGGGAAGAAGAATGTGCCGGAAGGTGTCCCGGAAGGAGAGGTTCAGGGTTGTCCCTACTTCCAGGAGTTTGGTGTCGCAATGGGCTATCCCGCTGAGGGTGTTGAGAAAGATGGGAAAGAAGGAGGCCATGAGAATAACCATGAGCTTGGAGGTTTCGCCGATGCCGAACCAGAGAATGAGAAGCGGAAGAATGGCCAGAGGAGGAATATGCCGCAGAGCTTCCAGAAGAGGAAGCACCAGGGAGCGTAGCAGAGAGGATCTGCCGCAGAAGACCCCGAGAGGAAAAGCCGCTCCGAAGGCGAGACCGCACCCCGCCAGAACCCGGAAAAGACTTACCTTGACATGAGTCATCAAAATGCCGCGGCGAAAGAGGTCCGCCGCCGCAGCCCCCACCCGGGAGGGCGAGGGGAGAAGAAAAGAATTCCACCATTCCTGAGAGCTTCCCCACCACCATACTCCGAAGAGCAGGGCGGGAAGCAGAAGCCCCCGAAGATTTTTGAACCTGAACATGCTCTCGCTCCTTCGACTCCGAAAGGTCTTCGTCGTCAGAGATTGTGTTATTTCTCACAAAACATCCTACGGTATTGCAGTATAGGGGAAGATCGGAGGAGGGTCAATGCCCGGAGAGTGGGGCCTGGCGTGGTGTTGCTGAAAAAGCCGAGAAAAGCTCTTCTGGAGTAGCGGGGAAAGAGAAGTTTTTTCGAGGTTTTCCATGTCCCTTTCCGAGGCGCTTCTCCTCTAGGGGATTGCGATAATTTGGTTTTTCCCGTTTCGCTTTGCCTTGTAGAGGGCGGCGTCGCTCCGTTTGAAAAGGATCTCCGGCGATTCTCCGGCGCGAATGACGCTGATTCCCATGCTGAGGGTGCTTTTTTTATCCCAGAAATTTTTCTCCTGCTGGCGGGTCATGCCTTCCTGAATGTCTCGGGCTACCCCTGTGGCATCCTCCAGGGGCGTCTCCGGAAGAAGAAGAACGAATTCATCTCCCCCCCAACGGGCCGCAGTATCCGTAACCCGAAGCCGATCTTTTGCAGCTTTCGCCACAAGCTGCAGCACCGTATCTCCCGTGGCGTGTCCCCAGGTGTCGTTCACCTCTTTGAGGTTGTCCAGATCCAGAATGATCAGGGCGTAGGGGCGTCCGAAACGCTGAAACCGCTGATGTTCTACCTTCAGTTTCTGATCCAGGGAGGCCCGGGATTCCAGCCCCGTAAGAGGGTCGGTGTTGATAACCCCCAAGAGGTCTTGATAGGCCTCCTGAAGGGTTTTCGTCTCCTCCTCCACCATGCGGCGGAGCACGGAAGCGCGGTTTTCCAGCTCCTTGAGAGGATAGGATTCCCCCTCTTCGTGCACCGTGGTGGGAAAGGATATGTGCATTCCCGCGATTTTCACCGTTCCCTTTTCTTCGTGCATTATCAGGGTCATGCGTAGGTTCTTGAGGGCTATTTCCTGCTGCGCTATCACCGTGGAAAGGTCGAACTCGCAGAGGGCGAAGGCATTGTGTCCATCCACCATCTTGATTTCCTGCCGGTGCAGAGTGTAGTGCAAGGGGTTCGGAGCGGATTCGATATCCCGGCGGAAAGCTCCCAGAGCCTCTTCCAGGGTATAGGATCGCTCGTCCATTCCCGTGCCATATCCCGAAAAGGTCTGCATGGCCATGGCCTGCACGGCATGAAAATCTCGTTTTGTCATATAGGCGTCGAAATAGGATCCCAGGGCCTTTTCGAAGAGGATCTCTTTTTCTCTTTCCCTTTCTCTTCCTGTCATGGAATGCGCTCCTTCATCTGCGACGTTTTAGGCTACGGCTCGGGGTTTCGTATTTTTTGTAAAGCGGGAGAATTTCCCGGGGAAATGGCATGCCGGAAACGTCTCTATCATACAGGATTGAATTCAATCTGCAAGATTCTCGCTATTGCCGGAAAAAGACCCCTCCTTCCGGGTATGTGGAAAAGAAGAAGCCCGGTTTCGGGAGACGCTTCCTGATTGCGAGGAGACGTGATGAAAATACGCCCAAAGGGGGCCCGAAGGCCCCCTTGAAAGTGCTTGGGAAGATTTTTTATTCCTGGAACCATCCCTGGGTTTTAATCTCCGTGATCAGCTCCTCCGCTTTTTCGAAGGCTTCTTCTGCCAGGGAGTTCGAGTAGTTCGTAAGAAAGGCGCAGGCTTCTCCGGGTCCTTTTTCCTTGTAGAGAGCGAGAGCCTGCTTTTCGATCTCTCCCTGTTTTTCCAGGGCGGTTTTCTCCATTTCATTCCACAGGGGATCGAGAAGGGGGAAAGCTACCTTGTAGTTTTGGTGAGCCAGCATCTTCAGCTCGAAGAAACGCCAGTAAGCAGATTCGTTATCGAAACGATCCGTGCCTTTGGCAAAGGCTTCGGGAAAGGCGGTGGTTCCGAAATACCAGGGGAGAAAAACCCCCGTCTTGGGAGTGTTCATGCACCACCAGATAAGGCTTCCCACCTCCCGGGGGAGATCCTTGCGCAGTTCCACCACCGCGCTTATCTCGGTGTTCAGCCGGGCTATGGTGCGGTAGTCTCCCTCCCAGGGAGAGCCGGTCTCTTCGTTTTCCACGTAGTATTCCGTGTCTTCGTAATTCCAGCGAAGTGTTTCCATAAGATCCTTGGGAGAAATCTTTCCCATCTGGCCCAGGCGTTCCTCCACCAGGGTATGGCGAAGCACGTTGTAGTCGTCGAAAACCCAGGGATCTCCGTAGGCTTTGGCGAAATGGAAGGGGCCCTCTGCGGGATCGTACCATCCCTTCTCTTGAGCGAAGGTTACCACGTTGGGGGAGTGCAGGACCTTTTCCGAATCCTCGAGATCCACCGATCCGATACGGTAACCGTTGGCCCGCACGGAGACCACTTCGTCCGGTACCCGTACCGCGATCCATTGGCCTTCCCGGGCGATTTCCACCCACCAGCCCTCGTCGGGGTCCGCCACGGCGAACATGGTGCCGGGATCCGCGCTGAGATGGTAGGTTTCGCAAAGGTGTCCCAGCAGTTCCACCCCTTCCCGGGCGGTTTTGGCCCGTTCCAGCACGAGCTGGGTGAACTCTGTCCAGATGATCCCCCCCGGAAGGGTGTCCCAGGCGGTTTCTTCGGGAACCTCCCTGGTCCAGGACATGTTATTGGCTATGGTAACTCCCCATTCGTTGACTCCCGTGGTGAAATCTCCGGGATAATATTCTTTGTCGAAAACCTTGGAAGCTATGTACCCCCAGGTTTTTTCCGGTTGGGGAAGGGAGCCTTCGGAATAGGTGGAGAATACCGATCCCGCCTCATGGCTTTGGTTTTTCACCACTACCAGGTGTTGGGCGGCGTTCATTCCCAGTTCCTCGTTGTGGGCTACCATCACCGCTCCCGTGGAGGAGCGGTTTTTCCCCACAATGACGGTGGTGCATCCCTGGGCTGCTGCGGAGAGAGCGAGAATGATACAGAGAGCGATGCCGAAAAACCTCGAATATTTTCTTTTCATGAGCCTGATCACCTTCCTTAGATAGAGAGTTCGGGACCATGTCCCCTTACCCACCTTTGGGGTGGCATATGCCGAAGACCTCCTTTGAAGTAGAGTATAAAGAGGGTGTTGCTCTTGTCAATCGGCAGAATGCTGTCCGAAGAACAGGGGGAAGGTAAAGAAAAGATCTCCGGAAATTTTCAAATTTCCGGAGATCCAGAGAAAATATGCGCTTTTGTGCATCATTATTGTTCAAGGGAGGCTTGAAGTGTGTTTCTTTCCGGAAGATGCCGCTTTCGGCGCTCCGGGCCCGAACTTTCTAAAGCCCCCGGCGGATGACGTGATTGGTAAGATCCACGCAGCGGCAGGCGTATCCCCATTCGTTATCGTACCAGGCGAGAACTTTTGCCTTGTTTCCCAGTACCGTGGTATAGGGAGCGGCGAAGATGGAGGAACGGGAGTCTCCCACGTAATCCATGGATACGCACTGATCCTCTTCGTATCCCAAATATCTCTTGAGCGAACCTTCCGCAGCCTCTTTCATGGCTTCGTTTACCGTCTCTTTGGTGGGAGTTCTTTCCAGATCCGCCACCAGGTCCACCAGAGAGACGTCAGGAGTGGGAACCCGTACCGCAATGCCGTGCAGTTTTCCCTCGAGTTCCGGAAGTACCGCTCCGATGGCGCTGGCGGCTCCCGTGGTGGTGGGAATCATGGACATAGCGTTGGCCCGGCCCCGATTGAACTTGGAGTGCGCCGAATCGAGGGTACTCTGATCGTTGGTATAGGAATGTACCGTGGTCATCATGGCATCTCGGAGGCCGAAGCTCTGATGAAGCACCTTTACCACGGGGGCGAGGCAGTTGGTGGTGCAGGAGGCGTTGGAAATCATGGAGTCCCTGGCGGGGTCGTAGCTCTCTTCGTTAACCCCCATAACGATGGTGGTCATGCTGTTGTTGTGACTCGGGGCGGTGAGGATTACCTTTTTAGCTCCTCTTTCGAGATGAGCCCGGGCCTGTTCGGGACGGGTAAATTTTCCCGAAGCCTCGATGACGATGTCGATTCCCAGATCGCCCCAGGGATAGGATTCGGGATCCTTCACCCGGAGATTTTTCAGAGCTTTTCCGTTGATGTAGACGTGCTCCTCGTCGTGGGTAACTTCTTCTTTGAACCGACGGTGCACCGAATCGTACTTCAGGAGATGGGCCCGCTGATCCGCCAGGGACCGGCTGTTGGTAGCCACGACGTCGAAAAGCCCCTCCTCGTCATAATCGTACATGCATCGTACCACCAGCCTGCCGATACGACCGAACCCGTTGATTGCTACCCGAACCTTGCTCATAAACGATTTCCTCCCTAAGCGATGTTGTTTCCCTTCAAATTCGAAGGGGGAGAGCACCTTCTCCTCTTCGAGTTTTACCATACAGGGAGCTGGTTTTTTCGCAATCTTTTTTCATAAAATAGATCTAGTAAAAATATTGTCACTTTTCACTCTTCATGGTTCCAGTTCATCTGATTCAGGGCAGCGGCAATTCCAAAAATCCGGGGGGCAAGAGGATGTTCTCCTTCCGGAAGCCGGGAAGATCGTTGATTTCTGCGCAGCATTTTTTGCAGATCTTCGGATGTTCTTACGTTTCGAGACGAGGGATGCATGAAAAACCTCCTGAGTTATATGTCTCTAGAGTTTCTAAAGAGTATGATGTATAGTACCTTATTGCGGGGGAGGCATCAAAGATCCCGTTCCGGAAAGCCGAAATGCGGGAGACGGAACTTCTTCCTTATATAACCCCTTGAAAAAACTGGAAAAAAGAGGGGGGAAAAGGCTTTTTTGCGTGTCTTGACCTTTTTTGAAAAACTGTTATTATTAGCATATGCTAGATATGGAGAGGACGAAAAGTTCTTTCTGCCACACATTTAAAAAAGGGAGGTATGTACTATGCCAGCACGCAATGGAACAGGGCCGTTGGGCCAGGGGCCGCTTACGGGATGGGGAAGAGGCTTTTGCCGTACTCCTCAGCAGCAGGCGCCCTCCCAGGCACAACAGGTGCCTTCGGAGAATGTCGAGGAAACGCCTCAGGCTCCTCAGGGAGCGGTGTATAATCCCCCGCAGAACGGAGCGTTTCCGTTTCCCTTCTTCGGAAGAGGCCGAGGCTTCTTTTGCCGAGGAGGCGGAGGCGGATATGGTTTCGGCGGCGGCAGAGGCCGCGGTCGAGGTGGATTTGGAAGATTCGGAGGGTAGAATACGGTGAAAGTCGCAATCTGTGTAACCGAGAACAAAGGCTTGGATTCTCTCGTGGATAGTCGGTTTGGAAGGACCTCGGGGTTTGTGCTTTGTGATACCGAGACCGAGGAGTGTGAATATCTCTCCAACGAACAGAACCTGAACGCTCTTCAGGGAGCGGGAGTCCAGGCGGCTCAGAACGTGGTAAATGCGGGAGCCCAGGCGGTAGCTACGGGTTTCTGCGGTCCCAAGGCTTTTCAGGTTCTTTCGGCGGCGAGAGTTCATATTTTTCAGGATTGCAAGGGCTCCGTACGGGACGTGTTGCAGAGTATCCGGGAGGGGAATTTTTCTTCTTCCAATATGCCCAACAAAACCCAGGGGCACTGGTAGGTTTTCTTCGTGAAAATCGCCATTGCTTCCGGCAAGGGGGGAACCGGAAAAACCACGGTGGCCGCCAACCTTGCTCTTGCCCTTGAACGGCAGGGCTCGGTGGTTCTCGCGGATTGCGATGTGGAAGAACCGAACTGCAATCTTTTTTTGCAGATGGAGTATTCTCGGGAGGAGCCCGGCGTACTGCCGAGCTTCTCCTGTGATATTTCCCGGTGTGATGGCTGCGGAGCCTGTGCCCGGGCATGCCGGTTCAACGCCATCGCTTCTCTTCCGGATCGTCCCCTTTTCTTTCTCGAAATGTGTCATGCCTGCGGAGGATGCGTTCTTGCCTGTCCTCATCAGGCTATTATGGAAGGTTCCCGTAACAATGGAACGATTCGTTACGCTTCCCAGGGTAAACTGACCTTTGTTTCGGGGCTTCTCGACGTAGGAGAGGCCATGGCCACTCCTCTTATTCGGCAGATGAAAAAGAATCTCCCTCCTGCGGAAATGGTGCTTATCGACGCCCCTCCCGGGGCGGCCTGTGCCATGATAGAGGCAGTGCGGGAGATGGATTATATAATTCTCGTGAGCGAACCCACTCCCTTCGGGCTTAACGACCTCATCATCGCCATGGATGCGGTGGAAGAGCTCAAATTGCCCTTCGGTGTGGTGATCAATCGATACGGTTCCGGGGATGATGCCCTGGAGGAATACTGCATCTCCAGAGGCGTGCCGATTATTGCAAAAATTCCCTACTCCCGGGAAATTGCCGAAGCCTATTCCCGGGGAGAGCTTTTTTACAACCTCTTTCCGGAACTGGGGAAAATCGTGGATGATCTTGCCGGGTATCTTCGGGAAGGGGGGTGGAAAGAATGAAAGAGCTTCTCGTTATCAGCGGCAAAGGAGGGACTGGAAAAACAAGCATTACCGTGTCTCTGGCGGCGCTGGCGGAAAACGCCATCTTTGCGGATTGTGACGTTGATGCGGCGGATATGGCGCTGATTCTCAAACCTCAGGAACAGCAGAGAGAAGACTTTTATTCCGGCTCCCTTGCATCCATCGATAATTCCCGGTGTATGGGATGCGGCAAGTGTTACCGCCTTTGCCGGTTCGACGCCATCCGAGCGGAGGATGGAGAGTTCTCGGTGGATCCTTTGGCTTGCGAAGGTTGCGGAGTCTGCTACGATCATTGTCCCGTGGGAGCGATTTCTTTCGATCCCCGGCTTTGCGGGGATTTGTATGTCTCGTCCACTTCCTATGGCCCCCTGGTGCATGCCCGGCTTGGAGCGGGAGGAGAGAATTCGGGGAAACTCGTGAGCGAGGTTAAGCAACGGGCCAAGGCTTTGGGAGAAGAGCAGGGACGTTCGCTTATGATCACCGATGGTCCTCCGGGAATAGGATGTTCCGTTATTGCCTCCCTTACCGGGGCGGATGCGGTACTTATCGTTACGGAGCCCACCGTGAGCGGTATGCATGACTTGGAACGGGTCTACGAGCTTTGCAAACATTTTCGCATTCCCGCCTATCTTTGCGTGAATAAAGCGGATCTTAACGCGGAAAATACGCAAAAAATCCGAGCCTTCGGAGAGGAAAAGGGTGTACAATGGCTCGGCGAGATTCCCTACGATGCCTCGGTTACCAGGGCCATGATACGGACCGTGCCGGTGGTGGAGATGCCGGATTCTTCGGCGGGGAAAGCAATTTTAACGATATGGGAGATGCTGAAAAATGAGCGAACCTTGTTCCAGTAGCAG
>ERZ795057.2370-NODE-2370-length-14328-cov-10.263995_pt1 | contig 14328 bp, 11 predicted proteins | sample MGYA00375141_ERZ795057 | MGnify/ENA primary metagenome ERZ795057 (study PRJEB30186, sample SAMN05720163) | activated sludge metagenome | isolation source: Anaerobic digester | place: Hong Kong | collected 2015-01-26 ... | reverse complement strand
ACCCAGCAGGTAGAGAACGAAAATAATTGCTCCGTAGAGTGTGATTTTTATTATAATGTTGATAAGCCATCCTAAAAGCCCCATTATAACCGGTATGATTATTTTTAAAGCTATGATCAGAATAATCAGTATTAAAAGGTATTGAAGAATTGTCTGCATGAAATCATTCATATTAATGAAAAAGCTCCATGATTGAAGTATGGTTTTCCCGTTTAATCCTTCCTGCAACTTGAACCGGAAGGTGGTTAAACAAAAATTTCCAGCTTAAAATAAATTTAAAATTTATAAAAATTCAACAATAAAAAATTTAAAAATTTTTTTATTTTATTAAATTTAGTTACATGAGACGAGACAACTGTAAGCTTTATTAAAAAGGGGGGACGGATTGTTTGGAGATGAGTCATTAATATGGTTGTTATATGACATAATTGAATAAATTTCACTTTTATATTTAATAATTTGTATAAAAAATAAAAAAAAAGTTGTCGAGTTTGAAAGTATAATTTAAAATTAACATTAATTGCACTAATATTTTTTTAAGTACGGATACTTAAAAAACTGTTATCTTTTTCTAGGAGATAAATTATGACAATCGAGAAGAAATTCGGAAGGACCATACTGGTTGTTGCTTCACTTATTCTCGCCTTCACTCTGTCAGGTTTTGCACAGGAAGCGAAAGAACTTGATCCTAAGGGTAGCGATAATATTAACGAAAATTTTAATCAGGCAGAGAAACCTGATGACTCTTATCTCGCGAAATTTCATGCGAATGATGTAGCGGCGAAGCTTGTAAAGAAGAACCTTGAACAGATTTATCTTCTTAATGTTATTGTGACCAACTTTGACAAATACGGCTGGAAAGGGGATTACGATAAAATCTATGAAGAGTATAAGAGGGCTATAGAGCTTTATTATAAGAGGGACACAATCTTTGCAAGAGTCTGGTTTGAGAGAAATCAGAAATCGATTTCTGATCTGATGAAGAAAATGTCTGATCAGTATGATAAGGACACTCAGGGAATACTCGACAAGTGCCATTCTCAGATAGTTGCCCTTCACCTGAATCAGAAAACAAGATCTGATCCGAATAAGCATAAAGAGCTCCTTCAGAATCAGATGAGGCTGAGAATTGCCTATGGCCAGATGGATGATGCCCGGAATGAAGCCATATCAAGAAACTATGAACAGTCATTATATCACTACAGGGTTGCAAAGTCCTATGGAATAAGGATACTTGAAACTGTTGCCTATACTGATGAAGCGGATGGGAAGAGTGACGGACTTAAGGTTAAGGACATCAAGGAAACCTATAAAAAGGATAAAGCTGACAATAGAAACAGAATTTACGAGGATATAAAGAAGTCCTCTTCTGGTTCAAATACCAATACCAATACAAATACTCAGTAACACTTTATTTAAAGAGAATAATAGCTGTTTTACATAAAAAGGGGGTTATAGCAACCCCCCTTTTTTGTTTTGAATAAACATGGAATTTTAATGGTTTTATTAAAGTGAATTTTATACTGAAAAATAAGAGAAAGAAACTGGTTTCCATCATTGTTCTAATGACTGTTCTTGCCTTTACCCCGGAAAAAATAGAACAGTTTGAATTCCCTGTTTTCAGAGTTGTAGTAGATCCGGGACATGGCGGAATTTTCAGCAAAAACAGGGAGAAACACGGGGATAAGTTTGACCTGGTAACAGGAAAGTATATTAACTGGTTTGCCGAGGGGGCTAACCTTTATGGTCATTATGAAAGGGATATCGTATTTAATATAGCTACCCGTGTGCTTCATTATCTTGACATGTGCGCTCCTGATGGTGACTTCAGTGAGTTCAGAAAGATTCTTTCAAAGTATACTGAAGGTGGTATCAGAAGAGTCTACATAGAGACCATGCTCAGCAGGGATAAGTCCATACCCTTTGAGAATGCAGGCGATCATGAGGACCCCAATGCTCCCTACAGACTGTATGACTATCCTGATAAAGAGGGGAAAATTAAGCCGGGAAGAATTTCAGTTATTAATTCATTTAAACCGCATCTTGTGGTTTCTCTCCATCTTGCAAAATCAGCTCCACCTGATTATAAAGGGATGAACGGGATTATTGTCCCTCCTTATAATGTTCTTAAGAACGGTCTTAATCTCCTCCGCAAAGGGGGAAGGGGGAAAATCCGGGATCACAATGTTTTAGCGTCGTGGTTCACGGAATCGAGAAGAGTGAGCTACAGATTTTCCTATCTCAAGGATTCTTCCACTTATTTTACAGGATATGGTCTGAAAAAAAATTATTCAATTGATTACAGGGATTTTAACGGTTATAAATATAACATGGTAACCTGGGCGTACAGTGATCCTTCCGGATGGCATTTAACCGCAAGGGAACATAAACCCAAAACTCAGTATTCTGATAATTTCAGGACCTTCAGGGAGGGTGGTGCATTCAATGAACGTGAAAAGTCAGTTTATGAGTCTTACAGAAGAGGAGATAGTTTTAAAAATTTCGGCGGGGATAACCGGTTCGCAACTTACGAACTGATAAGGTATATCCTCCTTTCTCTTGACAGCAGGGGAATAAACGGAAGAAGCAAAATTCCGGGAAAACCTTTTATCTCCACCTGGTCTCTTCCTCTCCTTGTAAATGCTGTATGCGCCTATATTGAACTCGGATACCTTGACAGGAAGTGGGACAGAAATGTTCTGCTGAACAGGCAGGAGGAGATTGCGGAGGGAGTTGCTGTGGGTATTTATTCACTTTTCGCAGGGATTGATGATGTAAGAGGCACATTCAGGTATAAGCCGTCAGGGGAAAAACTTGATTTGAAGAAATACAATATGCCTGACAGCAGGACATATTTTGAAATTGTGGCGGAATGAGGATGCGCAGACTGATAATACTTTTTTTACTTCTTTCTACGGTTATATATGCTGATCCGGGGGAATTGAACAGGTATTTTATTAATGCTTCAGCAATTGTGAAACCGTCAGTTGTGAATATCACAGCGTATGAAAAACGGGGTAGAAAACCCGGAGCAAAGCTTGCCAGAGTATCCTACGGCACAGGGACTATAATTTCCAGGCACGGGTTTGTCGTAACAAACCATCATGTCGTGAAAAAGGGAGATTTTTTCAGGGCCGTGTGCAGCAACGGGAAAACATACGACATGCAGCTTTTTTCAAACGGAAGGTATTATCTTTCGGATAATAAAACAGATCTTGCTGTGCTGAAACTGGACAACAGGGACGGCTCTGTTTTTACCCCTGTAAAGATAGGCGATTCCAGTCTTCTAAGGGAGGGGGAATGGGTTTTGGCTATAGGGAATCCCTACGGGCTCAGGCAGTCAATAACGGCCGGGATCGTTTCTTCAAAGGGGAGAGACAATATAGGCTTTACAGATATTGAGGATTTTATCCAGACAGATGTTTCAATTAATCCCGGGAATTCAGGCGGGCCGCTTGTTAATCTGAATGGTGAAATGGTTGGAATAAATACAGCCATAAGATCCGGTTCCGGGGGCTTTCAGGGGATCAGTTTCGCAATCCCTTCCAATATTGTAAGGCAGGTCTGTTATGAACTCACTGAATTCGGAAGGGTGAGGCGGGGGTGGCTCGGTCTTATTGCAAGAGAGAGGGAGCTCTCGTACGGCAGTGAAAAGAAAATAGTGGAGATTGTTTCAGTTATAAGGAACTCCCCCGCGGAAACTGCCGGGATCAGGCAGGGTGATGTGATCAGGGAGATCGGGGGAAGCAGAATTGAGAGCCTGGGAACCCTTACAAGGCTTATCGGTAATAAAGGAGTGGGTTCCAGAATTCATCTTGTTGTTTCAAGAAGCGGTAAAATTCATGATATTCTTCTTATCCTCAGGGAAAAAGAGGAATATGAGCGGATGCAGAATGATCTTTCACTCCTTTTTCAGTCTTATGGAATTGAAGTTGACGAGGATTCAGCTTCAGGGAGAATTGTTGTATCATACATCTCACCCAGAAGCCCGTACAGGGACCTGGTGCGTGGTGATATAATAGTATCTCTTAATAACAGAAAAACTGAAACTATTGATGAATTTCTTGATTTATTTAGAAAATCCGGAAGAAAAATCGATACAATGGAAATAATGAGAGATACCGGAATTTATGAATTAAATCTGAAAAATACAGACAATGCGTATGAATAGAAAATATGTTGTAATAATTTTTATACTTTTCATGGTGTTGCCGCTCTTTTCCCAGAGTGAAATTGTGATGGATCGTTCATTTTTCAGCAAATTCAGCAGGATAAGGACTATTTCGAGAGACGATTATCTTGAAGGTTATATAAACGGCATTGTAATAGGGAGGGGGAAAATAACCTCCATAACTGAAAGCAGCAGGTATAAGAAAAAATTCAGGGTTGTGGTTGAGTCAACAGATTCATCAAGATATAATCAAAGGTTTACTTTTTTTCTTTTTCTTGATAACAGGGATACAGCTGATCTCCTGACTGCGGGTACGGATTTTGAATTTAAGGGGCAGTTTATGGGGTATACTCCCCTTAATACAAGGCGCAACAGCTATATTATTGATGTTGTACTTATGGATGCCTCGACAGTTATAGAATAACAATTCTGATTTTGTCATTCCGGTTTACCCGCAGGGTAATACCGGAATCTTCATTATAGAAATCTGTGCCGGAATAAAGGGTAAGTATTCTGGTCCTTAAGATTCCGGCAGTGCAGCCACGATGGATGCCTGCAAGCATGAAACAGGATGTTTCAATAATGCTTGCCTTCGCTTTCACTACAGTCGGAATGACAATACATAGATTATTCGTAAATTATTATTAAATATTAAGGATTGTAAAATGAAGGATATTAAAAAAGCATATCAGACAGTAATTGATGATAATTTTCCTGATGAGATGACTGTCACATTCGGTGATCAGAAGCTGATCTACAGAAAAAGGATCTGGAAGATAAATGACGGGGGTACAGAGGTTGAAAGGGGTCTACGTTACGGAGAGAACCCTGAGCAGGAGGCTGCAATGTATGAACTGGTTAACGGGAATCTTATACTTGCCGGTTGTCAGTTTATTAAGCCCGGTATGTCTCTTGTAAGCGGTATTGACGAGGATATGATGGTTCAGTTCGGGAAGCATCCGGGCAAGATTAACCTTACAGATATAGACAACTCTCTTAACATACTAAAATACCTCATGGACAGGCCGGCTGCCGTAATCGTTAAACATAACAATCCGTGCGGTGTGGCATATGGGAGCACAATTGCCGAGGCATTTAACCGTGCGTTCAGGGCAGACAGGATAGCGGCTTTCGGAGGGTGCGTGGCCCTTAACCGCGTGTGCGATAAAGAAACTGCTGAACTTATCTCAGGGCAGTACCTTGAAGTTATTGTTGCTCCTGATTATGATGGCGCGGCGGTTGAAATACTGAAAGGGAAAAAGAACCTCAGGATTGTTAAAATACCCGGTATAGAGAGGCTGGTTGAATTCAGGGACGCCGTTTTCCCGGACTTTAAGTCCCTCATGGATGGAGGGATAATTGTTCAGCAGTCATCAACTACAAAGATCAGGGGGAGGGAGGATTTCCTCAAAGCTGTTTCTGAATACAAGGGTGAAAAGTATGAGATAGAAAGGCAGCCCTCGGACAAAGAGTTTGATGATATGCTTTTCGGTTGGTATGTAGAACAGGGTGTAACATCCAACTCAGTGTTATATGTAAAAGACGGAGTCACGGTGGGAATAGGGACCGGTGAACAGGACAGGGTTGGTGTTGCCGAAATAGCGATTTACAAGGCATACACAAAATATGCGGATCTTCTCTGCTCTGACAGATACGGGATGTCGTACAAACAGCTTGAACTTGCCATTGGTAAAGGAGAGCGGAAGGGTACGGATAAAGATGCTATTGACGAGGAGACAAAGGATGTGAAAGCGGGTATGATCGGCGCGACAGCAATTTCAGACGCCTTTTTCCCCTTCAGGGACGGCGTTGATGTGATTATTGCTCAGGGCATTAGAGCAATACTTCAGCCCGGCGGTTCGATAAGGGATTTTGAATCAATTATAGCCTGTAATGAAGCTGATCCGAAGGTAACAATGATGTATACAGGCCAGAGGGCTTTTAAGCATTAGAAGATAATGAAGATACAGAATAAAAAACTCCGGAATAACCGGAGTTTTTTGTTTATATACTGAAATGGGTTATTTTCTTTTTTTCTGCTTTTTTTCGTACTCTTTCATGTATTCATCAATAAGACTTCTTTTCTGGACTGCTTCATTAAATCTGGCCTCACTTTCTTTAACAGGCATCAGTTTTCCCGCAAGAAAATCGGCAATAACAGCAAAGGGTTTAATTATAAAATCTTTCACTGTTTTGAATACATCAGTTAAAAATTCAAGCAGTGTTTTTAATACAGGTTTTTTGGAGCCCCCTTTCGGTTTGAGCGGCGTCATTATCTGTTCCACTGTATCAGCAGTTTTTTCAGCAACAGCCTGCACAGAAGAGGTTACAGCTTTACCTGTATCAGCTGCAGCAGAGGCCGCGGCTTTAACCCTGTACATAGAGGGTATCGGTGTGGGGGATCTGTCGATCGATACAGAGGGTATTTTTGACCTTTTTGATGCTGCTCTTCTTGCCCTGTATGGAGCCGGGCCGCTTGATTCTGATCCACGGTCAATCATGAAAAGGAAGAGATAGTAAACATACATAAACGCGTTGTAAAAAATAAGAAAAAAAGCTTCCCATATGTCAACAAATGCCCAGAAAACCTCGACCATTATCTTTCCGAAATCGACGATCTTGAAAACAAAACCGAACATATTGTCGATGACAGCATTTGAAAACTGCTTCACCATAGTGTATTTCATAATTTATCTCCGCTAAATCAGTAATCGGGAAAGAACTTGATAAATATAAATATTTTAATCAACATGAGTCAATAATTTTTTGCAGGGCCCGGCCCTTCGAGGAGAGTATAAAATGGCTTCAAAAAAGAGAATATATATCGCTTCCCCTCTAGGTTTTTCCGAGGCAGGAAGGTCTTTTATGTACGGGAGACTGATTCCTCTTGTTGAAAGTATCGGCCTTGAGGTGATTGATCCGTGGAAGCTTACGCCACAGAATATGATAGATGAAATTGCATCTATGCCTGACGGGCCGGGAAGGAAAACTGCATGGAAAAAACTGAATATGATTATAGGCGAGAATAACAGGAAAGGGATAGATGCCTCTGATGGTCTTTTTGCAGTACTGGATGGTACCGATGTGGACAGCGGAACAGCGGCGGAGATAGGTTACGCCTTTGCTCTGGGGAAAAAGGTGACTGCATACAGGGGCGATTTCAGGCTGTCGGCTGATAATGAAGGGTCACGGGTAAACATACAGGTTGAATATTTTATATTCAGATCGGGCGGAGTTATATCCTCGACTCTTGATGAAGCGGAAAGGGAGATGAAAAGACTTTTTATCTCTTCTTCTCCCTTAACCTGAAAACCTGCCTGTAGAGAAGTTCTTCATTAGTATCGAAAATCAGGATTATAGCTTCGTTAAAGTAGTAGTATTTTCTCGCGTATTGGCTTAAAAATTTTGTCCTGAAAGTAATATCCTCATCGAGCATATAGGGTTTGCCTGTTTCAGCATTTACACCTGCTTTTATGTTCTTTGGATATTTGATATAGACTTTTTTCTCTTTTCCCGATTTGTCCTTCTCTGTATATTCAAAGTTTGTGAGATCATCCGGGAAAACCTTGATGTTCTTTATCTTTAAAGGATCATCCAGTGAGGGACTTTCAAAACTGGATGTGGTTTTATAATGTTTTTCGTAAGAGGCAACAATAAAGATATAGAGTTCAATCGGCTCTTCAACCAGGTTTTTTATCTGAAACTCGACCTCCATAACCTCTCCGGCATAACCTGGAACCATCTTGTTAAAGCTGAGGTTATAAACTTTAAAGAGATCTGTATCAATTGACTGAACCGGAAAGACTTTTTTTTCCGATGTGTTCCCGGTGTTTTTGTCCTGTGCAAAAAGCAGAACCGGTATAATTAATATTGATAGAAACAGAAAGCGCTTCATCTTCCCTTCCTTAAAATCAGATTAGTTTAATATATTTTCGTCATATATAAACCATTTTTAAAGAATTATTCTTTCTATTCCTTCATTTTTCATTATATCTGAAACTGCCTTTTTCTTCCAGTTTTTCCCGAGAAATGCTTCTGCCAGGTAAACAGAAAGGGCCTTGCCTGTTACAGAATTTTTTCCGGTTATTCTTGAAAGTCCCTGAACACAACTCGGGCAGGTGGTAAGGACGGTTACATGCTCTTTCTTCTCCAGCACGGAGTATACATTATCAGCTTTTCTTCCCCTGAGGGAATTGGAGATCAGAGGAGTCGAAAGTGACATCGTTCCACCTTCACCACAGCAGTTGGGAACTGATACCGGTTTTTTGCCGAGTATCTGATCAAAAGTTTTATCAACTCCCAGACTTTTAACAGGGGAGTGGCAGGGATCGTGGTAATATATTGTCTCTTTCTGGATTTTTTTATACAGCCCCTCTCTTGCTATGAATTCATTTATGTCTGTGATCATGGCATCGGGGAATATATTCTCTATATTATACTTGCTGAGCATCTCGTAGCATGTACCACAGGAGACAATTACGTCTGTTATATCCATGTAGTTTATGATGTCGGACATGCGGTGAAATATCACGCGGTTTTCATAGCTTTTGTTCTCCGCGTCTTTGAGTCTTCCGTTCGCCATAAGAGGATAACCGCAGCAGAGATACTCCGGGGGAATGACTACCCTGACTCCCGCGTTGTAGAGAAGGGCTATTACCGCGAAACTGATATCGGGGAACATCCTTTCAGATCCGCATCCGGGGAAGTAGACAACACTTTTGACAGTCTCCTTTTTCGGGTTCTGGAAGGCGAAGAACGTGTTGGAGCCCTTAAGTCCCAGCATTTCACGGAGAGTCGGTTTACCCGTTTTCGGGAGCCTTGACTGAAGTATGCCATTTAGTTTTGGAGCCACAAACGCACTCAGCCTGTTGAATGGTTTATTGGCAAGGTGGGCAAAACGCTGCATTGAGTATCCGAACTTCAGCAGAATTATTCTGAATATCTTGTTGAAATAGTATCCTTTCCTTCTGAGGTAAAAGAGTACAAAGCTTGTAATCAGTTTCGGTTCCGATCTCTTTCTTTCATGAAGAAGATTTCGTATTGCAAGGGAAACGGCCGCGAAATCGATATTTACCGGACAGGGGGCATAGCAGTTGTGGCACATTGTACAGTGGTCAGAAATGTCACGGAGCATTCTGAAATTCATGAAGCTCAGGTTGTTTGTTGTCTGCGCCTCGTAAAGGACCGCTTCAGTTATCAGGGTTACTGCAAGTATTTTGTTCCTCGGGCTGTAGAACATCGTGCGGTTCGGGTAATGTGTATTACAGACCTCCTTGCACTTCCCGCACCTTACGCATGATGATATCGATTTTGTCAGGTCTTTCATGTCCGCGACTTCGAGAATGAACGCTTCCAGTTCAAGGAGGTTCAGTGACGGAGTGTATATTGAGCTGTGCGGGAAATCACGGCTAAGCTTGCCCGGGTTAAAGAGGTCCGAGGGGTCGCTTTCTTTTTTGTATTCAGCATAATCGTCAAGAATGCTTTTTTCAATGAATTTAAGTTTTGTAAGACCTATTCCGTGCTCACCCGAAATTACCCCGTTGAATTTATCAACAGTGGCCTTCATTATAATACCTGCAGTTTCATCAGCCTCTGTGAGCATCCGGTAGTCATTTGAATGGACCGGGATATTTACATGGATATTCCCGTCTCCGGCGTGCATATGGGTGGCGATAATCAGTTTACGGCTTTTTCTCAGTTCGACTATTTCTGAGAAGTGGCTTATGATTTCATCATATCCGTGGAAGTTTTTTCTGAACCGTTCTGTTACCGGCTCGTCGATATTGAATTCAAGCTTTCCGTCCCTGAGAAGCTCGAAGAGAGGGATGTCCTTCTCTTCAGCATTGTTAACAGCAATGACGGAACCTGAGGGCTTCTCCATGTTTCCGATAAAATTAAGCTGATTCTGCTTGATCTCTGTAATTGACTGAAGGTATGAGTCCAGCTTGGACTGGAAGAACATGTCCTCCTTCTCTCTTATCTTTTTAAGAAAGTCCGTAATTTCATCTATTATCGCACAGTTGTTCTCAAGCTCTTTCTGGAGGTTCAGCCTGTCGATAAAATCTGAAAATTCGGGAAGTGATTCTACAGGTATAACTATATCCTCGTTCAGCTTGAACGCGTTTGTATGGCGGGCAATGGCTCCGAGGTTTTTCCTGTCCTTCCAGAAAAGCTCCCTTTTCTCTTCAGTGTCTGCCATGAACCCTTCGGTATTATACTGCCTGACAATGTCCAGGATCATACCTGATGCAAGGTCGAGTTCGTTGTGATCGTTGCTTTCAACATCAATGAGAAGTACGGCTTTAGGAAAATCACTCCTGTCTGATTTGTTTCTGTAGTTGATGGCTTTTACATATTTTTCATCAAAGTGCTCAAGGGCCGTAAGGTATGTTGTATGACTGTTCCGGAATGAATCCCGAATCTCGACAATGGCCTTTGAGGCATTGATAAGATTTGTTCCGAAGAACTCAAGGCATATTGTCCTGCAGTGTTCAAAGGGTTTATAGAGAACAAATTTAGCGGAGACTATTATACCGTCACCACCCTCTTTCTGTATGCCCGGCACACCCTTGAGCGCCTTGTTTGTGATATCCTTGCCCACTCCATTTTTTCTGATATCAAGTCCGGAGAGGGAAATGGTCTTTATAAATTTCTCACCCTTTCTGCGTGAGAGATAGTAAATGTCAAAGATTACCGTATCTTCAGGCTCAATCTTTCTGTGAGGGTGGTCTTTTCTCCTTACCTCGAAAAGTTTCCCCTCAGAGTTTATGATTTTGAAAGAGAAAATGTTATCTATAGCGGTTCCCCACATTACGCATTTTTTACCGCCCGCGTTTTCCGCTATGTTTCCTCCTATGGTCGATGCCCAGGAGGATGTGGGGTCTGTGGCGAATATATAGCCCTGCTTCTTGCAGACGTTGGTCACGTCCTCGGTAATGACGCCGGCCTCAGTTTCAATTACAGGTATGTTTTTCCCGTCCGCATGTATGAATTCGATTCCGGAGATGTGGCGCATCTTTTCAAGATTGATGATCATTGTGTCAGGATATACAGGTATGGCCCCTCCTGTAAGACCTGTACCGCCTCCGCGCGGTATGATTTTGAGTTTGAGATCATATGCGGCTTTAACGAGCCTTGATATCTCCTTCGGGCTGTCCGGGTATACAATTACTTCAGGGTATTCCACACGCCAGTCGGTTGCGTCAGTCACGTGCGCTACTTTCTGGAAAGCTGAGAAGTGTATATTATTTTTTGATGTAATCTGGCTCAGGGTGCTGAGTATTTTTACCCTCTTCCATTTTTCGCTTTTGAATTTCTGTATAAACGTTGTGTCAACTTTCCGGAGTTTTTCAACAAGTTCCACGATTTTCGGGTTGGATGTTTTGTTTAAAATTGATTCAAAGCGTATATTATGCAGCCTGTTAAGCTTTTTGAGTTTTTTAGGATGTTCAAGTATATCATTAAAGATATAAGGGTTACGATCAATGATGAAAATATCACCTATAATTTCAAAGATCAGCTTGGCGCTCCTGCCGGTTATTCTCTGGCTGCGCAGGTTGTCCAGGAGTTCCCAGGTCTCCTCGTCGAAATATTTAAGAATAATTTCCCTGTCGGAAAAAGATGTATAGTTGTAGGGTATCTCCCTGTATCCGAAATCTTTTTTCATTAAACCTTTCCGTGTTTTAAGAATAAAAATCCATGTTACTCACATATTGATTCTCCGTTTATGTCAAGTAATTTCATGGAGGTTTTTATGTATAGAAACGGCTGTCGTATACAAACAGGCATACATGGTTCAGATTTTCGGAATCTGAATAAATATTTTACCTGTTTCTTTTTTTAAATTCAATCCATTCCCGGACCGGCATAATGAGTCCGTTTTTATCTCCTGTTCTGTCAAGGGATCTGAGAGTTTTCGCCCTTTTGCTGCTTTCAGGATGTGTGCTCATATAACTGATAAGCAATCCCTTTTGCTCCGGGAGATGTTCAAGAAACCGGGCAAGGCCTTCAGGGCTGACGCCGGCCCTGTTAAGTTTTTCCGCGCCGAGCCTGTCTGCCTCCTCCTCAAAGGTACGGCTGTATTTCAGGTTTATAAGCATGCCTGAAATTTCAGCAAGGGTCTCCGCTGTTTCAGCCTGGTCAAATCCGCTCCCTATGGTGAGTATCACAAGTATTGATATGCCGGTGTTTTTTACTATCTGCTGCATGTTGTGTCTCAGTTCAACATGAGCGGCCTCGTGCGCGATAACTCCTGCCAGTTCATCCGGTGTACGGCTCTCTTTTACAAGGCCCCTGCAGACAATGATGTCTCCTCCGGGGAGGGCAAAGGCATTGACCATGGGGTTTGCCATCATATGAATTTTAATGCCGTTTTTTTTTGCCCCGGGAGAGACTTTTTCAAGAATGTCAGTCAGGGAGGGGTCATCATATACTCTCCCCATCGATTCCGCCTGTTTCATCGCCATTCTGCCAAGGTAGAGATCAGCTTCATGCGGTATGAGCCTGTACCCCTCGGTGAGTATGGCTCTCCAGAAAGCAGCTGAGATGACAAGAAGAATGATCAGGGCAAGGATTCTTTTCCTCCGACCCATTGAACGTATTCTGCCTGAAAGGGTATGGTTATCCATTCCTGACAGGGTTGACTTAAGTTCCCTGAGACTTGCGGGATCCCTGACTTCAATGAGAAGGCCTGAACTTTCAGGTAGAACAGGGATAGTGTGAATCCTGATAAAAGCGGACTTCTCCTCAATCCTTGTTATCTCCCTCCTGCTGATTTTCACCTGCATTCTGCCAGGCCCGGTACAGTAAAGAGCAGACGAACCGGTGGAGATGTCCCATTCCTGCTCAACCGGAGATATGCCGTCAAAAACTTTCGCCTTCATATCAGCCGCCCAGAATAGCCCCGATTGCATCAGATGCGTCGCTGATTCCGTCTGACAGGGCCGAGCCTCTGCTATCATGCGTGCTTTTTATGACGGAAAGATCAAGGGGCTCTTCAAGTGAAATTGAACTGATGAGAGAGTCCATTACCCTGTTGATTACCCAGGGGAGCCCGAAGCCGAGAGTCAGAAACGTTATCACTATCCCGGAAAGGGTGAGCCATAGAACCTGTCCGCCATTAAATGTGCTGTTCAGTTTTTTCCCCTGGATGGAGGTATGGTTTATTTTGAATCTTATAAATTCAGCCAGGAACCAGAAATAGTATATACCCATGGTCAAAGGCGCCAGAAGCATCATTTTTATGAAGATGAAGAGGAGGTCCTCCCCTTTTCCGCTGAAACTGAATTTTTCACTGCCGTAGGAGGAGTTTTCTGTGAGGAATTTCTGCTGCTGGCATACAAGCCAGGCGCTGTAGAAACCGAGCGTTATTATCGACAGCAATATCCCCCTGATATATATCTTCATAAGTTCCGTGGGATTCCCGGTAAAGCTGAACCTTAAACTTCTCCATGACGTGCGGCTCAGCAGGAACCTCTGTTTCCCCACCTTCAGGAAGGGTATACCCACAGCCATGACTGTCAGAATAACAAGCATGCTTATAATGGGGACAAAAAACGGGCCGAAAGCTGCAGCGACGAATGCGTTTATAAAAAAGAAGCATGCGTAAAGCAGAAGTATAATACCTATCCCTTTGAGGAAACCGATAAACCTTTCCTTACCTGTTGCATGGTAGTCAAAGGGTTCATCCATGAACGCGGTGTTCTGGAAGAGATACCGTCTGACCTTGACCTGCGCCCAGAAATAGTAGATGCCGAAAGTAATTACTGTAAGTAAAATGTTTACTATGTAGATTCCGAAAAGATCAGATCCGTTACCCCTGTAGCTGAAGTTTTCACCGGTTTCCTGCATAATTTTCTCCTCTATGATATTATCTGTAATAAAATTACCGGGCGGTCGCTTTTTATAGAGCATAATACAGGCCCTGTCAATATTATAATGATTGCGGATGTGTATTGCGGGTAATAAATATATTATGCCGCAGGATTGTAAAAAAATTTGAACACTATAATATAGTTCTTGATTGTTTTTTTGAGTTAGGTGTATTATTAACAATTATTATATTAATCGGTCATTGCGAGGAGCTTAAGCGACGAAGGCCGCTCATCTGCATCCGATTCTCAGGATGAGGTTCGTGTCGCCCCGGCACAGGAAGTGCT
>ERZ795057.2367-NODE-2367-length-14338-cov-29.031296_pt1 | contig 14338 bp, 13 predicted proteins | sample MGYA00375141_ERZ795057 | MGnify/ENA primary metagenome ERZ795057 (study PRJEB30186, sample SAMN05720163) | activated sludge metagenome | isolation source: Anaerobic digester | place: Hong Kong | collected 2015-01-26 ... | reverse complement strand
GATGGCATTTCAGGGCCAGTGCAGTATTTAGTATGTTTTACGCCTTTAACTATATGTTTTCTTTATAATAGACAAAGTATCAGCCCCTGTCACTTGAAAAAGATATTGCTATCCCGCGGCTGATCTCCCGAAGGTTACTTCTTATTTCGCTGATGGTTCAGTAAAATCCCTGTCCATATGCCTGCACCAAATCAGGAAGGAAAATTCATCTTGATATCTCTCTATATGACTGCTAATAATCAACCGATAATTGTAAAGTTACTTTTTCAAAACTGTTATACTTGACAGAATGACTGTCTATGCCTGACTGTGTTATTCTGAATATACACATTTACCAGCTATAAATTCCCCGCTACAGGCGGGATTAATTCTTTGAATAACATTTGAATATTGTTTTTTGATCTCTAAGGGTTAAATCTGCCGGAGGCAGACAAGCCCGCCATAAACACGGCGGACAAGCCCCCGCTTCCTGGGGCGGAATAGTTCATTTTTTGTCGATCAGAATTGAGAAGGATATTATGATTGAATCTTCAATGTCTTTGGAATGCTATAAACGACTGAAGGTCCAGCGGGAAAGCAACCGTTTTTTACTTGCAGGTTTGACCGGAGGTATTGCTACAGGAAAGACTGCCGTAGCTGAAATACTTAGAGTACTTGGATCAGAGATTATTGATTTTGATATCCTTGCCAGGCAGGTAGTTGAACCCGGTAAACCGGCATGGGAAAAAATAGTTGAATATTTTGGAAAAAATGTCCTTCAGGAAGACAGATGTCTTGACAGGAAAAAAATATCAGCCATCGTATTCGGGAATCCCGGTAAAAGGAAGGTTCTTGAGAGCATTACACACCCATTGATTTTTGAGGAGTTTGAAAACAGGCTGAATGATATAAGTCAGAATTGTCCCGGCGCAATTGTTCATGGGGTTATGCCGCTGATGATTGAAATAGGCCTTCAGGGGCTTTTTCAAAAGGTCATTGTAGTTTATATATCAAGGGCAAGTCAGATAAGGCGTCTGGTTGTCAGGGATAAAATAAGTTTAGAAGATGCCGAAAACATTCTAAAGGCTCAGGTTCCAATAGAAGAAAAGCTCAGGTATGCCGACTTTGTAATAAATAATGAGGGGGCTCTCGATGAGACCAGAATCCAGGTGGAGAGGCTCTGGCAGGCCTTGAAAAGGATTCAGAAGGAGAGAAACCCAGGCCTTATTTAGTCAACATCTGTTTAACTATCATTTTAAACTGGCATATCCAGGGTCTGTTTAATTACTGAGAGGGGGCCGTGATTACTGTAATGATTAACGATGGAGCTTTAAATATATCAAAAAAGATATTGATTGTAGATGATGACCCTGACATCGTGCTTTTCCTGTCCACTCTGCTTCAGGATAACGGATTCAGTACAATTGACGCACCCAACGGACAGATAGGCCTTGAGAAAGTAAAATCAGAAAACCCTGATCTCGTACTTCTTGATTTGATGATGCCACAGAAAAGCGGCATTTCTATGCTGGAAGATCTAAAAAAGGATAATAATCTCAAAATGATTCCTGTAATTATGGTTACAGGTGTCTCTGCTGAAACCGGGATTGACCTGAGGTCTTTTTTTGACAGGAGCTTAAATGGAGATAAGGATGGCGGATTGCTAAGGCATGAAGGCTTTCTTGAGAAGCCGTTGGATCCGCAGAAGGTAATCAGGATGCTGAAAAAAGTGTTGAAATTATGAAAAAGACGAATATTGCAATAATCGGAGGCGGACATGGATGCATAAAATTGCTGGATTTACTGTTTGAAGAATCCCAACAGAAACATAATATTAATATTCTGATTATTGCTGATATAAATCCTCAAGCTCCGGCCATAGAAAGAGCCCTGTCATTGAATATCATTACTACTGCTGATTATCACGATATTTTCTCCATTAAAGATCTGGACTTCCTTATTGATCTGACCGGAGACCCGGAATTAAGCAGGCTCATTGAGCGTGAAAAGCCATATAATGTAAAATTTATTAACAGTACTTCGGCCAGGTTTTTTTTAAATCTTATACTGTCAGATAAGCCTGATAAATTTGAAGATACATATTCAAAGAAGCTGGAAAAGGACGTAGAGGATCGAACAAAGGAATTAAAGGCCTCGAAGCTGGAGACGGAAAGACAGAAAAAAACCGCAGAAGGTATCATATATGGTTCACCGGCCCCAATGTTTGTCCTGAACAAAGACCACCGGATTATTTACTGGAACAAGGCATGCGAAAAGCTGACGGGTTTTCGTAGTGAGGAGATGATAGGAACAGACAGGCAGTGGGAACCATTTTATGATCACAGGAAGCCTCTTCTGGCTGATGTAATCATCGATAACGACGCGGAGAGAATGGATAAAGTAATCAGTGCCATGAACCTGCACAAATCATCTGTTGTAGAAGATGGGTATGAATCTGAATTTTTTGTTCCCAATCTCGGAGAGGGAGGAGCTTATCTTTATATAAACGCAGCGCCAATCAAAGACGAAGCCGGTAACATACAGGGAGCAATAGTCAGTTATCAGGATTTTACAGAACGGGTTAAAATGACTCAGGAAATCAAAAGGCGAGAGTCTTTTGTTCAAAATCTGATTCAAAACTCTATTGATGGCATTATTGCAACCGATAAAAAGGGGAAGATTACTGTTTTTAACCGGGGCGCTATGGAAATCCTGGGATATCAGCCCGAAGAAATTATAGGACGTGTCAGATATCGGGAAATACTTTCAGAGAAAACCGCTAAGGATATAAGAGAGGCTTTTTACGGCAATAAGTTTGGCCCTGAAGGCAAAATTATTAATATGGATGCGGATCACCTGAACAAAGCAAGGGAAATAATTCCCGTAAGACTTTCAGGCACACTTATCTATGAAGCAGGAAAAGAGGTTGGGAGTGTTGTTTTTATTCAGGATCTGCGTGAAATCTACAGGCTTCAGAAAGAAAAGGAGAAGGCTGAACGTATGGCGGCGGTGGGAAGCACAATGGCAGGACTTGCACATTATATTAAGAATATTCTGACAGGACTACAGGGTGGTGCGTATGTGCTTAATTCGGCCATTGCCAAAAATGATTTAGAACTGGTAGGGAAAGGCTGGGATATGATCAGGAAGAATATAGACCAGATAGGCACTATTGTTATGGATATGCTGATCTATTCCAGGGAAAGGAAACCAAAATACCAGCTGGTTGATCCAAATGCCCTTGTGAAGGAACTTATCGACTTGATGGAAGAAAGGGCTAAACTTTCAGGAGTTAAAATAGAACACGATCTGAAAGAAGGACTGGGCAGAGTAGCCATGGACGAGACAGCGATACACAGCTGTTTATTAAATCTGATCACTAATGCCATTGATGCCTGTACTCTCGAGGGTATCGTCAGCGGAAAGGGAATTGTGAAAATCAGGACTGAAAGACCGGAAGTAGGCGGTGTCAGATTTATTGTATCGGATAATGGAACAGGTATGGATGAGGATACCCAGAAAAGGCTTTTTGCCGATTTTTTTACCACAAAGGGTTACAGGGGAACAGGCCTTGGGTTGCCTGTAACACAGAAAATCATCAGTGAACATGGCGGAGAGCTCTCGTTTGAGTCTAAGCCAGGTCAGGGTACGACGTTTTCTATTTTGCTTCCTGAGAGGGTTTTATGAGTTTCATTATCTAATTAAAATGGCAGGCATTGACAATACCTTCTTTTTACTCTATTAATCTATACCATCCGGTGGGTTTCTAAAAGGGTTTTGAAATGTATAATCCCGGCCTGGATTTTATTGTCTGTAACTTCTTAAATGTAACCAGATAAATGTCATTTTTTAGTCAGGCTAAATGAGTAGTAAAAAAATGCCACAATGATGTGGTTATAAAAATATTGACTCAACAAGGAGGAGAAAATGAAAAAATGTCTGGGAATAATATCCGGTTTAGCGGTTCTTTTTTGCCTGGTCACAGTACCTTGTGTTCAGTGTATTGCTGCTGAAGGTGGCCTTCGCTATTCCATAAGTGTGGCCAAATTTGAAAACAAGTCAAACTGGAGAGGCCAGTGGGATCTTGGAGATGCATGGGGTGCGGTGCTTACTGACAGTTTGAATCAGACTGGAAGATTTATTGTATTGGGCGAAAAGGATATGAGGCGTGAGGCTATGGCAGAGCAGGACTTTGCCTCAAGCGGAAGGGCTGCCGGTGGCGGCAAGAAGGTAGTTACAGGCCAGATGACGCCGGCCCAGTTGCTGGTTAAGGGAGATATTACACATTTTTCTGATGCGACTCAGGGCGGTGGGGGCGGAATCGGCTTCAAAGGCTTCAGAATCGGAGGTGGAGGAAGTGAGGCCGAGATAAATGTGGTTATGTATATTGTTGACTCAAGTACCGGTCAGGTAATGGCCTCCAAGAAGTGTTACGGCAAGGTTACCAAAAAAGGTCTTTCGATAGGACTCTCGAGAGGAGGGTTCAGTGGTGATGTGGGGGGCTTTAAAAAGACCAATGCCGGGAAAGCCATGGAAGCGGCCGTTGATGAGGGCGTAGATTTTATGGTATCTCAGCTGGAGAGTATACCCTGGTCAGGTACCGTTATTTTAGTCAAGGGGGACAAAATCTATATAAACCGGGGAGAAAGAGAAGGCGTCAGTGTGGGCCAGACATTTAATGTGGGAAAAGCAGAAGTCTTGAGGGACCCTGACACTGGAGAAGTGCTGGATCAAAGCCTTGAGAAAGCTGGCAGCATTAAAGTGGCGACTGTTAAAGAAAAAATCGCCATCTGCAAAGTGATTAGCGGGAGTAATATTGCAAAAGGAATGACAGTGGCCCTGCCGTGATGATTGCCGGCGATTGGATGAAAATATGAGAACCAGATACTGGTTAATTTTTCTTACAGTCATTTTTTTGTTTTTATTCTGTCTGCCCTTTTCTGCAGTTGCTGAACAAAAGCCCCTGAAAAGGTCAAAATTAAAGGTCATGGTTATAATATACAGTGCTGAGGTGAGCAGTACTTTTTTAGGGGTAGAACTGGAAGGTAATCGGAATGCAGAGAATCAGATAGAGAGATGCCTTCTTGACAAAGGTTTTCAGCCTGTTGATGCTGGCCAGGTCAGCCGAAGAAATGAGCTTGAGGCTTTTCTCAGGAAGGATGATCCCTCAGCGGCGGGCAGGATCGCAGGAAATGTCGGGGCAGATATCCTTGTTCAGGGGGATGTAAGACGGACATTTGTTGACAGAAGGAGTATTTTAGGCAGATCCACACGGTTTTTCTCAAATGAGATCCGTCTTAAGGCATTTGAGGCCGATACGGGAAAGGTTCTTTATTCAGGATACAGCACACGTCCTCCTTCAGGTGCTGAGGCATTCCAGCAGCTTGAAGACGCTACCCGGGAACTGTGTGAAGAAATGAGCCAGGCATTGCTCTCGCAGAGGGATGAAGGTGTTTCTCAGGCCGGTATATATGAATTGAGTATAACAGATGTTTCCTTTACCGGCCTGTCAAAATTCAAAAAGAGCCTGCAGGGTGTCCCGGGGTTGAGTGATATCCAGGTTAAGAATTTTCAGTCCGGACACGCGCTGATTGAGGTCAGGTACAAAGGATTGCTTGAGGAACTGGCTGAAAAGATAAGCAGGATAAAGAGCCCGGATTTGCAGATTGTAGGCATGCAGTCTGAAAGTCTGGAAATAAGATTCACTGAATAATTGTTGACGGCTATATGAAAAGTCTAAAAAAGGTCTTCTTCTCCTTTAATGGGAGCCTTCATCCAGATTCGGTACATCTTTTCTCCGGAAAGTTCAAAGCATTTATATCCTGTTGAATCAACCTCTTCCACCTGCACTTCTCCCAGTTCCCTGCACTGTTTCAACCAGTTTTCAAAATGCCGGCCGCCGCCAAAATAGACTTTGACCCATTTATTTCCATTTTCATCTGTCTTTTCACGTACCATTTCTTCAGCGGCCATTTTTTCCTGAAAAGAAATAACGGTATCATTACTGTCGCAAGACATTGTTTTTCCCTTCTGATATTGCGGTTTTAGACGACTGTACTGATGTAATTTCTGCGGTCATTGCAGTCAAAGTTTTTGACATTACTTTATCCTCCTTTTAGGATATCCTGAAATCTGCTGAGGTATAAAGCATTAAAAAGCAAGGTGTCCGGGACTGGCTATACGGTAGGATCTTCATTTTTAATTGTCAATAAGGTTTTTATGCAAAGATGAGTATTGTTACTGTTAATAAGGTTTCTCTTTCGTTCATAGGGGAAAATATATTCAATGAGGTGGGTTTCAGTATTGAGCCGGGCGATCGTATAGGGCTTATAGGGCCGAACGGGACCGGAAAGACTAGCCTGTTAAGGCTTCTAATTGGAGAAATAGCCCCTGACAGCGGTGATATAAAAACAGCTAAAGCCTCCAGGATTGGATATCTGCATCAGGATGTCCAGGAAAGTCTCTCAGGCCCTCTGCTCCGGTCGATTCTTGATTCAGTTCCAGGGAGGCTGGCTCTTGAGCAGAAACTTGTAAAGACTGAAAATGGCCTCAAATCTGCAATTCAAAAAAAAGACCAGGAAAGATTAGCCAGAAAGCTCGCCGAGATTCACCATGATCTGGACCGCCTTGGTATTGAATTTCCGCGTCATAAGGCTGAAAAGATACTTCTGGGATTAGGTTTTGATATACCGGAATTTACCAGACCTGTTTCTTTGCTCAGCGGGGGATGGAAGATGAGGGCCGCCCTTGCCAGTATTCTTTTTCAAAATCCGGATTTGCTTCTTCTTGATGAGCCTACCAATAATCTTGATATACCTTCTGTGCGATGGCTGGAGGGCTTTTTGAACGACTTCAGGGGAGCCATGATGCTTGTGTCGCATGACAGGGAATTTCTCAACAGGCAAATAAACCGCGTCATTTCACTTGAACCGGAAGGAATGCTTTTCTACAGCGGGGATTATGACTTTTATCTGAAGGCCAGGGAAGAAAAGCAGAATATCCTGAATGCGGCTGCAAGAAAACAGGAACAGAAGGTAAAGGAGGCTCAAAAATTTATTGAAAGATTCAGTGCTAAGGCTACCAAAGCAAGACAGGCGCAAAGCAAACTTAAACTGATTAAAAAGCTTGAGATCGTCAAGACTCATAAAAAAGTAAAAGTCACACACTTTTCTTTTCCGGACGTTGCGCGAAGCGGGCGCGAGGTGGTTTCCATTAGAGGTCTGTCAAAGGGCTTTGGTGAAAAACCCCTGTATGAGAATCTTGACCTTACCGTGCTCAGAGGTGAGAGGATTGCTATTATAGGGCCGAACGGATGCGGCAAAACGACACTGCTGAGGATGGTGGCAGGCGAAGCAAGCCCCGATAAGGGTCAGATCAGCCTGGGGCATGATGTAAGTATGAGCTATTTTGCACAGCACCACTCCGAAATGCTTCAACCCCAGAAGACAGTGGTTCAGGAGGTCTATCAGGTTGTTCCCAATGAGTCGATATCTTTTGTAAGAGGTGTTTGCGGGGCTTTTCTCTTTTCAGGTGATGATGTTGATAAGACTATCGGGGTGCTTTCAGGTGGAGAAAGGGCTCGAGTTTCCCTGGCCAGGCTTCTTGTAAAACCCGGAAATCTGATGCTGATGGATGAGCCGACCAATCATTTGGATATATCCTCTTCCGAGGCCCTGATAAATGCACTTGAAGACTATAATGGCACTCTCCTTTTCGTTTCCCATAACCAATCCTTTATAAACAGGCTGGCTACAAAAATCTGGGATATGAAAAACAGAGAAGTTATTGAATATCCTGGAAATCTGATTGAGTATTTTGACCATCTTGAGAGGCTTGACGGTATTAATAACGAGAATGGAAAAGCGGATAAGATGATTTCGGGCCGGGAAATGCAGGGAAAAGGAGAGCAGGCCCGTAATGCTCCTGAAAAAAAAGGAATAAATAAAAAATCACAAAAAAAAGACAGGGCTGAGAAACGTCAACTGATAAGTGATACGCTAAAGCCGTTAATAGCAGAAGTGGACCGGCTGGAAAAAGAAATTGCAGGGATTGAGACACGGCAAAAAGAAATAGAGGGAATGCTGGCAGATCCGGAAATTTTTCGAAATAAGGAGACGGGAGTGCCATTGATGAATGAATACAAGGAATTGAGAGCGAACCTTGATTTATTGCTTTTCAAGTGGGAGCAGGGGCATCAGAAACTGGAGGCAGCAAGAAAAAGTATTGAAATATAGGCACCTGGGTTATTTTTCCTGAATCCATTGTTGAAAAGCGGATAGCGGGAAAAAAAGCTCAAAGTTCAAAGTTCAAAGCTGGAAGCTCAAAGCTGAAAGCTCAAAGTTCAAAGCTGGAAGCTCAAAGCTGAAAGCTCAAAGTTCAAAGCTCAAAGTTCAAAGCTCAAAGTTCAAAGCTGAAAGCTCAAAGCTGAAAGCTCAAAGCTCAAAGTTCAAAGCTGAAAGCTGAAAGCTGAAAGTTCAAAGCTCAAAGTTAATTTCACGTACGGTGATCCTGAACTGATATCCAATAACCAATAACCCATAACCTATAACCTATAACCCATAACCTATAACCTATAACCCATAACCTATAACCTATAACCCATAACCTATAACCTGTAATCTATAACCTATAACAAATTGAAACTTATAGAATATATTAAAAGCATAAAAACAAATCCCTGTTTCCGTGATGCATTTGTATATCATCGAACCATTCCGCCCTGCAATCCGGTTTACGGGCCTCAGATGGAGTATCATAATGATATACTTAATACGCTGAAACAGATTGGATTAGAAAGGCTTTACAGTCACCAGGTTGAGGCAGTTAAGCATTTGAGACAGGGGGAAAATGTCATCACAGCCACACCAACTGCCAGCGGAAAATCCCTCATAGGAAACCTGACGGTTATTGAAGAGATACTAAAAAATAATGATGCCAGGGCGTTGTATATTTTTCCTTTAAAGGCACTTGAACAGGACCAGCTAAAGAATCTTTCTGCATGGCTGAAGGATATTAAAGGGAAAAGAATATCGGCTGAAATTTATGACGGCGATACATCTCCCTACAAAAGGAAGAAAATCAGGACAGAAATTCCCGAGATACTTTTTACCAATCCCGATATGCTGCATCGTGGTATTCTTGCCTATCATCAGAACTGGGAAAGACTGCTGAAAAATCTTTCGTTTGTTGTTCTGGATGAAGTGCATACATACCGCGGAATTTTCGGATCGCATCTGAATCAGGTCATCCGCAGGTTAAAAAGGGTTTGCAGCAGCTACGGGGCCAGTCCTCGTTTCATAATGTTTTCGGCTACCGTAAGCAATCCACAGGCCTTTGGGGAGAGCCTGATAGAAGAAAAATTAAAAGTCGTTCAATCAGACGGGGCTCCAAAGGCAGGACGGCATTTTCTTTTTCTGAATCCAGAGGCCAGCCCCAATTTTTCTGCTGCCAGGCTTTTTTTCGACTGCATCCGTAACGGATTCAGGACAATCGCATTTACCCAGTCAAGAAAAGTCACGGAACTGATGCATGTCTGGGTTTCCCGGATGTCAGGGGATCTTGGGAAAAAGATCAGCTCCTATCGCGCCGGTTTTATGCCCGGGGAAAGAAGGCAGATCGAAAGACGGCTGGCCAGCGGAGAACTCCTTGGAGTCATATCCACAAGCGCACTTGAGATGGGAATTGATATCGGTTATCTCGATGTATGCCTACTTGTGGGTTATCCCGGCACCATAATAAACACGTGGCAGAGAGGAGGACGTGTGGGAAGGGCAGGCAGGGAATCCATGGTTGTTCTGATAGCGAAACCTGATGCCCTGGATCAGTATTTTATGAAACATCCTGAAGACCTTTTCGAAAGATCGTTTGAGGCCGCCGTACTTGACCCCAATAATCCTTACGTGGTTGAGTCCCACCTGCCCTGTGCTGCAATGGAGATCCCGATTACTTCCGAAGACAGGAAATACTGGCCGGAAGACCTTGAAGCCCGCCTTTTAAATCTTGAAAAAGAGGGCGAATTACACCGAACAGCGGAAGGGAAACCTGTATGGTTTGCATCAAAAAAGAATCCGCATCTTTCAGTAAACATTCGCTCTGCAGGCGAGACCTTTACAATTTTTGAAAAGGAGACGGGACAGGCGATAGGCACAATCGACGGTATAAGGGCTTTTAAGGAGTGCCATGGCGGGGCGATTTATCTTCATAGGGCCAGTGATTATCTGGTTGACCGTCTGGACATTGAAAGAAAGGACATTATTGTTCAAAGAGCGCACCTGAAGTATTTCACCAGGACCCGGAGTGAGAAGGAAACAGAAATTGTAGATATCCTCCGCAGCAGGCCCAGAGGACAGTTCCTGGTTCGGGAAGGCAGGCTTAAGGTTACTGAAATAATAACCGGATATGAGAAAAGGAGTCTTCCGGGGCAGGAGCTGATGGGGGTATTTCCACTGGATCTTCCTCATCATACATTTGAAACCGTGGGTTTCTGGGTGGAACTGGAACCGGTTATCAAAAGCTTCATTGAAGGGAAAGGCCTGCACTTCATGGGAGGCATTCATGCCATAGAACATGCCTCAATAGGCATTTTCCCCCTTTTTGCCCTCTGTGACAGGAACGATATCGGGGGTATATGTTATCCATACCATCCACAGGTGGAAAAAAGCGCTATTTTTATTTATGACGCCTATCCCGGGGGAGTCGGCCTGGCATCACACGGGTTTGAGATAATACTCGAATTGCTTGAGAAAACGCGGGATCACGTAAGAAGCTGTGAGTGCGAGGAAGGATGTCCTTCATGCATCCATTCGCCAAAATGCGGGTCGGGAAATAAACCGCTTGATAAACAGGCAGCATTACTGATACTCGACATACTCCTTGATGATATTCCGTTTTGTGAGATTTCAGGAGAACAGGTGCAGGTCGAACCGGTATTATCAGACCTGGAGGTAAGAAAGGTGAATCATGAGCAGCAAAGCCCGCGGATAATCTATCTGGACCTGGAGACACAGAAAACAGCACAGGATGTCGGAGGATGGCAGAACGCCCATCTGATGAGGATTTCGGTAGCCGTCATCTTTGACAGCATTGAAAACCGGTTCCTGACGTTTTACGAAGAAGAAGTTGACGGCCTTTTTGACTGTCTGGAGCAGGCAGACCTTATCATCGGATTCAATATCAAGGGATTTGACTACAGGGTATTGAGCGCCTATACAAATAATAACCTGAAAGACCTGCCCACATTTGATATTCTTGAGGATATCCACAGGCGCCTCGGTTTCCGGATCAGTCTGGACGGCTTTGCAAAGGAGACCCTTGAAAGGGCAAAGACGGCTGAGGGCCTTATTGCGGTGGAATGGTTCAGAAAGGGAGAAATCGAAAAGCTTACGGATTACTGCAGGGAAGATGTTGCAATCACCAGGGACCTGTTCCAGTATGGTGTCAAGAATGGCCACCTTGTGTACAGGGAAAGGAAGCAGAACAGACGTGTAAGGCTGCTGGTTGACTGGGATATAGACACTATGGTTAAAAAGTAATAATAGATACATTTGCCGATTTAAGTTAATGGAGCCATCCTGTATGGGATTTCTCAGTAAACTGATAGATATAATCTATCCTCCAAGATGTGCCATATGCCGGAAATTCCTCAGGGAAGACGGTTCAAAGGGCAGTACTGAGTACGAATCTTTCTGTCGAGAGTGTATAAGCGAGTTCAAACCATGTGCCTCCCCCCTTTGTCCTGTATGTGGCAGACCGTTTATTTCAGATGCCCGCGAGGATCATCTGTGCGAAGACTGTTTGAGGAAAAGGCCCCTTTTCAAGGCTGCCGCTTCTCCATTTATTTATGATGGCGTCATAATGAATGCTATTCATCAGTTTAAATACGGGCAGAAAAGCTTTCTCGCAAAGTCACTGGGACCTGTTCTGGCCGGATTTGCCCGGAGATGGATTTCTGAACAGAAGGATTTATTAACAATGCCTGTACCTCTTCACCCGAAGAGATTGAGGGAAAGGGGTTTTAATCAGAGTTTGCTGCTGGCAGGGCATGTAGCGCAGCGCCTGAACAGCAGGCTGGACTATCTGACACTGAAAAGGGTAAGATACACCTTATCGCAAACCGGCCTTGGAAGAGAGGAAAGGCGAAAAAATGTGAGGGGTGCATTTCAGGTTGAAGATTCAGATCCGGTAAGGGGCAGGGTAATTCTTCTGATTGATGATGTAACCACAACAGGGAATACCCTGAATGAATGCGCCAGGGTGCTTATGAAAGCCGGCAGCAGGGAGGTCATGTGCCTCACCCTCGCAAGGGCTGTGAATTGGTAATGAATTGAAAACTCTGTAAACCTGCAACTAATGAAACTCAATCCAGTGCTTGATATGGGTATCAAGATTGAGATCAGCAGAGTATAGATAGCTGAAAGGTCAAAGCTCAAAGCTGAAAGCTTATCCCGCCAGGCGGGGCTGAATTGATAACTAATAACTGATAACCGATAACCTGCCTATGCGACAATACACTGGAAATGATGCCTTGATGGTGAATCAGGGTGAACATGAGTAAAATAAAGGAACCATGGAAACCTATCGTCTGAAGATAAAAAATCTGCAGGAGACTAAAGAGGAATGCGGCAGACTGAAGTCAGCCGGTAAAAAGGTTGTCTTTACAAACGGCTGTTTTGATATCCTTCATCCGGGGCACACCAGGTATTTTCATGCTGCAAGGGATCTGGGAGACCATCTGATAGTGGCGGTCAACAGTGACAGATCGGTCAGGTCCATCAAGGGGCCCAGAAGACCTGTACTGCCGGAGCAGGTGAGGGCCGAGATGGTTGCTGCGGTCGGCTGCGTGGATGCTGTTCTTATCTTTGATGAGGATAACCCTCTAAATGTAATAGAGACCCTCCTGCCCGATATCCTTGTGAAGGGAGGTGACTGGCAGGAAGAAGGGATTATAGGGGCTGATGCGGTTAAAAGGAACGGGGGAGAGGTCAGGCGTATACCGTTTGTAGAAGGATTCTCAACGACAGGCCTGATAGAAAAAATCATCAGGCTTTATGCAGGATAGTATCTTGGACATAACCTTTTTCAGTTTTGCAGACAGTACGGAAGGTTTGTCATTTCGAATCACGCTGCAGCGTGATGAGAAATCTTAAAGATAAAGTTTCTGAAAAATCTTCAGACTGACCCGAAAGGGAATGAAATGATCTGAGAAAAAAGGTTAGCAGATCCGAATGCCTATTCGTCTACCCTCTTCAGTGCTTCATCAATTATTTGTCGCGACAAATAAAGCCCTGCTTTTATAAATTCCTCAATAACAGGTCTTGCCTTTCGAATTATCCCACGTTTTTTTGCGACCAATATCAAACCAAGCGTGCCACGTAATGGAATTTTTAACAGCATGGCACATCTCCGCCCGTTCAGATCATCTATAATTGCTTCCATGCCAGGATTCGCATAGGCATATGTGATTACAGACGATTCCCCTGATCCAAGAGCCCACTCTGAAATAATATCAGGCGCAGGCAGGGGGGAAACGATTTCGATCCAGGAAATGTTTGTCAGAGATTTCGCCGTAATATCTGTGGACCCTCTTGCCCTTATCTCATCTGCAACGGGTTCGGGCACAAGGATGTGCCCTGTTAGCTGATGTAATAACTCCATATTTTGACTGCGGCTGAAAAAGATGAGAGGAGACGCATTTATGACAGAGGGTTTATCCACGGGCAAGTTCTCTATCCAGATCATCAAAGTCTACTTTAAAAGAATCCTTTCCCATTTTTGCCAGGGCCAGGAGGAAGTCGGTTCGGCTCAAGCCTGCTATTCGCGCAGCAACTTCCTGGCTTGCTTTTCCCTGTTCATACCAGGAGGCAGCGGCTGCAAGTCTCATCTCCCTCGTAAATTCATCAGGGCCAACTCGCAGGGCTGCAAATATTTTATCAGGTACCTCCATATTTAAGGTAGGCATGGATTTATACTCCTTTTGTAAAATGCTTTGAAATATTAACATAAATCATAGCGTTTTGACAAGATTAAATCAAAATAACACATAGCCGCCTTTAAAAAAATTTTATTAATCAGTTGTGACTGAAGAAACCGTGAGGGATCTATATTCACAGATCTTTTTGTGTTATATTATATGCACCTCTGCTATAATATACAATGCAGGCCAGTGTTAACTGGCGCACGGCCATTAATCTAAAAATAAAACTGTCGGGTTCCAATTCAGAGATTATCAATTTTATAAGGAAAAGAAAGTCAGGCAGGATTTCTTTCCCGCTTTGCTTTCTATAAAGCCGTCAGTTTTGAGTTGTATATTTTTTTATAGTATAGTAAGTATTGCTGAAAATATTGCGCCCATAGCTCAGCT
>ERZ795057.2365-NODE-2365-length-14349-cov-5.091367_pt1 | contig 14349 bp, 10 predicted proteins | sample MGYA00375141_ERZ795057 | MGnify/ENA primary metagenome ERZ795057 (study PRJEB30186, sample SAMN05720163) | activated sludge metagenome | isolation source: Anaerobic digester | place: Hong Kong | collected 2015-01-26 ... | reverse complement strand
CCTCGTAGGTGGAGTAGAAGTAGGGCACGTAGCTTTCAAACTCGCTGGCGCAGGTATCGATCATCTTGTACACTGGCAGCAGGTTTTCCCGCTTGCGGAAGCGGAAAATGTCCTTTTCCGTCTGCCCCCACATCTGGGCGATGTACTTGTCCGAAATGCCCAGGTGCTTGGCGGCGCGGAGCACATCCGGGTCGTCCTTGCCATTGACGAGCATGGCTTCGAAGTAGACGATGTTCTTGATCTTTTCCAGGAAGAACATGTCGATCATCGTTTCGTCGTGAATGCGCGTGAGCGTCGCGCCGATGCGGATGAGTTGCGCGATGGCGAAAATCCGGTCGTCGGTCGCAATGCGGATATAGCTGAACAGCTCCTCGGCGTCCATGCCGGAGAACTTGGGCATGTGCAGGTGGCTGACCCCGATTTCCAGCGAGCGCACGGCCTTTAACAGGCTTTCCTCCATGGTACGGCCAATGGCCATGACCTCGCCGGTTGCCTTCATCTGCGTGGAGAGGGTGTTGGAGGAGCCCTCCAGCTTGTCAAAGGGGAAGCGGGCGATCTTGGTCACCACAAAGTCCAGCGCCGGCTCAAAGCTCGCCGGGGTGTTGGCCAGCTGGATTTCGTCCAGGTGCAGGCCGACGGCGATTTTCGCCGATACGCGCGCGATGGGATACCCGCTGGCCTTGCTTGCCAGGGCGGAGGAACGGCTCACGCGCGGGTTGACCTCGATGAGGTAGTACTGGAAGCTCACGGGGTCCAGCGCAAACTGCACGTTGCAGCCGCCCTCGATCTTCAGGGCGCGGATAATTTTCAGCGCCGAGTCGCGCAGCATCTGGTATTCCTTGTTGGTCAGGGTCTGGCTAGGGCAGACGACGATGGAATCGCCCGTATGCACGCCCACGGGATCGAGGTTTTCCATGTTGCAAACGGTGATGGCGGTATCGTTTGCGTCGCGCATGACCTCGTACTCAATTTCCTTGTAGCCCTTGATGCTCTTTTCCACCAGTACCTGGTTGACGGGGGAGAGCTTCAGGGCGTTTTTCATGAGGGGGATGAGCTCTGCCTCATCATCGGCAAAGCCGCCGCCCGTACCGCCCAGCGTGAACGCGGGGCGCAGGATGACCGGATAGCCGATCTCCTCGGCGGCCTGTTTGCCCTCCTCAATGGTTGTTGCGATTACGGAGGGCAGCACCGGCTCGCCCAGCGACTGGCAGAGCTTTTTGAACTCGTCGCGGTCCTCGGCCTTGTTGATTGAATCAAAGCTTGTGCCCAGGATTTCCACCTGGCACTCCTCCAGCACGCCCTTGGTGTGCAGGCGCATGGCGAGGTTCAGGCCCGTCTGGCCGCCCAGGCCGGGCAAAATGGCATCGGGCCGCTCAAAGCGCAGGATTTTCGCCACGTATTCCAGTGTCAGCGGTTCCATGTACACCTTATCGGCAATGTTGACATCGGTCATGATGGTGGCGGGATTGGAGTTGACGAGGATCACCTCGTAGCCTTCCTCGCGCAGGGCCAGGCAAGCCTGGGTGCCGGCGTAGTCAAACTCGGCGGCCTGGCCGATGACGATCGGGCCGGAGCCTATTACCAGCACGCGCTTGATATCTGTCCGCTTAGGCATGCTGTTCACGCTCCTTTGCCAGCAGTCCGGTGAATTTGTCAAACAGGTGGGTGGAATCCTGCGGGCCGGGGGCGCTTTCGGGGTGGTACTGGATGGAGAAGAGCTTGTCTTCCGCGCATTCCACACCCTCGGCGGTATGATCCAGCAGGTTCAGGTGGGTGAGCGTGAGCCGGGTCTCTTTCAGGCTATCCAAATCCACCGCGTAGCTGTGGTTTTGGCTGGTGACGGCGATCTTGCCTGTGCGCAGGTCCTTCACCGGGTGGTTGCCGCCGCGGTGGCCGAACTTCATCTTATAGGTCTTTGCGCCGTAGGCCAGCGAGATCATCTGGTGCCCAAGGCAGATACCGAAGATCGGCAGCTTGCCCTTGAGCTGCTGCACCGCTTTGATCACGGTGGGCACGTCCTCCGGGTCGCCGGGGCCGTTGGATAGGAACAGCCCGTCCGGCTTGTAGGCGAGGATCTCGTCGGCCGTCGTATCGTAGGGCACGGTGATCGTGGTGCAGCCGCGCTTGTTGAGCTCGCGGATGATGTTGAGCTTGATGCCGCAATCCACACACACCACGGTGTATTGCGCGTTTTCAGCCTCCGAGCGCCAGGGCTGTTTACCCGATACGCGGGAGACCGTATCGTGGGGCAGCTGGTAGGCGCGAAGCTTTTCAAGCGCCTCTTCGCGGCTGAGCTCCGGCGCGCAGAGAATCGCCTTCTGGCTGCCTTCGCTGCGGATCATGCGGGCGATCTTGCGCGTATCCACGCCCTGAATGCCGGGGATGCCGTAGGCCTCCAAAAGCTGGCTCAGGGTCTGGGTCGCGCGGAAGTTGGAGGGCAGATCGTTGTACTCGCGCACAACCATCGCGCCCATGGTGGGGGTTTTGGTTTCGTGGTCGTCGTCACAGATGCCGTAATTGCCGATCAGCGGATAGGTCATGACCACCATCTGCTCGGTATAGCTTGGATCGGTTACGATCTCCTGATAGCCGACCATGGAGGTGTTGAATACCATTTCACACAGCGTTTCCCGGACCGCGCCAAAAGACGTTCCCAGGAATTCCGCACCGTTTTCCATTACCAGCTTACGTGCGTGCTTTTCCATACGGCTTCACCTCCAATCATTGTCATTGTCCAGTCGTCCTGCACCCTCATCCCCGCAAACGGCGTGGCCCGCCCTTTAGACAGGAAGCGCTCCGGCTCGATGACCCATTCCCAATCCGGGTCGAGCACCGCAAAGGTGGCGGGCTGCCCTTCATCAAGCGTTCGCTCCGGCAGGCCGAAGCGTTCGCGCGGGGTATCGACCATGAGCAAAAGCAGCCGTTCCAGCGGCAGGATGCCGGGCTTCACCAGGCAGGTATTGAGGATCGCAAACGCGGTTTCCAGCCCGACCACACCCATGCTGCTGTGCTGCAGCCCGCGGGATTTTTCCTCGGCCGTGTGGGGCGCATGGTCGGTGGCGATCATATCGATCGTGCCGTCTAAAAGTCCCTCAATCAACGCGTCCCGGTCGGCCTTGCTGCGGATGGGCGGGTTCATCTTGAAGCGTCCGTCCTCCTGCAGGTCCTCATCGGTCAGGCACAGGTAGTGGGGGGCGGTTTCGCAGCTGACATCCGCGCCCTCTGCCTTGGCCTTTCGGATGAGCGCGACGCTTTCCTTTGTAGATATGTGGCAGGCGTGGTATTTGCAGCCGGTTTCTTTGGCGAGCTTCAGGTCGCGTTCCAGCTGCCGCCACTCGCTTGCGGACGGGATACCCTTATGGCCGTGCCGTTTGGCATAGTCCCCGTCGTGGATGTAGCCGCCGCCAAGCAGGCTGTCGTCTTCGCAGTGCGCGGCGATCAGGCAGCCGTATTTCGCGGCCTGCTCCATGGCGCTGCGCATGGTGGACTCGGACTGCACACCCCGCCCGTCATCGGAAAACCCGGCGGTGAAGGGCTTGAGCGCCTGAAAATCCACAAGCTCCGCGCCTTTTTGCCCCTTGGTGATGCAGGCGTAGGGGAGAACATGTACGCAGGCGTCGCTGCGGATGATACGCAGCTCCTCTTCGAGGGTGCCTAAGCGATCCGGCGCCGGGTTCAGGTTGGGCATGGCGCACAGGTCGGTGTAGCCGCCGCGCGCCGCCGCGCGAGTGCCGGTGCGGATGGTCTCCTTATACGAAAAACCCGGTTCCCGCAAATGAACGTGGACATCTGCGAAACCGGGAATGATTACTTTGCCTGAAAGGGAAAGAACGGATGCTCCGCTTTCATGAATCGGTGAAAGAAGAGGAAACAGCGCGCCCTGCCGGATCATCAAGTCACATTGCCGGAGCGTTTTCTTTCGGTAAAGAGCCGCTCCCATGAGCACTGCGTTCAACTTCCGCTCTCCTTTCCCGTGGAAAATCTTTCGTATATTCAACTGTGTATTATACAGAAGGCTTGCGGCCTTGTCAATGGTTATTTTGGACATTTCCTGTTTAAATTTGCACAATCAATCGGGGATTATGCACTCCGATTGGTGCGAAAACCACAATATATGTTATGGGGTAAGGATTTCTGAGATATATCCCGTATAGAATAATTATGCAAATGTGATGTATGAAAACTGTACTATCGAACGGGGCTTACATCTCTGCGTCCGTGAACCGTGCAAATGGAATGCCCTCATTGGTATCTCCGCGCAGGAGCTTGCCCACGTGTAAAAGCAACGGGAATTGTGTGTCCGATAGCGTTCCCGCCTGAATGGCCTTGGTGACAGCGCTAATCAGTCGATTTGCGATAACGACGGACTCCAGCGTGATGCCGCTGAGCTCCTGTATGGCCTCCGGGAACGGTATGCCGCGCCCAAGCAGGGTGCCAAGCTTGCGTGTGCGGCCGCCGAAAATGGTCACGTACAGGTCGCCCGCGCCGTATACAATACTCCCTGCGCCCGCGCCGACATGCTCCAGCACGGCCGCCATCTCCTTCACACTCTGCCCAAACAGCGCCGCCTGCGGGTTGTAGGCCGGGGTGCAGCCGATGCCGTCTTCCTTCTCGATCAGGCCTACGGCCAGCGTCACCCCAAGCGCATAGGCGTTTTTCATGGCGACGGCGCATTCCACGCCCAGCACGTCTGTGGACAGGCTGATGTGGTAATATTCGGTTTCCAGCAGCGCTTTCAAACGCTGTAAAACCCGCATATCCTCGCCGCAGAACGCCACGCAGGTTTGGCGGCGGTCCGCCAGCTCGTAGCTGGTGCAGGGACCGCCGATGGCGCCAAAGGGCAGCCGTCCGCCGGTTTGGTGCTGATAATAGGAAGGAAAGGGCAGCAGGGTGCCGTCCTGTTCCTCCAGCAGCCCTTTGGTGACGGCGAGCACCGGAACCCTGTCCGGGATCAGCGGGACGACCGTATCCAAAAACCAGTCCACCCCGAAGCTCGATACGCCGCAGAGAACTAGATCGCAGCCGTTCAGCGCCTGCCGCAGCGCTTCGATCTGATAAAACGCGATGCCCTCTGGCAATCGGCGCTGCATGGTAAGGTGCTCGCCGGTTTTGCGCGCGTGGGCGATAATCTCCCTGTCCAGATGGGTGCCCACGAGGCGCACCGTATGCCCGTTATCCCGCGCGGGGACGCTCATGGCCGAGCCCATCATGCCCGCGCCGACGATGGTGATGATACTCAATACACAGTACTCCTTCAGGGTTTCATTCCGCAGTCCCTGTAAGTTCAGTATAGGGCACGCGGGGTGCCTTTTCAAGGCCACGCATCTTTAAATCCGATACATTGACAGAAGCGTATCGGGACGCAAGTTTCTATAGATTCCCTCGCCTGATGGATGCGCCGTAGATTATTGACCGAACAAGGATGAGTTCATAGAGTGCCTCTGCTGTGATGAGGTCCCCGCTTATCGGTTCAGGCAAAATCCATCCCATATCATACCGCATGAATGGACTTTATCAAAGAACATTCTTACCGGGACTTGTTTCCGCTTGCATTGAGGGTGTGTTTTGAGTACAATAGATTGGGTTGACACCCAATTAACAATCACCCGAACAGAGGAGGAGAATATTCATGGTCAAAGTAGCAATCAACGGTTTCGGCCGCATCGGCCGCCTTGCTTTCCGCCAGATGTTTGTCGCGGATGGATATGAAGTGGTCGCCATCAACGACCTGACCAGCCCCGCGATGCTGGCGCACCTGCTGAAGTACGATACGGCGCAGGGCTCGTTCTGCGGCGTTTACGGCGAGAACAAGCACACCGTAGAAGCCACGGCCGATTCCATCATCGTTGACGGCAAAGAGATCAAAATCTATGCCCTCAAAGACGCCAAGGACTGCCCCTGGGGCGCGCTGGATATCGACGTGGTGCTCGAATGCACCGGCTTTTACACCAGCGAGGAAAAGAGCCAGGCGCACATCGACGCCGGTGCCAAGAAGGTGATCATCTCCGCGCCCGCCGGCAAGATGAAGACCGTTGTCTTCTCCGTGAATGAAAACATCCTCACCAAAGAAGATAAAATCATCTCCGCCGCGTCCTGCACCACCAACTGCCTGGCGCCCATGGCCAACGTGCTCAACAACACCTATCCCATCCAGTCGGGCATCATGTCCACCATCCACGCCTACACCGGCGACCAGATGATTCTGGACGGCCCCCACCGCAAGGGCGATCTGCGCCGTGCCCGCGCCGCCGCGCTGAACATCGTTCCCAACTCCACCGGCGCTGCCAAGGCCATCGGTCTGGTGATCCCCGCGCTCAACGGCAAGCTCATCGGCTCGGCCCAGCGCGTGCCCGTTTGCACCGGCTCCACCACCATTCTGGTGTCTGTGGTCAAGGGCAAGGACGTGACGGTTGAAAAGATCAACGCCGCCATGAAGGCCGCCGCTTCGGAAAGCTATGGCTACAACGAAGAGGAAATCGTATCGTCCGATGTGATCGGCACCAAGTTTGGCTCCATTTTCGATGCGACCCAGACCATGGTCCAGAAGCTGGACGACGACACCTATCAGGTGCAGACCGTTGCCTGGTACGACAACGAAAACAGCTACACCTCGCAGATGGTGCGCACGATCAAATACTTCGCAGAGCTGCAGTAAGTATTTTATAAGAACCTATCAAAACCCCGCCAGGCGCTGTGCGCCAGGCGGGGTTTTTCGATCCTAGATATTTGTGTTTGCTCTATGGCTGCTCTGTGGCCGGGATGCCAGCGTAGCCGTCCAGAAGCGCCAGCATCATGCGGTCATACTGGGCGTTCCACAAGGCTGATTCGTCGTCCTGAAAGGGAACGCTGTCCTCCAAAAGCACCTCGCCTGTGATCGCGGAGGTCACGTTGATGGAAAGTGTGTAGGCATCGCCCTGTGGTACGGCGTCCATCCACGCGGTACGCGCAAGCACAGGCACGCCCTCGGCCAGGTCAAACAGTGAATAGTACTGGGTTGCGGCGCCATCACTGACCTGGGAGAGAATCACATTGAGCTGCGCATCGTACACCGCATTGGCAAGCGCGCCGAGCACGGCGGAGTAGTGCATCTGCCCGTCGGCGGGGTCGAACAGATAATAGGTACAGGTGAGGTTGGATGCGCCAAGCACAAACACCGCTTCAACATCCAGGTTGCCGTCCCCGTTCATGTCCGTAAAGCGCAGCAGCGGCAAGATGTCATTTTGATTGCTCTCATCGGAGGGGAACAGGAAGGTGTAGGGGTCTCCGGCAGGCGGGGTGACTTCGGCCAGCAACGCGGGATCGTCCGGGAACCCCGCAGCGTGCTCCGTACTTGCGTATACGCGAAATTGGGTCGGTTCAGCGCCGCTTTGCAGTGAAACCGCCGCCTCAAACAGCGCGGAATCCGCATACGCAGGCAGTATCAGCGCTGCCAAAACCAAACAAAGAAATCCGAGAGTCAAACGGCGAAGATTTTGTTTCATACTGGGTTCCCTCCATAATGTAAAAGTGAACACATGAAATGCTTCTGTCTACAAGTTAACGCGGCAATGTACGCCTTTCATGCAGGCTGGCAATAAAAAAGCGCTTTGCTATGACAAAGCGCTTTTTTGTTTATTCCTGAGGTGCGGTGCCATCGCTAACCGGTTGGTATGCGCCGCGGTCGCCCTTGCGGATGTGGCTGCATATCAGCGAGCCGATATCCGAGACGACCTGCTTGAGGTGCTCGTCCTTGATGAGGTCCTGCTTTTGCTTAAGTCTCGCCGTGATGGACGATACCAGCGACGGCGACCCGACAAGCGACTGTTCCAGTACTGAGAACAGACCCGCGTCCATCGCGTCGGTGAAGAACTTTGCGTCGCGGATCATGCCGTCCTCGATCAGGAGGTTGACGCTGATGCCGCCCCAGGGGAAACGCTCCTTGACCGCAAAGGTGTAGGGTACCTCCCGGGGGAAAATCCACACAGGGCTCCGGTACTGCTCGGTCAGCTTCTGGATGGTCGGCTGATCCATCATTTTCTCATCCAGAATGGCGGGTGCGTGACCGTATACCTTGGCAAAGGCTTTGAACAGCGCCGCTTCCAGCGCGTCAATGGTCATATCGGGCACGATGGATTTCAGGTTGACCACCCGCGCCGCCACGCTTTTCACGCCGCGGTGTTGCAGCTTCTGCTCATCGGCGGTCAGGAAACGGCCCATCACGCTCATGTCGGCGTCCACCAGGATGGTGCCGTGGTGATAGGCATTATTGCCGGAGGTATAAAACGCATTGCCGGAAAATTTCCGTTCGCCGATTTGCAGATCGTTGCGGCCGGACTGCACGGCCCTGAGGCCGAAGCTGGCCACGGCCGCCTGAATAACGGACAGCTGCCTGGGAATGTTGAAATCCGCCTTGGGCATCAGAAACGTGAAGTTCAGGTTTCCCATGTCGTGATACACCGTGCCTCCGCCGCTCAGCCGCTTGGCGATCCTGCCGCCGTCGGACAAAAACTCTTTGACGCGGCACTCATACCACGGGTTTTGGTTGCGCCCGCATACGATGGTATGCGCGTTTTGCCACAGGTAGAGGATCGCCGTCTCTTCGGGCAGCGTATCCAGAAGCTGTTTCTCTATGGCAAGGTTGCGGTAGGGGTCCGTGCTTCTGGCGATGATGCAGGCAGTGCGTCTGATCATGTTATCAAACCTCGGTAGCTTAGTCGGTCTTTGTCCAGCGCAGGATGGGGCGACGGGCGGCCAGCACCTCGTCCGGCCTGCCGATCACGGCGTCGTGCGGGGCGGTATGCAGGGAATCCGGATCCGATTTGATCTCGTTTAGGATGGCGATCATCGCGTCCGCGGCGCGGTCGAGCGTCTCCCGGCTTTCGGTCTCGGTCGGTTCAAACATCAGCGCTTCTTCCACAATCAGCGGGAAGTACATCGTAGGCGGATGGATGTCGTAGTCAATCAACCGCTTGGCGGTATCCAGCGCGCGTACGCCGCATTGCTCCTTTTGAGGAGCGAGGGTCAATACAAACTCGTGCATGCACAGCCTGTCCGATACTGCGGTGTAGCCCGCGGCGGTCAGCCTGCGCTTGAGATAGTTGGCGTTGAGCACGGCGTGCTGCGATACGGATTGCAGCCCCTCGTCGCCCAGAAACTTGATGTAGGCAAGCGCTCGCACCATCACGCCGAAATTGCCGTGGAAGGCTTTCAGCTTGAGCTCCGATCCCTGCGTTTCGGGCAGGAACGGCTGCAAACAGGCCTTGACACCCACGGGACCGGCGCCGGGTCCGCCGCCGCCATGCGGCGTGGAAAACGTTTTGTGCAGGTTTAAGTGTACCACATCAAAGCCCATATCGCCAGGCCTTGCCGTACCCATGATGGCGTTTAAATTTGCGCCGTCATAGTACATCAGCCCGCCGGCTTTGTGCACCATATCGGCAATGCACAGGATATCGGTTTCAAACAACCCCAGGGTGTTGGGGTTGGTCATCATCATGCCTGCGACCTCGTCCGACAAAAGGGAATGCAGGTCGTCGGGGTCTACACGGCCGTCTGCACAGCTTTTCACGCTGATGACCTCGAAGCCCGCCATGGCGGCGCTGGCGGGGTTGGTGCCGTGAGCGCTGTCGGGCACGATAATCTTTTTGCGCCTGGTTTCGCCGCGTGTTTCAAAGTACTTTTTCATGAACAACAACCCCGCGAATTCCCCGTGCGCGCCTGCGGCGGGCTGCAGGGTAAAGGCGTCCATGCCTGCTACGCGGCAAAGGGCGGCTTTGAGCTCGTCCATCACCTGGATAGCGCCCTGCGCGGCATAATCGGGCACCAGGGGGTGCAGATTTTGGAATCCCGGCAGCGCGGCGGCGGCCTCGTTTACGGCGGGATTGTACTTCATGGTGCAGCTGCCCAGCGGGTAAAATCCGCAGTTGACGCCGAAGGTTTTGTGGGATAGCTCGGCGTAATGGCGGTCCACGTCGCATTCGGCCATTTCCGGTAGTACCGGCGGCACGGCGCGGCGCACGGGCAGGGCATAGGCAGGAACGTCCGGCGCGGGAATCACGTTGGTGCCGCGTCCCGCGTGGCTCTTTTCAAAACTCAGCATGCTTTCCTTATTCACCTTCGCACACCTCCCGTACCAGTTTGACGGCTCTGTCCAGCTGCGCCTTGCTTGCCTTTTCGGTCACAGCCCAGAGCATGCCGCCGTCCAGGGGCAAGCCGGATAATATGCCGTACTCATGCAGCGCGGCCTCCACTCTGGCGGGGTTTGGTAGGTCGGTGACGAACTCGTGAAAGAACTCGCCATTATATCGCAGATTGACACTCTTGATCTTGCAAAGCTCCTGCGCGAAGTAGTGCGCTTTGCTTACGCAGCTTTCCGCCACGGCGGTGATGCCCTGCAGGCCCATGTACGTTAAATATATCGATGCGGTCAGCGCACTGTGCGCGTGATTGGTGCAGATGTTGGAGGATGCCTTTTCGCGCCGGATGTGCTGCTCGCGCGCTTGCAGCGTCAGCACAAAGGCACGGCGGCCGTCCGCATCGGCGGTCTGCCCGGCAATGCGGCCCGGCAGCCTGCGGATCATGTCCTTGGTGCAGGCCATGAAGCCCGCGTGCGGGCCGCCGTACATCATCGGCAGGCCGAAGGGCTGTACGTCGCCGCAGACGATATCCGCCTTGACCTCCGCGCCGCTGGGCAGCAGCGAAAGCGACAGGGGATTGACCGCCAGAATGCACTTGACGCCCGCTTCCTTCGCGGCCTGGAACAGGGCGGCAACATCTTCCAGCTGGCCGAAGTAGTTGGGCTGCTGAATGGTGAGGCTGGCAACGTCCTCCCTCAGCATTTCCCTGAGCGCTGCGGGATCCGTGCGCCCGTCCTTAAGCGGCACGGTGCGCACCTGTGTATCCGTGCCAAAGCCGTAGGTGTTCATCACGGCGAGGGTATCGGGATGAACGGCCTGGGAGACCAGCGCCACGCTGCGGCTGCGCTCGCGGCACATCATGGCGGCCTCGGCGGCGGCGGTGGCAAAATCGTACACGCCCGCGTTGGAGGCATCCATGCCCGTCAGCTCGCAAATCAGCGTCTGGTACTCAAAAATCGCCTGCAATACGCCCTGGGAAAGCTCCGCCTGGTAGGGCGTATAGGCGGACAGGAATTCCTTTTTATTTGCCAGCTGCGGCACGATGGGCGGGATGAAATGATCGTAGCAGCCCGCGCCCCGAAGGGTCAGCGTATACTGCGTGTTTTCCGCCGCCAGGGCCTGCATCTCCCGCAGGGTTTCCATCTGGGTCAGGCCCGGATGCTCGGCTTTGGGCACACTGCCCCGAACGCTTTGGGGTACGTCCCCAAAAAGCTCATCCAGTGTGTTCAGCCCAAGAAAAGTAAGCATCTCCCGGGTTTCTTCCGGGGTATGCGGATGGTATTGGCTCATGCTTTACCCCAATCTACAGCGTGTCCAGGTAGGCGGCATAGGCGTCGGCATCCATCAGCTCGCCGCGCGCAGTGATGCCCTCCACCTTGGCGATCCACGCCTCGTAGGGAGACTGGTTGATGGCCTCAGGCGCGTCCAGAAGCGTTTCGTTCACCTCGGACACGGTGCCGGCCACAGGCGCGTAAATATCGCTGACGGCCTTTACGCTTTCCACATCGGCAAACATTTTGCCAACGGCGATAGTATCGCCCGCCTGCGGAAGGTTGACAAACACCAGATCGCCCAGCTCGTGCTGCGCGTAATCGGACAGGCCGACAGCAGCCGTCATATCGTCGATAAATTCCACCCATTCGTGTGTTTTGGCGTACCATAATCCCTGCTTGATTTCCATGGTTTCGTCCTCCTATGCTTTATGGTAGAACGGAAGCGTCACGATTTCAGCTTCCACGGGAGTATCGCGGATGATTACCTGCAGCGTGGTGCCGGGCTCCTGATAGCGCGCGTCGACCAGCGCCATCGCTACCGCGCCCACGGTGGGGCAGTGTGTGCCGCTGGTAGTGAGGCCGATCTGCTGGCCGTTTGCAAGCACGGGGTAGTGCTCCCGCGCGATGCCCCGGCCGGTGATTTTCAGGCCGATACGCGCGCGCTTTGGCTCGCCCATAGCAAGCAATGCACTGCGGCCGATGAAGTCGCCCTTATCCGGTTTTACATAACGGCCCAGGCCGGTTTCCAGGGGCGATACGGTATCGTCCATCTCGTGGCCGTACAGGGGCATGGCGGCTTCCAGCCGCAGGGTATCGCGGCAGCCCAGCCCGCAGAGCTGCAGCCCGAACGTTTTTCCGCGTTCCATCAGCAGGTCGAAGAGCTTTGCGCCGTCCCCGGCTTTTGCGTAAAGCTCAAATCCGTCCTCGCCTGTGTAGCCTGTGCGGCTGACCAGGCTGTCGATTCCGCCCAGATTCACGTGGTCGATGAATGAGTAGTATTTTTGCGGCAGCTGATCGGTGATCGTGCGCATCATCGCCTCGGCCTTGGGGCCTTGCAGGGCGATTTGGCAGATCGAGTCGGAAATGTCGGTGAACTCCACATCCCCGAAGCGCTGGCCGAGGATATGCGCAACATCCTTTCGGCGGTTTGCGGCGTTGACAACCATCAGGTAGTCGTTTTCCGCCTTGCGGTATACCAGCACGTCGTCAATCACGCCGCCCTGGGCGTTGAGCATCGGGCTGTAGCGTACGCGGCCGTCCTGGAGTGTGGAAAAATCATTGCAGAGCAGGTTTTGGATGTTTGGCAGGGCGTCCGGCCCCTGGAAGGTCACCTCGCCCATATGGCTGACGTCGAACAGGCCCACGCCCTCGCGCACGGCGCGGTGCTCCTTCATGACGCCCGCCTCGTACTGCACAGGCAGCAGGTATCCCGCGAAGGGGACGATTTTGCCGCCGTGCTGCACATGCCGGTCATACAGCGGCGTTTTGAGAAGTTCCTCTGTCATGGATAGCTCCTTTCAGGAAATGATAAAGGCACAAAGCACATCGTGCTTTGCGCCTCTGTATCGGAACCTGAAAGTTTCTCTGTTTATGGAAACAGATTGCCTCTTCGGTGCGCCTGGTTCGGCAGACGCTTTCCAGAGTTTCGTCGGGCCTGGGTCCTTTTGCCTGAGAGCTTATGCGTTTTGCACCTTCGGCGGCGGCCAAGCCGCTCTCTCCCCAAACCTTCAACCGAGCCTTCATATTCAATTTCAAGTATCAGTATAATTCTACGCTGTACTGATGTCAATTGCGAAAACAGGGAGAGAACAATAAATGTTGCTCCTGTGAAACTGTTGTATTTGCCGCCGTGTAAAGGGCTCGCAAAGGTTTGATGAAGCGCCTGTACAGATTTGCGCTTTGCCTTGTCAAGCCATGGTTTTCCCTATATAATAGTTTGGAATCTGGGAAAGGAAGGGAAATAGTATGGAAACGCCTGTGAAAAAGACGAATTTCATCTGGGATTTCATCGATGAAGACTTGGAGAGCGGGCGCTACCAGCAAATCCAGACCCGCTTCCCCCCGGAACCCAACGGCTACCTGCACATCGGCCACTGTAAGGCCATCGCTGCGGATTTCACCACCGCCGAGCACTTTGGCGGCAAGTGCAACCTGCGGTTTGACGACACCAACCCCGCCAAAGAGGAGACCGAGTTTGTCGACGGTATCATGGAAGATATCCGCTGGCTCGGCTTTCATTGGGACGGGCCCGTTCGTTTCGCCAGCGAATATTACCAGGCCTGCTACGATATTGCCATTGACTGGATCAAGCGCGGCCTTGCTTATGTGGACAGCCTCACCCCCGAGGAAGTGCGCGAGTACCGCGGCACGCTGACCGCGCCGGGGAAAAACAGCCCCTACCGCGACCGCAGCGTGGACGAAAACCTGCGCCTGTTTGAAGAAATGAAGGCGGGCAAGCATGCCGAGGGCAGCATGATCCTGCGCATGAAGATTGATATGGCAAGCCCCAACATGAACATGCGCGATCCCGCCATGTACCGTATTTTATACCGGGAGCATCACCGCACGGGCAAGCAGTGGTGCATCTACCCGATGTACGATTATTCCCACCCCATCGGCGACGCGCTGGAAAGCGTAACCCACAGCCTGTGCTCGCTGGAGTATGAGGATCACCGGGTGCTGTACGACTGGGTGGTGGAGCATGCCAAGGATATGCTGCCGGGCAGGCCGCGGCAGATTGAGTTCAGCCGCCTGAACATCACCCGCACCATCATGTCCAAGCGCTACCTCCGCATGCTGGTGGAGAAGGGCATCGTCGCCGGGTGGGACGACCCCCGCATGCCCACGCTGTGCGCCATGCGGCGGCGCGGCTATACCTCCGCGGCCATTCGTGATTTCATCGACCGCATCGGGCTGGCGAAGGCCGACAGCGAGGTGGACTTCGCCCTGCTGGAGCACTG
>ERZ795057.2360-NODE-2360-length-14386-cov-7.865955_pt1 | contig 14386 bp, 7 predicted proteins | sample MGYA00375141_ERZ795057 | MGnify/ENA primary metagenome ERZ795057 (study PRJEB30186, sample SAMN05720163) | activated sludge metagenome | isolation source: Anaerobic digester | place: Hong Kong | collected 2015-01-26 ... | reverse complement strand
AAGGAGGAACTTTTTATGAAGAGAGTTTTGTTTGTTTTGTTAGCAGTTTTACTTGTTACAGGTTTCGCATTTGCAGAACCGGATTACATCGTTGAAGATGTACACGGTAATCCAGGTGGAACATTCTATGTTGGTACACTTGGTGGACCAAAGACATTCAACCCGGCAGAAGCACAGGAAACATCATCCACTGACATTCTTGACAGAATGTTTGCCACATTGATCGACTTTGATGCTGACTCTGGTGTCAGAGGTGGAGACCTTTGTAAATCATACGAAGTAACAGAAAGCGGAAACGGTTGGATTTTCCACATGAGAGACGGTATCAAATGGTCAGACGGTCAGCCACTCACTGCTGAAGATGTTGAATGGACATTCAACAATGTGTTTATGGTAGAAGGCCTTGTAACAGGAAATACAATTGACGTTCTCAGAGATGGAAACGACAAACTTCCTAAGGTCGAACTCGTTGGAGAGAACTCTGTTATGATCGAATATCCACAGCCATTTGCACCTGGACTCAGAACAGTAGGTTCCGTATATATTCTTCCAAAACACATCCTTGCTGAATCAGCAGCAGATGAAACAATCAGTCAGAAATGGACAACAGCAGATGTTGATGAACTCGTCGGAAGCGGTCCGTTTGTTGTTACAGATTACGTTGAAGAAGAAAGAGTTGTTATGACAAAGAACCCTTATTACTACAGATATGATGCAGATAACAATCAGCTTCCATATTTCGATCAGTTCATCTGGGTTATCTGTCAGGATCAGAACACAATGAGACTCAAGTTCGAAGCTGGAGAAACAGATTTTCTCTCAGTACCAGCAGATGACTACCCAGCAGTAAAAGCACAGGAAGCAGAAAAAGACTGGATCGTAAAGCCTTACGGACCAACAACCAGCACACTCTTCCTTGCACTTAACTTCAACTCACCAAATACAATTCAGCAGAAATGGTTCAGAAATGTTCAGTTCAGACAGGCACTCTCAACAGCAATGGACAGAGATGCTATGATCGACGTTATCTACAATGGACTTGCACAGCCACAGTGGGGACCAATAAGTCCTGCATCACCTTTCTACGATCCGATCGTTGAAGATTACACATACGACTTCGATATCGATGCTGCAAAGGCACTTCTCGAAGAAGGCGGATTCGGCTGGAACGAAGAAGGAAAACTCGTTGATGAAGATGGAACAGTTGTTAAGTTCAACCTCACAACAAACGCCGGAAACCAGGTAAGAGAAAAGGCATGTAACCTGATCGTTGATACATTCAGTCAGCTCGGAATCGAAGCAGTCTTCAATCCTATCGATTTCAACACGCTCGTTGGTGCACTTATGAACACAGGAGACTGGGAAACAATGATCATGGGACTTACAGGTGGAGCAGACCCACACAGCGGATCAAATGTAAGCCAGATCACAGGTGGACTTCATTTCTGGAACTATTCACCAGAAGTTGCAGACTTCATCAACAAAGAAACATATTCCATCAGCTACGAAGAATGGAAAATTGATGACATCTTCAAAAAACAGTCAGGTGAAATGGACGAAGATGCAAGATACGACCTCTTCAGTCAGTATCAGATTCTTTCAGCAGAAAGCCTTCCTTTAATCTACACAGTTCAGCAGCTCAGAATGTTCGCTTACCCAACATACATGAAGAACATCGAAATCGGTGGATTCTCAACATGGGGTTGGAACGTATACGCAATCTGCAAGGAAGCAAAATAATCTGATTTTAGGATAAATAGTAATTGATTCACGAGACGGATTTCCGTCCGTCTCGTGAATTTTAAATTTATCCAAATTTTACGTTTTATGCAGGAGGGAGAGTTTTTTGTTCAAGTACATCGTAAGAAGATTGATAATGGCAATACCGGTTATTCTGGGTGTTTCATTTCTTTCTTTCATCATAATACAGGCTGCGCCAGGTGACTTCCTGGATCAGTTCCGAATGAATCCCAGTTATTCACAGGAAACGATTCATCAGCTTGAAATTAAATTTGGTTTTAATGAAAACATATTAGTTCAGTACGGTAAATGGTTGGTCCAAGTTTTACAGGGTAATTTTGGTCATTCTTTCCAGTATCATCAACCGGTTTACAATATCATCTGGGGTCGATTAGGTGCCACATTATTATTGAGCATTACAACACTTGTAATCAGTTGGGTCCTAGGAATCGGTTTGGGAATCTTTGCCGCAATGCGTCAGTACAAACTGGGGGACCAGGTTGCTTCAGTTGTTGCATTGATCGGTCTTTCAATACCAAACTTTTTCTTTGCACTGTTGTTTCTTTACATGGCTTCCAAAACAGGCTGGTTTCCAATTGGTGGTATGACCTCCATCAACAACTCGGAAATGGGCTTTTTCCAGTCCATAGGGGATTATCTCTGGCATGTCGCCGGTCCCGCCATTACACTTGGATTCTCATCACTTGCCGGTGTTATGAGACAGATGAGAGGTCAGTTTCTCGATCAGCTGGGGATGGATTATGTTGAATTTGCCAGGGCAAAAGGAATGCCAAGAAAAGTCGTTGTTTACAAGCATGCGCTTAGAAATGCCATTAATCCGTTGATCACCATGTTCGGATACACACTCTCATCACTTCTCGGTGGTGCGGTTTTAACCGAGCAGGTATTCAGCTGGCCAGGGATGGGAAGACTGACAATTCAGGCACTCAACTCACAGGATCTGTATCTCGTTATGGCAAGTCTCTTGCTCAGTTCACTGATGCTCGTACTCGGAAACCTTTCGGCAGACTTATTGCTTGCTGCAGTTGATCCGAGAGTTAGAAAGAGATTCCAGTAAGGGGGTGTTGTGAATATGGCAGAGAAAAAAGCACAGAAAAAACCAGCAGAAATTACACAGGAAAATTTGGATGAATCATTTGAAGTAGAATATATGAGCAGGTGGAAACTGCTTGTCAGAGCATTCAGAAAACATAGGGCTGGAAGAATATCACTTGTCATTCTGCTGATCCTTTATGTTTTGATGCTGTTTGCAGATTTCTTTTCACCGGCAAATCCTTATCAGCAGTATACGGACAGAACATTTGCTCCACCTTCTGAAGTACACTGGAAATATGAGGACAAACTGGTAGCACCCTATATTTATGATGTCATGAGTTACAGAGATCCGGTAACCTATCAGAGAATCTATGAACCGGCTTCCGTCATCGAAAATTTCGAAGGGGTCAATACAGATGGTGAAAAGATAAATTATACACTGGGAAAAGATGGGGTTACAGCCATATCTCTCGTTTTCACATCGAATATAACCGCTATCGGTTCCAAGAGTGAAAGATCTCTAAAGAAATCAACTGAAGAGCTGGAAATGATCCCGCTTTCAAAGACAGATATGATGAAAGAGGGCGGCAGAACAGAAACCATTACCGATCAGGCAACACTCAAGACTTATCTTGAAGATCCCATCTATTCGTATAAAGTTGCAAGAATCGGAGAACTTCAGTCTGTCAGCATAGAAGAAGGGGTAAACGCGGTCAGTGTTGCCTACGAAGACGGTTCCAAGAAAAAGGTCAATCTTTCTGCTATCAATCAGTTTGATCTGAAACGTTTCACGATTAAATGGTTTGTCAAGGGCTGGGAATATAAATTATTAGGATTCATCCCGATGGATATTCATCTCTTTGGTGTTGATTCCCCGGCTCAATATTATATCTTCGGAGCTGATGCCTACGGAAGAGACGTTCTGACACGTATTCTCTTCGGTTCACAGGTTTCACTTACCGTAGGGTTCGCAGGTATACTCATTACCTTCACACTCGGATTGTTCCTCGGTGGTGTTGCAGGATACTATGGTGGATGGGTGGACGAAGTGCTCATGAGGGCAACGGAAATACTCATGTCCATCCCGAGTCTTTATCTGCTGATTTCCTTAAGGGCCATCCTCCCGGCGGACCTGCCGTCAAATATCACCTATCTGATGATCATCGTTATCCTCTCGTTCATCGGATGGCCGGGAATGTCAAGGGTTATCAGAGGGATGGTTCTTTCAATCAAACAGTCTGAGTATGTTGAAGCGGCACGAGCAATGGGTTATCCAACCGGAAGAATCATCTGGAAGCACATCATTCCGAATACCAGTACTTATATCATCGTTTCAGCAACATTGTCCATTCCGGGATACATTCTCGGCGAAGCCGGATTGTCTTTCCTCGGGTATGGGATCCGGGAACCGCAATCAAGCTGGGGTCTCATGTTGGCGCAGGCACAGAAACTGTCTGTTCTTGAACAGTACCCGTGGCTGCTGTTACCAGGTGTGTTCCTGTTTGTCGCCATTCTTGCGTTTAATCTCTTTGGTGATGCCATGAGAGACGCAATGGATCCAAGAGCACTCGGACATTAATCCGTTAAGTGTTTACCGAGAAAAATCATAGAAATAAAAAGAACGGGCCAAAGGTCCGTTCTTTATTTAGAATCCACCGGGGTGTGGGTGAAGTTCGGTAAAACAGTCCTTTTATGAGTTCTCACAGAACTCCACCCCCGCTATAGGCGGAGACTTAAAAAGGGAAAGGAAAGAGAAAAATGTTCAACAGAGAAAAAACAGATTTTGCCATAGAATCCATCGATCCACACAAACGAATCAGAAGAAGCTGGATGTTCACCTTCTTCGTCATAGCGGTCCTGTTAATTGTGGCCTATGTCATCACCACGGTAAACACCGTTCTCTACGAAGACTATGAAGATGAGTTTATGGGGTTGAAAATGCGACTAATCATACAAAAGACATCGAGTGCAGACAGAATAGCGGAAGAAGCGTTTGCAGAATTCAGAAGAGTGTATGAAAAATACACCGATCAATATGGGATCTTTCCACTTGATGACTATGAAGATGGAAAAGTATTTTCGTTTGATGAAGAAACAACCACTCTGATAAAAGAACTGAATGCCATCGCGGAATCTTCAAAAGGGCTTTATGATTATACAATAGGAAATATCGCCTTATTGTATGAAAACGAAAAAATACCAAGTGAAGAGGCTATCGATAATCAGCTTGAACATGTGGGATTTTTCAACGTACAGTTTACCGAAGAGCAAACACTCAGATTCTACAACAACGTAAAACTATACCTCAGACCCATCGCTCTTCCATATGCCATGGACGCGATCAAAAGTTTTATTCTTGAGAGAGATGAAAAGCAGACCGGATACATTCAGGTTGGCAGAAATCTATGTATCTTCGGAAGAAGAAATGGCTCGACAGACTGGATGGATCAGATACCCGTTAACGGAGAGGACGAAATCGTTTATCTCGGGGGTGGGTCTATCTGGAGAGGAACGACAAGAGAGATCAACCCAATCAACGGTGAATATACTCAATCCCTGTATAATTGGGGGATGGTAATCACCGATTCATGCGTGAAATCAAAAACGGCACTGATGACACTCTCACTATTAAAACCAGATCAGGTTGAAGACTATATTAAACAATGGAGCCTCATCTGCGCGTTGGACTATGATGGAAAAAATCAATACTACAACAAGTTCGACAAAATTTTTTACAACGATAACGGATTACTGGATTGAATAATCCAGTAATCTAATTTTCCCAATAACCGTTCGTATCGTTTACTACCAGAACGACGGATTCGACCGTTATATCAACCTGATCACTGCCTCCAGCCGTATAATGCCAAGGGGAATCATCTTCATCGCTGACACTTATAAAATCACCCTCATTGCTGGATGCAACCCGTACACTTCCATCCGGCTGAAGAACCTTCTCTGCTCCAAGCGGAATCAATTCCCGACTAACCAACTGAATATGAATAACATCATCAGTATCATTTTGAATTTCCATAACGACATGGTCCTGAGCCTGTGACATCGGACAACCCGCAGCAGAGAAAACCACCACAAAGAAAATTAAAACACAGACAAACAGAAGATTTTTCGATATTATTTTCATAAAGCTCACCTCTTATTCTTCGTTATTAATATTATAGCACATGACAAATCGCTGCCTTTTCATCATCATCTTGACAATGAACACCTATCAGCAGAAACCATTTCAGAGATGGAGGCTATATGAACTAGTGAATAGTTGAATCTAAGTCTCCCAATATCCATTTGTACCGTTGACGACGATCACTTTACTTTCAAAAATGATTTCAGTAAGATCTTCTCCACCGGCAGTATAATGCCATACATCACCATTTTCTTTACTGATACTAATATAATCACTATCAGTCGTTGCTCTGATCTGATCGCTTTCACCCGGTTTAATCTCATAATAGCTGCCAATTGGCATCTTTTCAGTATCAAGTACCATAACACGAATGGTCTCAGAGGTTTCATTTTGAATTTCTATAAACGTGCCGATATTCTGATATTGAAATAATGGGCATCCTGCTGCTGTAAAAATAACAACAAAAAAAACTAAAAAACTTACAAACAGAAAATTTCTTGTAGTTTTCATTATAGGACTCACCTCTTATTATGTGATATTCTATTTTATCATATAATACAATTTGGTTAATGAAATAAATTATAAATTCTTTCTGAATGTTATTTCCTTTTTTAACCTTGTTAATAGAAATTTGTAAGATTATTATAATAATAATTTATAATTCGGAAAAGATGGCTATTATTTTCTCTCTTTCAGGAGAAGTGAAGATAACCAGAACATCATAAACACTATAATCGTGTTTAGAGAAGCAAAGGCCTGGCTTTCAAGATAATACCTGTGAGCCGAAAGGGAATAGTTTACCACACTTGCCAGCGGGAAAAAATCTCTTATCTGCATGGTATAGGAAATGGTGAATTCACCGTATATAACGGCAAATATCTGAAAGAAAACAGCGAGAAAGGTCGGTAGAAGAATTGGCAGTTTAATGGCAACGAAGGCTCTGATTTTTCCTGCACCATCCATATAAGATGCTTCCAGCAATTCATTTCTAAAACCCCTTACATTTTGAAAAAGGAAGGAATAGGCAAGGGGAACGGATATCAGGATATATCCGGCAACAATCAGCAAAGCGTATGGGACACCATAAAGAATATTCATATACAACAGGGCCATTGCAGTAAAAGCACTGGAAATACCAAGGATGGGAAGAATGACGTAATCTGTCAACTTTGTTTTCAGGTTAATCAGAAAATATCCCAGGAATGTCGAAACAGTAGCAGTGATAGCTGCAACACCAATCGAGTTTACAATTGATTTGACAACATCATATTTCCGATTTATCTTATCAGAAAACAGATTCAATAAATGTGTCAGCGAAAACCGACCGTCATGCCAGTCGAAGATGATTCCGGATAAACCGACAAAAATCATCATGTATTCAAAAGCACAGTAAGAGACGGTAATAATCTTTTCAAAAACAGATGTTCTGACATTCAATCGCTGTGGCTGCTCATTCTCATAAGTCTCTTTCAAAAGACTGGAACAGATATAATTCAGGATAAACAGGATGCCAAACTGGAAAATGGCATAGAACAGGGCCTCCGAAAAATCAAACCGGCCCCTCAAGGCGTTTGCGATAGAGACTTCAAGGGTGGAAAACTGTATTCCGCCAAGGTTGAGTACGACGGCAAAGCTCATGAACGAATAGGTAAACACGAGAAAAAAGGCCTTCAAAAGGGATGGCAGGATTAATCTCAGATCGATTGACATCAGGCGCTTGATCGTTGATGCGCCATCAAGCTGAGCTGCCTCTATGACTTTCGGATTGATGCTCATCAGTGCATGAGAGATGTATTTCACAAATATCGGAGATTCGTAAAAGATATGGGCTATGATAATGGCCTTTAACGTGTAGAGGATCTCTACATTCAAACCCATGGCATGTAAGATACCGTTTTGTGAAAAGATGACACTGAAGGCGATAACCATGGATACCGGCGGAAAGAAGAACGGGATAAAAATAGAATTCTCAAGGAGTTTTGAGATGAAATTGTCATTCTTTGCGCAATAAAGTGATGGCACAATGGCTGCGAAAAACGCGGCAACTGAAGACAACAGTGCCTGATACAGTGTAAACCAGAGGACCCGAAGAAATTTCGGGTCCTGAACCGTGGATAAGTCGCTTATATTGAAGAAATCTCTGATCATCGTATAGAAAGGAAATAGAACGACCATTAAGGCAATGATCAGAAAAATCAATTGAAGCCCTCTTCTGTTTCTCAATACATTATCTGTTCCCATTCGTCAAGCCACTTTTCAAGATTTTCTCCTATTTCAGACGCATCTATCGAAAGGATCTTTTCCGGTTTAACCGCATAGTCAAAGGACTCCGGCATTTCCACGTCGGTAACCGGGAACATCCACTGATTGAGTGGTATGTCTCTCTGGACTTCATCGGAGAGGAGAAATTCTATAAATTTTCCTGCGAGGATCTCATCATCCGTCCCTTTAACGATTCCGGCTCCTTCTATCTGAACATACGCCCCTTCATCAGGGATCAGCGTCGTATAGGTTGTTGACCCGTAATATTCTACCGAATAAGCACCATCCGTTGCATAACTGACCATCATCGGGGCTTCACCCGCTTCAAATTTCGAGAAGGCCTCACTCCAACCGGAAGTAACCGTCAGGATAGACGGTTTGATCTCGCGCCAGAACTGCTGCCAGTTCTCCCCATAGATTGCAATCGTCCAGAGGAGGAAGGATTGTCCGGTACTTGAGCTTCTCGGATCCTGTATGATGAGAGCATCTTCGAGTTCTTTCAGGGCTTCAAAAGAATGGATTGTCCCTTTCATCTCAGAAGGGTTTGTGATGATGGCAATCGCACCAAAATCGTATGGATAGACATGCCCCGTTGCATCAAAGATCAAATCAGGATTTGTAATGTTATCAAGATTTGACGGGACAAATTTTAACAGCAGGTCATTTTCTATCGCCTTTACCGACATACTCTGATCAAGGCCGACAACGACATCCGCCTGGGGCCGCTTCTTTTCAAGAATGAGTCTTGAAAGCACATTACCGCCATCACCAAGTGTGATGACCTTTACCTTGCAGTTCTCCCTTTCTTCAAACTGACTGATTAGATGATCTTCTATCCAGTCCATGCTCTCATACGTATAAACGGTTAATTCTCTGGAAAAACTCATAACGGTCAGACACAGCATTGCAAAGATCAGTACTTTTTTCATTTTAATCCCTCCGTAAAAATAAAACACCCTACTGTTTGACAGTAGGGTGCATCGTATATATTCTCTCCCTACGCCAGCATTATCTGGATCAGGTTCACAGGGTCGGAACGAATCCCTCTCAGCCTTGACGGCTCCCCTTTTATTTACTTTTCCCAAGCGACCTTCATCGCCGGTATATACTAACAGAATTACCGTTTCATTTTAGTTTCATTCATGAAACAAATCACAAACACCTGCAGGAACCGTTCTAATTCCTGTCACCACAATGAAAATCAGAATGATCAGGGCATCCCGACATACTGTATATGTGCGCCTGAATTTCCCGGGTCCGTATAAGATGTGACCAGTGTCTTGACAACCGCACCACCACCTCTCAGGTTTGTACTGCCTCCCGAATAGATCTGTGTGGAAAGGGGATCAAAGGAGGAGTCTCCGCCAAAACCATAGGCACCGCTGCTCTCTTTGAGCATCAGGGCTATTCTCCAGTTCGTCATGAAATCACTGAAGGAAATAGAGGAGGCATAGGCATTCAAGGCATTCTGTATACAGCTGTAATCATTGGCATAATCTTCTATGATCTCCCTGTAAATCGCATTTCCCTGTCCCATCTGTATCCTGAAATACTGCATGAAGAGGTATGACAGGGAATAATTCGCGAGCGTATCTCCATAATCATCCCAGTAAAGGAGTGAATGACCGTTCTTGATACTCGGTGAGGAGTTGTAATAATTAATCCTTCCGGTCATCTCGGATGAACCGTACACGAGTCTTTCAGCGGCCATAGACAGGCCCTCATCTATCCACGAAGGCATATCATCCCCGCCTTCAACGAGATAGTTCCTGTTGAAGTTGACCATGTGCTGGAACTCATGTGCCAGGGTAGAATAGGCCTCACTCACATCTATCGCATTTGATTGCGGGTAATGCATCGTCGGATAGGTATCGATATAGAATATTTCCATCAGATTCGATCCGGCCATGTTAAAGAGGTCTCTTGCCCAAAAATACCCTCCAACATAACTGCCCGTACTGTCAAAATCATCCTGTATGTCAAACATCAGAATGGCCACTTTTCCATCGGAATTAACATCGGACGGAGTATAGAAATTAGAGGTAACCTGCGGATAAATCACACTGTCAAATTCAGAAGCAGCCTGCTGTGCCTTCGTTGTCGTGATCTCTGAGGTGTTCTGAGCCCACACTTCACAACGTGAACCGACAGCCTGCAGAGTAGCCGTGATGGTCTGATCCGAATCGGTCTTGAAATTGTAGACCGTAAACTGTCTCGTATCTCCAACGGCTCTTGATACCAGTTTTCCGTCTTCAGAATCAACGAGAAGTGATCGGTCAAGTTCTATATCCCTGTTCATCTGCGGATCAATCCGGTAGGCTTCCAGAGGCAGACCTCTCGGCATGGCATACTCCGTATTCCTGGGACTCAGCATCCTTTCAGAGGACAGACTTCCGGTATATTCGGTTGAATCGCCATTGGACGATTCGTTGCTGATCAGCAGGTAATTCCCCGAATACGGACTCGTAAAATCGACTCCCGTCTGAGGTGTATCCCCCGAAACGGAGAAACTCCAGATCGAACCGGCTGTCGATCCGTAAGTATTTTTTGCAACGATCTTCCAGTAATACGTCTGGCCAATCGAAAGTGTTGAGGGTGAATAAGTAGAAGCGGTCTGAGCGGTAGAAACCTTTGGCGGATTTGAACTGGTTCCAAAGTACACATCGTAATTATCCGCTCCGGTGGACGACCAGCTGAGAGTCGGTGTCGGATTCTGAATATTGGATCCATTTGATGGACTGGGATTTGATGGGACACTCGGCGGATCGTCTGTCGTTTGTCCGTCACCGGTCCAGATTTCATCGATATACATGCTTCCCCAGTACATATTCAGTTCTACTTCGTTTTCACCGGAAGAGAAATAATCTGATTCGATGATATACTGTCCCCAGCTCGCTGACATGACAAAATATCCCACATAATCCCCGTTGATATAAACGTCGATTTCCGCATCATATCCCTGATCTCTCAAACCGTAGGCGTTAAAGTAAAAATCTTCCGCCCCGTTAAAGGTGAAATAAAGAGATCCGTCATATCTCACCTTCCAGTGAGGAGGGGTTGGGTTATTGGTATCGAAATAAGCCCGGTAATAATCGAATTCCATGTCCCCTGTCACTTCAGGGGTAGCCGTTTTCAGAACCACTTTACCGTCTGAACTCGACGGGGTATCACCGGATGCCGTTGTGAAATCCCAGACATCTCCCGTTGTGGTTCCGTATGCGTTATGGGCAACGATTTTCCAGTAATAGGGCTGGCTGACATTCATCGTCCCTGGGTTGTAATTGTTGTAAGACTGCCCCGATGAAACAAGCGGCGGAGTCGAACTGGTTCCAAAGTACACATCATACGATGTGGCACCGGAAGAACTCCATGAGAGAGACTGTGTAACCGAAACATTCGAACTACCGTCGGACGGGGTAGGACTTGACGGCTTTGAAGGTGGATTTTCAGAGGCTCCTGAATAACTTCCCACCACGTAATCAGAGTCCGTATGATTACCCTGTATGGTCTGATCGTTTACCCCGTAATTGGATTGCATGTATTCGCTGACTTTATCCTTCGAATAATTGTACAGCTCCCTGTGGGTAACATTTCCATCCGCAACACCACCGGGGCCGTAACCGTCCGCATTGTAAGTGGCATCAAATGATCCGTTCGGATTGGATGATCCGACGTTTCCAAGACCATCACAGAAGAAGAAGCTGAAGAAACCGTGATTCAGATTGCTGTCTTCGTTCGAGTATTCATCGATTGCAGAACCGGCCAGGACATAATACTCGTACGGTGAACTGTAGGTTCCGCGGTTCGTCTCCGATTCTTCAAAAGCACTCAGTACACCGGCTCTGAACTGCGCCATCTGCTGGAGCTTTTCTTCCGTTGTCAGGACTCTCCCGGAACTCATATCCGTAAAGTTCCCTGACTGACAGGCATCGATCAGGACGATTTTCGTCCCGTTGATGTTATCAAGCAGTGTTCTCAATTCACTCATACTCATATCTGAACCGTCAGACAGATACATCCTGGACTGACCGGACTCATAAAAGCCGTGCCCCGAATAGTGGAAGACGAAGACATCATCCGTTTGACTGCCGGAGACATAAGAAGTGAGCCAGTTCTGTATCTCGCTCTTAACGACATTTCCCGTTTCTTTCTGAATCGAAAACCCTTCTGAAAGATTTTCAAAGGTTATCTTGATTTCATCCGCATCATCATCCGTTGCGGACAGATCACTGCTGCCGCCGTAATCCGTCAGACCCAGCGTAATTCCCCTGTAAGAGGCATTCCCCGATGGGGCGGCCTTGGTTGTAAGATTCCATACACTGCCGGAAGTGCTGCCGCCGTTGTTGTCCTTGGCCACAACTTTCCAGTAATACAGTGTGGTGTAGGAAAGATTGCTGACGTTGAAACTCGTCCCCGATACAGATCCCTTGAATGTGGTCGGATTGCTCGTTTTATCCATATAGACATCATAGGTCACAGGATCACCGTCGGCATCGGTTGAAACCGTCCAGGATAAAGTCAGAGAGGTTTCCTGATCGGTGCTGCCGGATGCCGGATTCGGACCTGTTGGTGCTGTCGGTGGATTATTGGCTCCCGGAATTGTCCGGAAGGTCCAGATCGAACTGGAAGTTGTGTTCGAATGGGTATCTTTTGCCACGACCTTCCAGTAATACTGTGTATCGTTACTCAAACCCGTTCTCGAATAAGAGGTGCCCCCAAGATTAGAAATGACGAGTGACGGATTTGTAGAAGTTCCAAAATAGAAATCGTAAGCGACCGTATCCCCATCCGGATCGGTTGATGCGCCCCAGGAGAGAGTAACAGATGTATTCACTCCGGTTGCACTGTCTGATGGTGAGGGATTGATCGGTGCCGAAGGTGGATTATTTGTTCCCGCCAGTGTTGTAAAGCGCCAGATGTCCCCCTCCGTACGGTTATTGTTGCTGTCCTTTGCCACAACCTTCCAGTAATAGGTGGTGGAGTTTGAAAGTCCCGTGAACGTCGCCAGTGGGGTATCTACCGTCATGACAAGCGCCTGAGGATCTACAACGGTTCCGAAATAGACCTCATAGGAAATGGTATCATTTTCCGGATCGGTAGAGGCCGTCCATTCAAGAACGGGATCCGTCGAGACATTTTGCGCATTGTCAACGGGATCCGGATTTCCCGGAACAGAAGGCGGCTGATTGTCGTTCGTCGGTTTTGTCAGGCCATAATTGTTTGCGAAAACGATAAAATCGATGATATTAACGGCACCGTCCGGATTGGCCACATCATAGATGCCATCCCAATCCCCTTTAAAATAATCCTGAGCCGGTCCTATATCATAGAGCGTCTCATAGGTCCCGTCGCCTGATGATGAATTGTAGTGAGTGACAAAGGCGAGAAAATCCTGTATATCCACCTGATCATCCGAATCAAAGTCACCGAGCAATTCCGGTGTCAAGCTGCTGTTGACCGTTATGCCGCCGTTGTTGAAGGCGGTACCAAGCGAAACGGCACTGGAGTTTAAGGCGGAGGTTCCGCTGAAAGTAACATTGGTCGTCGTGTTGGTTGAAAGGGACTTCATCCTGAGTTTAAACGAAAGCTCCTCAGTGATATTGACCTCTTGTTGAAAAACGAACGACAGGGTTATACTGTTATTCGTCTTACTCTTTATAAGAAGCGCCGGCTGAAAGGTTCCAAGCACTTCAAGATAATTGTCCCCATACGCCGGATCGACTATGATATAATTCGGGTCAAAATTGAGTGTGAATTCGAGTGCCTGAAGCGTGGAGATGTTTTTGGTGTAAATATACAGATCAAACGACTGATTCGTGTTAATCTCCGTATCGAGGACACTGACCCCGTTTGGTAATGGAATAGAGGCCCTCACGCTGTCGCCGTCAATCACGTTCACGCTGATGATATCCTTTGAAGTGATGGCCGGAACGGTAAACAGAAAATCGCCCCTCCCGATGACCGAATCGGGATTGATCAAGGCCAGGATGATTCCTGACTCTGTCCGTTTCCTGATCTTCATCAGATCGGAATTCACAGAGATTTGATCGAGTTCGGAAACAAAGTCAGCGTTGAAACCTATTTCCAGCGCCTGAAAGACATCATCCGAATAAACGTTGTAAGCACCCAAGCTCTGAACGACATACAATTCGTCGGAAAGCTCTTTTCTTAAAGATGTTTCCATAC
>ERZ795057.2356-NODE-2356-length-14395-cov-9.969874_pt1 | contig 14395 bp, 9 predicted proteins | sample MGYA00375141_ERZ795057 | MGnify/ENA primary metagenome ERZ795057 (study PRJEB30186, sample SAMN05720163) | activated sludge metagenome | isolation source: Anaerobic digester | place: Hong Kong | collected 2015-01-26 ... | reverse complement strand
ATCACACCCATGTCTGAAAAGAGGGTTGTAGTTGTCCTCTTCCGTTATCCTGAACCGGAGTTTACTGCTGGTACAATACTTTGGCAGCAAAGAGGCAACTTCGAAAATGATGTCGTCGACCGTTTCGAAAGTGCCGAGACCCAGCCGCGAAAGCAGCTTATCGGTTTGTTTCCATCCTTCATATTGAATCGCAGGTTCCAATGCCTTGTCGATTTTCTGAATCACTTTCTGACTGTTGGTAAAGGTGCCTCCGGTCTCCCAGGGTAGTGAAGCAGGTAATACAAGGTCAGCCATTTTTGCCGTTTCGGTCATGAAATAATCCTGCACCATTACGAAACCGGCTTTGGAAAACCAATTCCTGACTTCCTCCTGGTTTACGGCGCATCCCACAGGGTCTTCACCGAAAATAAACAGGTTCCTGTATGTGCCGCTTTGCATGTCGTGCAGGGTGCAACCGTTTCCTGACGGCAGTTCCCCGCAGTTCCAGCTGTGCTCGAACGATTGTCTGAGGATGGGGTCTTCCCAGTCGCAGGCCCCCGGGCCCAGGTTTGACATTACGCCCATGTCGTGCAGGCCATGGCTGTTGTTTTTTTCTTTCAGCAACATCAGCCCGCTGCCGGTTTTCCCGTGTTTGCCGGTGATGCAGGCAAGGTTGAAGATTTCGGAACAGGTGCGTCCCGACAATTCCTTTTCGGAAAAAACAATGACCGCCGCTTTTTCATTGTTGTAATCTACCGCAAACCGGATGATGGTTTCTTCACGGTCAACACCCGATGCCTTTACCAGGTCTGAAAAAGATTCACGCAGTGTATGTGACTTGTATTCGTCGAAATTATCGATCAGGTCTCTTATAAAGAGTTGATTCTCCAGTTTGTGTGCAAGCAGATAATGGTTCACCGCTTTCACGAAATGGTAATAGGATTTTATCCTGATAAGTTTATCGGCTTTATGCTCCGAAGTACTTTTGTCAGGCGCAGTGATAACCTCAACCGGAATACCATTTATCTTCCGGTTATTCCAGATCATAAAACCGGCAACGGCATTGTCGCGGCTCACTTCTGCCCCCAGCAGGTAGACACGGCTCGATTCGGAAAGCTCGGGGAACGGCAGGTTGGCCTTGGTAAGCTTTGTATACCCTGTGCCACGTCCCAGGTAATGGAAACTTCCGATATTGTTGGTTTTTGCGCCACCGCGCGCCAGCTTCTGCACCAGGTATTGTTCCTCATTGGTAAGACGGGCCCCGGCAAAAAATGCAGATTCTTCCGGCACAGATGACCTGATCTTTTCTTCCAGGATTTCAAATGCTTCGTCCCATTCAATGGGCTCATACTTTCCGTTCTTTTTCAGCATCGGAACGGTAAGGCGGCTGCGGTCATTCAGGTACTGATAACCGAATTTTCCGTACCGGCAGATGTTTCCGTCCTGGTTTACAAGGCCTTCTGCCCCCTTAACCTCCATCACAAAGCCGTTGCGGTGATGAACCTCCAGGGTGCATCCCACGGAACAGTAGTTACAGATGGTGTTGAAACTTTCAGTCTTTACCGGTCCCGGCTTAAACAGTTTGTTTTCGGAAAGGGCGCCGGTAGGGCAGGTGGAAAGGCAGAGCCCGCAGGATTCACATTGGGTGTCGCTCAGCGAGTTGCCCATGCTTGGAGCTACATAGGTATCAAATCCCCGGTTTACCAGCCCCAGGGCGTTGGCACCGACCACCTCGTGGCAGATTCTCACGCATCGGGCGCAGAGTATGCACTTGTTGTTGTCAATTTCGATGTAGGGATGTCTGAAATCTACTTCATACTCGCGATGATCACCTTCGAAGTGCTTTTGCTCCGCTTCGTATTCGGTGGAGTATTTTTTCAGATCGCAGTCAAAATAGGCGGTGCAGCCACACTCGAGGCAACGGGCAGCTTCCTGCCCGGCAACCGCTTCGTTTTCATAGCCCAGCTCAACTTCTTTAAAGTTATTGCGCTGATCAGGATCCAGCACCGGCATTTCATGCCTGAGCTGACGAGCGAACTTTCCGGCAAAATCAGCCGGAGTTTGCTCCCGGAAATTTTCCCGTTTGCTGATAAACTCTTTTTTGCGCGGCTTCACCGGCTGACCGGTAAGGTACTGATGACAACTCAGCGCTGCGATCCGGGCCTGGGCAATGGCCTGTATCAGGGTAGCCGGGCCGGTGACCCCGTCACCTGCGGCAAACATTGAAGGGATGCCCGTCTGCAGGGTATTTTTATCGGCATCCAGATCTCCCCACTTGTTTGCGGCAAGCTGTCCTGTGGTTTCATTTGAATTGATATCATTCAGGAAATGTATATCGGTTTTCTGGCCAATTGCTGCCAGGGCGATATCCACGTCAATCTCAAATTCGCTGTCGGGAACCGGTACCGGTCTGCGCCTTCCTGAAGCATCAGGTTCGCCCAGCTCCATGCGGATGCAGATCATCCCTTTAATTCGGCCCTTTTCATCTTTTTTAACTTTCAGCGGAAGCGTCAGGAACATATATTCTACGCCTTCCAGTTTTGATTCATGGATCTCGATCGGATTGGCCGGCATCTCCTTTTCGGTACGGCGGTATATTACGTAAACCTTTGAAGCGCCGAGCCTGCGCGAAGTACGGCAGCAGTCCATGGCGGTATTGCCACCCCCGACAACAACTACCGTTTTTCCGGTGAAATCAGGTTTGTCGGATTTATTTAACTCCAGCGCCTTCAGAAAGTCAGTACCTGCAAACACGCCGTCAGCATCGTCACCTTCGCACCCAATCCCGGTACCTTTCTGAGAGCCGATGGCAAGAATGGTTGCGTTATATTTTAACCTCAGATCCCTGTAACTGATGTTTTCGCCAAGCCGTTTGTTATAGTGGATATTTACCCCCATTTCGGTGATGTTATCCACTTCGCGCTGCAACAGGTCGTTGGGCAGCCGGTATTCGGGGATACCATACCTCAGCCATCCGCCGGCGGCCGGGCTGGCTTCATAAATATCCACCGCATGCCCTTCTTTTCTCAGGAAAAATGCTGCTGAAAGTCCGCCCGGTCCTGCACCGATAACGGCAACACGTTTTCCGGTGTCGGGATGAATGTGCGGTTTGAATTTATCGGGTGAATCGAGGTCGATATCGGAAGCAAACCGTTTCAGGTAGTCGATGCCAACGGGTGCACCCTCGTCGAGTAGGTTACGGCGGCAGGCTACTTCGCAGGGACGCACGCATACACGTCCGCAGATGGCCGGCAGCGGATTTGTTTCCTTGATAACTGCCACGGCATCATTATATAATCCCTTCTCTATCAGTGAAATATACCCCTGAACATCTACCCCGGCCGGACAGGTCTGCTTGCACGGCCCCACGCAATCGGCGTAATGGTTGCTGAGCATGAGCTCAAGTGCCGTTTTCCTTGCTTTCAGCACTTTCTCGCTGTGGGTTTTTATCTTCATTCCTTCGGCGATGCGTGTGGAGCAGGACGGCTGCATGCCGCGCATACCTTCAACCTCTACCACACAGACATAGCAGGATGTAAAAGGTTCAAGACGGGGATCGTCGCAAAGGGTTGGAATTTCGATGCCCAGCCTGCGGGCTGCGGTAAGTATGGTTTCACCTTCGTAACCCTTTGCTAACTGATCGTTTATAATAATGTTGACTTTATTCTTCATTGGATTCTCTTGCTTTTATTAAAAATAGCCGGTTCAGAAGATCTTGATGGCGTCGAATTTACATCTCGAATAGCACTCGCCACAGCGGATACAGGCATCCTGACGGATGAAATGAATCTGCTTTCTGTCGCCATCGATGGCATGGGTCGGGCAGTTTTTGGCGCAAACCGTGCACCCGGTGCATTTTTCAGGATCTACCTCATAAGTCAGTAATTTCTTGCAGACTTTGGCCGGGCATTTTTTGTGATAAATATGTGCTTCATATTCATCACGGAAATAGCGGATCGTGGTGAGCACGGGATTCGGCGCTGTCTGTCCCAGTCCGCAAAGCGACGTATCCTTGATCTGGTAGGCAAGTTCTTCGAGCAGTTCGATGTCGCCATCCCTGCCTTCTCCTTCGGTGATGCGGTTCAGGATTTCAAGCATCCGTTTCGTCCCTATGCGGCAGAAGGTGCATTTTCCGCAACTTTCCTTTTGAGTAAAGTCAAGAAAGAATTTGGCCACATCAATCATGCAGGTGGTTTCATCCATCACAACCATACCGCCTGATCCCATGATGGCGCCTGTGGCATTTACCGAATCGTAATCCACGATGGTGTCGGCCAGGTATTCGGGAATACACCCGCCGGAGGGGCCTCCCATCTGAACGGCCTTGAATTTTTTGTTGTCCTTGATTCCTCCGCCCAATTTAAAGATTACATCCCTGATGGTGATGCCCATAGGGACTTCAACGAGGCCTGAGCGCCTGATTTTTCCTGCGAGGGCAAACACCTTGGTGCCCTTGCTTTTTTCGGTGCCATATTTTGCATAGGCTTCCGGGCCGTTGAGAATAATCCAGGGGATATTGGCGTAAGTCTCAACATTGTTGATGTTGGTAGGCTTGCGCCACAATCCTGAAGCAGCCGGGAATGGAGGGCGTTTCCGGGGCATCCCGCGTTCACCTTCCACCGATGCAATCAGGGCCGTTTCTTCACCGCAGACAAATGCGCCGGCGCCCTCTTTGATGTGTATGTCGAAGTTAAATCCTTTGATTCCAAGGATATTTTTCCCCAGATAGCCATGCTCGCGGGCCTGGTCCAGGGCAATGTTGAGCCGTTTGATGGCCAGGGGATACTCAGCCCTGCAGTAGATGACTCCTTCGGTGGCGCCGATGGCATATGCGCCGATAATCATGCCTTCGAGCACGGAATGCGGATCCCCCTCCAATACGGAACGGTCCATAAAAGCCCCCGGATCGCCTTCATCGGCATTGCAGATGATGAATTTTTCATCAGAAGGATTGCCGGCGGCAAACCGCCATTTCATGCCGGTGGGAAACCCACCGCCACCCCGGCCCCTGATTCCGGAATCAAGTACTTTTTGGATAACATCCGCCCCTGAAATCTGCTCTCCGGCAATTTTGCGGATGGCGGCATATCCCTGACGCGCCTGGTATTCCTCAATACTCTCAGGATCCATATGTCCGCAGTTGCGCAGCACGATTTTTACCTGTTCGTCAAGAAATTCATTTTCAGGCGTTTTAAAAAGATCCGACTGTACAACATATTCTTTTACCGGACTTCCCTGGACGATATGTTTGTCGATAATCTCAAATACCCTGTCCTCATCAATTTCGCCGTAAAGGTAAGTTCCTGTGCTGTCCACGATTTCAACCAGTGGTTCGCGGTAGCACATGCCTACACAACTGGTTTTTTTCAATTCAAAGTCCAGACTTTCGGCTTCTTTCAATGCCTTGATTTTGTTGTAGGTCTTGCCGGCCCCGGCTGCAATGCCGCAACTGCCCAATCCTACAATTACCTGTGTTTTACTCATATATCGTGATGTAAAGCAATATGAATCCAGTGGTTTATTTTTCTTCCTGCCGGTTTTCCTTTAACCTGATTTCCTTGATGATCTTCACCGCTTCCTTTCCGGTAAGTTTACCAAAAGTGTCTTCGCCTATCATCATGACCGGTGCCAGGGAGCAACATCCGAGACAGGCCACGGATTCAAGCGTAAACAGGCCGTCTTCAGTGGTTTCCGTATCTTTGATCTTTAATGAATCCTGAATGGCATCGGTGATGGAGTTGGCATTCTGAACATGGCAGGCTGTTCCGTGACAAACTTTGATGATGTGTTTTCCAACGGGTTTCAGCCTGAACTGTGCGTAGAATGTTGCCACGCCATACATTTCGCTGAGACTTAAACCTGTATCCGCTGAAATTTTCTCAAAAGCCTGGCGGGGGATATAACCATAAATGTTCTGGGCTCCCTGAAGCAGGGGGATCATATTCCCTTTGCGCTCTTTGTATTTCTCTATAAGCGGGTTCAGCAGGTTGAGGTCAGGAACTTCACCATTGAAAGGCTTTTCTGCTTTTTGAATTCGTGCAACGCGCATGGATAAATTGTTTTTGCGTTAAAAGTAGAAATTCCGGATATTATAGATAGAAATTTCCTTTAATTTATATTTCTTCTAAATACTGTGTAAAGTTCAGATAAACAGCGGAATATGCCTTTCCGGCCTGGAATCTGAATCCGAGATTCAGTAAATCCCTGAGAAAAAGATGCTGGTAATTGACAGATGGGGGGCTGGTCAGGATGATTGCAGCAGACAATACTTGACAAATTTCAGGCAGAAGTTCGTGGCAAATCCGGGTATCGGTTCACCTTGCATCCGGACTTCAACCGATGCCGTGGCGCTTCATTTTTTCGTAAAGCGCGTTCCGGCTTATACCCAGTAATCTGGCAGTCTGGCTGATGTTACTTTCTGTTGCCCTGAGCGCTGACAAAATGGTTTGTTTTTCAGCTTCAGCCAGGTTGAGGATTGTCCCTCCGGGCTTGTCATTGCCGTATGATTCCTTTGATGCGCTCTTTTTTTCTGCAGAAAATGATTCCGGATCGAAGGAAAGGTCTCCACCCAGATTCACATATTTTTCGATAAAATTTTCCAGCTCCCTGATATTGCCGGGCCAGTGGTAACCGGTAAGCCTGATAAACAAATCCTTGCTGATTTCCGGTGTGCTCTTTTTCAGTTTTACAGACTTCAGGTTCAGGAAATAGCTGATCAGCAGTGGTATATCCTCTCTGCGCTCCCGCAGGGCGGGCAGATGGATCGGGATGACACTCAGCCGGTAAAAGAGGTCGCTCCGGAATGTGCCTTTTTCAATTTCTTCTTTCAGATTTTTATTTGTTGCTGCGATAATCCGGACATCAACCGGAATTTGTCTGCTGCCTCCAACACGGGTGATTACACCCTCCTGCAATGTTCTGAGCAATTTCACCTGCATGTCGGGCGGCATTTCGCCGATTTCGTCCAGAAACAGTGTGCCTCCGTTAGCCAGCTCGAATTTTCCCGGTCTTCCGCCCTTGAAAGCTCCTGTGAACGCCCCTTCGTCGTAGCCAAACAGCTCACTTTCGATCAGGGTGGCGGGAATGGCGCCGCAGTTAAGGGCTACAAAACCATTCGATGCCCTGGCGCTGTGGTTATGCATGGATTGGGCAATTACCTCTTTGCCGGTGCCGCTTTCCCCTGTAATCAGCACGGTTGACGGGCTGTCGGATACCGTTTTTGCATATTCCGTCACCCGCCTGAGCTCATCACTCTCGCCGATCAGGTCTTCAAAAGTGTACCGGGCATGCATACCCGTGTATTTATTCACGGTTTTGTACACCCTTTTCATCTCCCTGAAACTGATGACCATGCCTTCAATTTTCCCGTCAGGCCGGGTAATCGGGTAGGCGTTCAGGCTGAATGACTCAGGACCGGAGGAGGTGATGATCTGGGTGTCCTCATCAAGCATAATACCCGGCTCATGAATGGCCTGAAGCAGCTTTTTATAATCGGGAATGCAACCATCAATCGCTTTTCCCGAAAGCATGCCATTCTGATATTTCAGTAATTTGTGAGCCATCTTGTTGGCGGATGTGATCAGCCCGTCTTCACTTACCGACATCACAGCCAGTGATAGTGAATCCATCACCTGGCTGATGTACCTGGCTGATTCCTTCAGGCGGTACTCATTTTTCAGGTTTTTCAGCTGATTTTCGATGGCAGTAACGGCTGCAACCACCAGGCCGAGGGTGTGCGGATGAACAAGTTCGCGACCTCCGGTAAGGTTAACCGTACCGATGATATTCCCGGCATCATCATGCACAGGGGCGGCGGAACAGGTCCAACGGTGATACGCGGTTATAAAATGCTCGGAGGCAGATACCTGAACGGGGGAATTTTCACTCAGCGCGGTTCCCATGGCATTGGTGCCTATACTCATTTCATTCATATACGCGCCCACTACCATATTCAATCCGGCGGCTGCGGTTACAGGCTCAGGATCACCGGTTATGCTGAGAATGCAGCCGTTTTTATCGGTAAGTAAAATGATAAATCCCGATCCTTCCAGAAAATTATAGAGCATGTCGAGGAAAGGTCCGGCAACGCGGATCAGGTCACGGTTTTCGTCAAGCAAAACTGCTTTTTCCTGCCCGGAGAGCAGCAGTGAAGGGTATTGCTGATCGCGCGTGACCCCGTACTTTTTGCTCCGCTCATGCGAATCGTGAATAATTTCTTCCTGCTTCCGGTTTTTCCGGGCCATATCCTGATTTTTTCTGCAAAGATAGGAATAAAGCTGCAGGGGCTTAGTCTGCCTTTTTGGTAAGATACCAGTCGATACCCCAGTGGGCCAGGTAAATAAGCGGAGTTAAGAGAATGGCAAGCGTAACCTTATAGGTGTATTGCACCAGCCCCACCTGCAGTACCTGCTGCATACTCCAGTTTCCGAGCAGGTAAAAAGCAATGAAAAGGATTACAAAACTGTCGATCAGCTGCGAAATCACGGTGGAGCCGGTTGCCCGCAACCAGAGTTTTTTACTGCCGGTAAGGGCTTTCAGGTAATGAAAGGCATAGGCATCAATCAACTGGCTGACGAGAAAGGCTGCCAGCGAACCGATAATGATGCCCATCCCCGCTCTGAATATGCTGGTATAGGCAAAGTTGATATCAAATGGATTTCCTGACGGGTCGGTGCTGTTAAGTTCCTGCCAGAAACCGGCAGGAGGAACTGCTGTACCTGCCAGTACGATTAAAAATGACCATGCAATCATCCCCGCGGTTATAAAACTGATCTTACGCACCCCGTTGCGGCCGAAATATTCATTGATCAGGTCAGAAACCAGGAAAACAATCGGCCAGATAACCACCCCCACGCTCAGGTTAAGATCGAGTTTTTGCCCGCCGAAAAAAGGAAGCTGTGCCGGCATCAGACCGAGCAGTTTTTCCAGCGAAAAAATCTTTACTCCCGCAAATTCGGCAACCAACGCATTTGTCAGGAAAATGGCAGAGAGGAACAAATAAAGTTGAGTGCGCTTTTGTGAATTTTGATTGCTTTGCATAAAAGGGATTTACCTTAAGGTAATATGAAACAAATCGTTGCACATTAAGTTCAGCCGGTTCGGAGATCGTCCGGGCTGAGCCATTTATCCGGTCAGCGATGAAGAGCACCAAAAATATTCATAAATTTATCTGTTCATTCCAACCTTTAAATTATTTCTCTGTCATTAGTCTGATAAAAACAGGATCCGGATAGCTTGAACCAGCAGAACTACGATATACACAGACATCTCGTTGAGGCATGTATGGCCGGCAACCGGAAAGCGTACAATGACCTGTACAGTGCTTATTCCAGGGCAATGTATAACCTGTGTCTGCGTATGATGAATAATGCTGAAGATGCCAGGGATATGTTGCAGGAAGGTTTTATTGAAGCGTTCAACCGTCTTGACTCATTCCGGTTCGAATCGGCTTTCGGTGCCTGGCTTAAAAGAATAGTCGTCAACAAGTGTATCAATGCCCTTGAAAAGCGCAGAATTGTTTTTGTGGATGAGGAGGTTCCCGATCCATTGCCTCAGGATGATATGCCTGATGAAGAAGAACTCCGGCTCAGCGTCGAGAGGGTGAAACTGGCGATGAATCAGTTGCCGCAGGGAGCCAGGATGATTTTTTCACTTTACCTGATCGAAGGATATGATCATACGGAGATTGCAGAAATACTGAAGATCTCTGAATCCACTTCCAAAACGCAGTTTATGCGGGCCAGGCAGATGGTGAGGGATATTTTACGAAAAATGCCTGTGACCTGAAAAAAATAATGTTATGAAAAAGGATAACCTTGAAAGATTTGTTCGGGAGCATGCCGGGGAGTTTGACTCCCTAGAGGCACCCCCTGCTTCATGGGAAGTAATTGAAGAGAGGGTTTTTCCATTCCGTTCAGGCAGAATGAAAAAACTGCGTGTCATTGCCTGGAGGTCAGCGGCCGCTGTGCTGATTTTTGCTGCAGCATGGATGCTGAATGATGTACGTGATAACCGGATGCAGATCAAGGATGCAGACAGGCAGGCGGTTAACCGGATGAATTATGTCATTGATGAACTCTCGGATGCCGAAGCCTATTACACATCCAAAATCCAAAGCCGTGAACAGGAGCTTGCAATCTATGCAAAGGATCATCCTGAGATCATTGAAGACCTGAGAGAGGAGTTCAGGGCGATGGACCAGCGCAAGGTGGAATTGCGGACTGATCTGGCTGAAAGCAATGCCGATGCAAAGGTGATAGAGGCCATCATCCTGTCGTACCGGGTAAAGCTCGAAATTCTGGATGAGATGCTTTTGGAACTCAGGCAGACGGATATAGAATCAAACGATGATTCTGAGTCCGGAAAGGAGTTGTAAATCAAAAAGAACTGTAGGTATTCGTTAAAAGAAAATTGAATCATGATAAAGAAACTGTTTTTCGGTGTTTTGATATTAGGCGGAATTTTTTGCTTTTCGCCGGTGGCACAGGCGCAAATGTTCTCCGAAACTAAAAGGGAGAACAAGAGTTTCCGGCTGAAACCCGGCACGCAGGTGCAGGTTTTCAATAAGTATGGAAATGTAAATGTTATGGTCTGGGAAAAAGATTCAGTCAGATTTGAAGTCAGCATCACCGCTCAGTCGAAGCAACAGGCCAGGGTAAATAAAATATTGTCGTCCATCGACTGCGAAATGGTGTCAGCGGCCGGTTTTATCAGTGCCCGTACTGTTTTTAACGATAACAGCGCAACATTCTGGAAAGACGTTGTCAGCTATGCCGGCAAGGTTATCAATGCCGGAAATAACCTTCAGATCAACTACACAGTCTATCTTCCGGCAGCAAGTCCGGTAAAAATTGAGAATAAATTCGGGAATATATACCTGGGAAGCCATAAACAAAACGCAGATATTAATCTGTCGAACGGAGACCTCCAGGCCAGGGATTTTGCAGGAACGTTCAAACTTAAACTTGAATTTGGATCCGCAACCATACAGGAAGCCGTTCACGGGCAGTTTGAAATCAATTATTCTGACGTTTCGGTTCAGCAGGTGACGAACCTTTCACTCAGCAGCAGATCGTCAAATCTTGATATAGATAAAGTTACAAACCTCGAAATTAATTCTGTCAGGGATAAGATCAACATCAGGAACTGTTCTTCTCTCGACGGAGATGCATCATTCTCACGCATCCGTATCAACACACTGGAATCCGGATGTACCATGAATACCCGTTACGGCGATCTGAAGCTGAATGGCATTTCGAAAAACTTCAGACATATTTATGTCAGATCTGAGTATACTGATCTGGTATGTTCATTCAGCAATCAGGCTGCTTATTCCATTGACCTGAGTTATGATCCCAAAACAACCCTGAACATGCCCGGATCTATTGACAATCAGTTTAAAAGGGAAGTCGTCAATGCGACCACCGGAGCCGTGAAAGCCCGTGCTGAAATCGGGCATGCCGGCAGTTCGCAGGTTACCCTTCTGATGAAAGCGGGTTCGCTGACCCTGCTGAATAAATAGCATCCTTTACATAGTAGTTTCCAATGTTTTATAACCGGCATGCTCGGCCGGAGGCTATGGTTTCAGCCTTATCCGGCCCGCTTAGAAAATAATTTTCCGCTGGTTCCAACCCTTAAGAAATTTTGTTGTCATTCATTTATCAAAATCAACAGATCATGAAAAAAGTAAAGGCGTTTATAGAATCTTCCCGGTCGAAAACCGGTCTGCCCGCGTTATTAGTATTAATTCTTCTTGCATCTGCTGCCTGTATGCGCGAACGAATTGAAGGGAATTACGATCTTATTTCTGAAACCCGTGAAACCAGCTCCTTTACCGGTGTTGTTTCCAAAGGCAACTTCAGGGTCTATATTATTCCCGGTGATGTGCCTTCTGTTGAACTAAAAGGCGAATCCAATGTGCTGCCCTATGTGGAAACATCTGTTTCGGGAAACCGGCTCGTGTTGGAATTCAGAAACGGTTACAATATACGCGAACACTTTACGGTTGAAGTGTATATCACCACGCCCGGGCTGAGCAGTATTCATCTCTCCGGCTCCGGGCGCCTTGAAAGCGGCACATTCGTCTGTGATCATGCGGATATTGAACTTTCCGGTTCAGGCAGCATTGAATGCGGTTTTATTGCCGAAAGTATTGAAGCGGAAGTGTCGGGCTCAGGCATTATGTCCTTAAGCGGGCAGGCCGGGAATGGCTATCTGCGTGTTTCAGGCTCGGGCGAAATCAGGGCGCTGCAATGTGATCTTTCAAACTGCGACGCCAATATCTCCGGCAGCGGCAATGTCATTGTTTCTGTTGCTGATGCCCTTGAAGCCTGGATATCAGGCAGCGGTTGCGTTTACTACATGGGCAATCCGGGAATAATCTCCCACATCAGTGGTTCAGGTAAAGTAATCAGGTATTGATCCCGGTCGCTTAACCGGCACAGGATAGTGAGGAAGCCGTGTAATTCCGGACATCAGCCTTGCTGATAAAACAAAGGATGTTCTGCTCAGAAGCGGAAGATTATTTTCATAAGCCTTGTGCAGTCATCATTGTAAATGAATAAGTAATGAATTTTAACATCAAATTATTAATCTTTTAAACAAGCTGACAATGAATAGAAAATCCTTAATAATGCTGATTGCAGTTGTTTTATCCGCCCTGTTCACCCACGCGCAGGATACCCTGCATTTGTTTGGTAACCGGAATGATGGATCAACAGAAGCGAAAATGCCTGATCAGCAAAGCAGGAATCGCAATGAAATACAGACACTGACGGGGCCGGGAAGTCATTTCGGGTTTTATTTTGGTTTTACAACCGGTTATTCCCGGATCGATGGATATGATGCTGTAAACGCCGGCGCTTCAGTTGCGCTGATAGCCAATCATAGCCTTGCAATCGGATTTTCGGGGAAGGGTTTTGTTTCAGAATCATTTCGCGGTGATGCAGGCTCTTCCGCAAATTATAATTATGCAGGCGGGTATGGAGGTTTGCTGATAGAACCGATTCTTTTCCCGAAACGGCCTGTACATTTGTCATTCCCTGTATTGCTGGGAGCCGGGGGTGTTGCCCGCAACAGGGTTTCAGGTATGTATCATCCGTATGATTATGATGATTTTTTTATTGAAGAAGCCGAAGCTTTTCTGATTGCCGAACCCGGCGTTGAAATTGAACTGAATGTGGCCCGCTGGTTAAGGATGGGTGTGGGCATAAGCTACCGTATTGTTTCGTCCCTGGATAGTGATGGGTTCAATCCCGCTGAAATGGACGGTTTTAACGGAGGTCTTTCACTGAAAGTGGGATTATTTTAACCCGGAAGGAGCTCAGTTCAGCGCAGGCAGGAGGGACGAGTGAAAGAATCTTGTTTAAATACAAAAATTTCGTCTAAAGTTCAGTTTTTCCCTGCGAACAGGGAAGATTGTTTACAAAGAGCCATGCGCTACCATCAGGGCTCCGGTAATTCAGGTTATGATCCGCCATATATATGCAAACCGGGAAAAAGGTGTAACTTCCGGCTTACGGTTGCTGAGCCCGCTCTAATCAACCATGGTTTCCATGATAATAATGCAACAATCAGCATTGCAACCGGCGCAGGGTATACAACCAACCTATGAATTGTTGCGAACGAATTACCTGAACCTCTGATCTAACATACCGATGCTGTTTTGTCTGGAATAACGCCAATTCTCAGAAAGGTCAATACAAGGGAATTAACGGTTCATTTTACCTGTCCGGTAATTTTGGGATTTAAATATGCTGCCATAGTAATATTCACGATGAATAAACAACAATTAGCAATGGAATCATGGGCAGAAAGATATGGATTGTCAGATATTCAGTATAGTAAGTTTTTTTAACATGGTTGGATTTTCAGTAGTCAGGCGATATTATAAAGCAATTTGTAAAAAATAGATTTGACAATCAGAGCGGATTTTCTTATATTTAAGCCTGTTTTTGGGATATCGGAAGTTTTGGTTTTCATTGCCATGGTTTCGTGTAAATATTCCCGCTGATGTATTGTTGAAATCTTCACTAAGTAAGTTGCTCCGGAATCAGTAACACTCGTCTTCCTGATTCATTTTTATTTCTTCCGGTTATCTGGATTATTCTTTCTGCCCGCTTTTTTCTCGTCGATTTGAAACTGTTAAACGGAGACCATAAATACAGTTTTGTCAGAAAAAGAATCCGGAATACAAATATGATGGTTGGCAGGTCACTTTCATGATTTCCGGAATCGTTGGGTTTGTCTTGTGGTAATGTAGTTGTTTTTTAGAAACTAGCTATCGGGGGGGGCTTATGAAAGGAATTGGATTGGTTATTGTTTTAGTCTTTGGTGCCTGCTGTTCGACCTGCCATGCTCAGAATTAAGTCATTTGAACTGGGGAATGGTTCAGACTTCTTCAGAGGGAGGCGTATTC
>ERZ795057.2355-NODE-2355-length-14400-cov-3.986058_pt1 | contig 14400 bp, 13 predicted proteins | sample MGYA00375141_ERZ795057 | MGnify/ENA primary metagenome ERZ795057 (study PRJEB30186, sample SAMN05720163) | activated sludge metagenome | isolation source: Anaerobic digester | place: Hong Kong | collected 2015-01-26 ... | reverse complement strand
TCCCCCAATTAAATCGGAGTTCTGTTTAGGTTAAAATCACTCTTTTTCCCGTTGGTAAAATACCCTGAGAAACCGATATTTGAGACCGACTGATTCAGAGAATGTATCATAAACCCCAGGTCCGATGCATCAAACCAGACATTTACTTCGGGAATATTATCCTTAAAAGATCCAAAGATATCACCACTCAGGTTTATTGAACCGTTTCCAGTCTGTTCCAGGTCCTCCATGTCAAGCACACCATTCATCAGGAAATTCAACAGGTCGATGCCCCGGTTTTTTGCCAGGAAATTCAGATCCAGGGTACCTGAAGCAAAGTTTGCTTCGCCTTCCAGTTCCAATAAAATATCGTTCAGGTCCATCAGGCTCCTGTCAAGCAATACTGTTTTCAATTGCTGATCGTAATTGACCGAGGTGCTGAAAGAGACAGACCTGGTTTTATCCAGCGATATATCTTTAATATTCGCCGAGAGCAGATCGGCATGGAGCATGACTGCCGCATCAATATATGCCGGCTGGTAATCGAAATTACTTTCCAGTCCGTTTATTTTCAGGTTGATATCAACACTGTCGGGCAGGCTGATGTAATGAATGGACAGATTCCTGATTTTCAGGCTGTTCAGCGTAAGTGCAAGAAGGGAACTATCCTGTTCGGCTGTGGGTTCATCTGTCTCTTCACCGAAACGAAATCCAAGCGCCTTTTCCAGGTTTGAGAGGGAGTCTGCATCCACCAGGTAATTCACCTGTCCGTTCATGATCCTGACCCCGGAAATAAGGTAGCTGCCTTTAATCAACTTAGCCACGTCCAGCGAGACGAATAAATCTTCAAGCTGTACAATGGGAATGGTGTCATATATGTCCATATTTTCCTGCGGGGGCAGGTATTGGAGATCGATCAGTTGAAGGGATACATTGGGGAAATCCATGAAAGGACGGAGGTTTATCTTTCCGATAATAACTTCACCCTCCTGTGCGGCATTCACCCTGTCAACCACTTTTTCCATGATCAATCCCCTGAAAAGGTAAAATGCAATGATGACCAGGGCAAGCAATCCTGCCAGGCCCAGGATAATTCTGAGTATCCATTTTACTATTTTCGGTTTTTTTCTCTTCATTGGAATGAGGAAACAGGACAGCGTTCAAATTACTGATAATCGCAAGATTTCTCAAAAACTCTTATCCAGAATTATGCCATTTTTTTCTGCTTTTACATCAAAGCTTAACTTTTTAAGATAAACTGTCCCACAATTTTCCCTATTTTTATCCGGTATTGCAACCATCCCCGGCAATATTTCGTATATACAGTGATTTTGGCACGTTAAACCATACTCAAATGAAAAAGAAGTTATTTCATACCTTATCCCTTCTTCTGTTCCTTACAGCACTTACCTTACCTGGTTGTGAATTCCTTGAAGATTGTGGAACCTGCGAACTTGTTACCGATGATGGCACAGATATTGTTACCAGTCCCGCACTTTACTATTGTGGTGATGAATATTATAATAAAGTGAATTCATCTTCCAGTACCATTGCAGGCGTTACTACCTACTGGAATTGCGATTAATCCGCTGTAAGAGTAAATCATTCCCTTTTGGTTCAGCATTCCGATATGCAGGAATGCCGGTTTTGAATGTGCATTTCAATGAAGGGTGAAACAAATGTATTACTCTAACAACGTATCCCTATTACGATAACATCATCCACCTGTTCTACTTCTGCCCGGTATTCTTCGAATTTTTCATCCAGCACTTTACCCTGGTCAAGCATGTCCAGATGCTGAATCTCCATGAGCAGAGTCTTGAAATTCTTTGAGAGGAATTTTTTATTACGTGGACCGCCGAACTGATCTACGAAACCATCTGAAAATGTATAAAAGGTATCTCCTTTCTCCAGTTTGATCTCAGTTACATTAAATGGATCCATACGTTCGTGTATCGCAACGGGCATCTTGTCTGCTTTATATTCTGTAAACTCCCCTTTTCGGATAAAATACAAGGGATTGTTTGCTCCGGCAAAGGAAAGTATGTTGCTTTCAAAATCGATCATACAAACCGTCATATCCATACCATCCTTAACTGCTGAATCTCCCACTTTCTGATTCAACGATTTTATTACCATTTCACGCATGGTATCCATCACTTCTCCCGGATCCAAAATCTTCCGTGTATGAATAATCTCATTTAGGAGGGATATCCCCAGCATACTCATAAACGCACCCGGCACACCGTGTCCGGTGCAGTCTGCAGTAACTATAATCTGTAGTTTCCCTACCTGGTCGACCCAGTAAAAGTCACCGCTTACAATATCCCTGGGCTTGTACAATACAAAATGATCAAGCCTGTCGGTAAAGAGTTCCAGGGAAGGAAGGATGGCCCGCTGGATACGCTGGGCGTAGTGGATACTGTCGGTGATATGTTTCTTCTGGTATGCAATCTGGTCACGCTGAATTTCGGCAATTTCCTTCTGCTTTTCAATTTCATCCCGTTGCTGGGTGATCTTGCGGTTCTTATCTTCCAGCAGGATGTTGGCCTTTTTCTTGTTCCTGTAATTCAGATAAATGAAATAGGCCAGTCCCAGCATAAGAACCAGGGCAATCAGTGCTGCTCCCGTCACCAGCTTTTGTTTCTGAAGGTTGACCACGGCCAGTTTCAGGCGTTCTTCTTTCTCCCGGATCAGGATATCTTTTTCCCCTAGTTGAAGGTCCTTGGTCCTGAGTTCCTCATCCTTGCGTTCAAGATTCTCGCTTTTTTCCCTGAATTCCCGGTCTTTTGCTGCTATATCGATCTCCTGCTGCCTAATCCGGGCTTCCTGTTGCTGTATTTCTGAATTCTTTACTTCAAGTTCTTTGTTTTTAATGAACAGAACCCGAAGTTTTTCTTCCAGCTCCAGTTCTTTCTTGAAAATTTCATTCCCCAGGTTCTGCAGGCGCTGAACCTGTGCCTGTATCAGAGAATCCTGCTGCTCTATCAGGATTTTCTGCTGCCGGGTAACTTCCTTCTCCTTATCCAGCTCCTCGTCTGTAACCTCGTAGAGGCGTTCCCAGTCTTCCCTTGTCTTGATCGCCTGTGCCATAAAAAGCTCATCCACCTTCAGCCCGTGCTTCTCCATCAATTCCTCATTCGCATCAAAACGGGGCCGCCCTTTATACATTCTGAAGTTGATCATGGATTCCCTGAATTCATATCCTTCCGACATGAGCAGGGTTTCCCATCCCTCCATTTGTTTCAATACATCATTGATTTTATAACCCTTTTCCTTGTTCAGGTAAATAACCTGGGCCGGTTTCAGCATTTCGGGCCTGGGAACCAGGTTCACAATTATTTTCTTTCCCTGGATAAAATACCTCTCCTGCGCCATGCGCTCCAACGACCAGTAAAAATCATCATCGGTATCCATAACAGTAATGATAAATTCAGACACATCATCCAGCGCGTCGCCATAATCCACATACTTTGCAATATCCAGGATAAGTGTGGCCCGGGTATTATCGTCCATTACTTCCTGACCGTTCAAAGGGAGGGAGACAATAAAAAATAACAGAAGCAGCTTAAGCAGACAACGATTCATAAAAGGTGGATATCAACTGAAAGAAAAAGTCCTTCAATTTAATGAATTCTGCGGATTTCTCCATAAATACAGGCCTTCATATATTGTTGAGAAGAATGAAAATGAAAAAAAAGACATCCGGTTTGGTTTCAGGTCGTACCTTGTATTAACCTCTTTATTCCCAGCATGGAAATACTGTATTTTTATGAGTAATTGAAGTCAAATCAGGAAGACGGTCCAGAATCGGAATTAAAAATAATTTGTTTTATAGCGTTCTGCCTGCTAAATTGCCCACGGTTTTCTTCTCTCCGGGACAGCTAAAACACAATCCGGACAGGCAACCACCAAAACAAACAACTATGGCCCTTTCAGGATACATTGCCCTTGCCGTTATAGTACTTATGGTCGTTGCCTTGCTGAAGGAAGTCATGCGGCCCGGACTGGTTTTGTTTACGGCACTGGTGGTATTTATGCTCACCGGGATACTCTCCTCGGACGAAGCGATTTCCGGTTTTTCCAACAAGGGAATGATCACCGTTGGCATCCTGTTCCTCATCAGTGAAGGATTTAAACAAACAGGGGCCCTTGCAAAACTTGCGACATTTTTTCTTCCAAAGAAAAGGGCCACCATTCCCAGGCTGATTCTTCGTCTGACTGTTCCCATCGCCGCGGTTTCCGCTTTTCTGAATAACACCCCCATGGTTATAATTTTCGCCCCCATGGTAAAGAAATGGGCGGAGAACCTGGGTCTGCCCAGTCAGAAATTCCTGATACCTCTTTCCTATGCCACCATATTCGGCGGTACATGCACGCTGATAGGCACAAGCACCAACCTGGTGGTACATGGTATGATGCTTGACAGGGGTATAGAGGGATTGGGATTCTTTGAACTGGCCAAGGTGGGAATTTTTGTTTCCATCATCGGGTTTCTGTACCTGAACATTTTTTCCAACCGCCTCCTGCCGGGGGAGATTATTCCCAAGCACAGTTTCCCCAATGATATCCGGGAGTTTATTTTCGACGTTATCCTTACGGAAAACAGCTCGCTCATCGGCAAGGAAATAGAGAAAAGAAGATTGCCGGGTCTCTCTGAATTCGTGGTTAAAACTGTGATTCGTGACGATAAGCATATACGAATTTCCAATACTCCATTTGAAATTCAGAAAGGTGATCAGCTCCTGCTTGCCGGTAAATCGGAGGATGTGGGCTACCTGATGCAGCAAAACGGTATCAGCCTGAAATGCCTGGATTCTACGGATTCAGGTTTCATGAACCAGGATTTAAAGCTAGTTGAAGTGGTCATAGCTCCCCGTTTCCCGGGCATACAAAAAACCATCGAAGAGTTTGACTTCCGGGGTCACTACAATGCAGTGGTTATGGCAGTACACAGGAACGGGGAACGAATCAGCACCAACCTGAACAATCATGAACTGAATACGGGGGATAACCTGATGTTGCTTACTACCAACGACTTTCTCCGGTACTGGGGTGAATCCCGGGCATTTTACATGTCATCCACCATCGGGGACATGGATAGTTCGAAGGACAGGAGAAAGAGGTGGCTGGCTGTGATCATCACCTTATTAATGGTTGTTGGTGCTACTACAGGAGGCTATCTCCAGGAATGGCTGGAAGGTATTACCGGCAGCGACACCAAGATTGAACTGGATATGTTTTTCTTTGCTGCCATTGCCATGGTTTTGATGGCTTCCATGAAAATCTTTTCAGCAAAAAAATATACAAAGCCCATCAACTGGGACGTACTGATCACGGTAGCCAGTGCCTTCGGGATCAGCCGGGCATTACAAAATTCGGGTGCAGCAGATGTCATTGCCCAGTCGGCCATTAACCTTTCCAAGAACCTGGGACCGATTGGAGTGCTGGCTGCCATCTATATCATCACGAACCTGTTCACGGAGATCATTACGAATAACGCAGCCGCGGCACTCAGTTTCCCCATTGCCCTTTCGGCTGCCACCCAGCTGGGCGTTGATCCCAGGCCATTCTTCATTGCTATTGCCATCGCGGCATCAGCCAGTTTTTCCACGCCCATTGGATACCAGACCAACCTGATCGTCCAGAGTATCGGAAACTACAAATTCGGTGATTACTGGCGTATTGGGCTACCCCTGAATATCCTCGCGTTTATTGTGAGTATGATTGTTATCCCTATTTTCTGGAGTTTTTAAGTTAGGGGGCCTGCAGCCGTTAGGGGAGCTGAAGCTCGTTAGGGGCTGATAGCGTTAGGGGCCTGTGGCGTTTGGTGTTCTCCCCGGAGGCACGAATGACAACGAGCTAAGAAACTGTTTTCCGCTAATTTTGAAGGATAAAGAAACTCCTATCGACTCCCACCGCCCGCCGTAGTAGCATAAGCGATGGAGGCTCGCCTTCGTGGTTAATAAATTCGAAATTATTTAGATTCTGGCCTCAAAAGACTGGGAAAATCCCTGGTTCGACATTTTTCGACCTATAGCCTCATGAGCTCGGCTAAAGCCTCCGTTCGATATTCGACATTCGACATTCAATATTCGATATTCAATATTCGATATTCTAATCCCCTACTCCCCTTTCAGCTTATAGGCTCTCACCCAGTCAATCTCCATTGCAGCAGGAAGTCCTTTATCAGAAGCCCATTCTTTCAATGCAGTTGAAAATACCAAATACATCTCTTCCTGGGGAACTCCGGAAGTTTGTGTTTTGAAAGTTTTACCGTTGATTTTCCACACCAGTTTGCCAGGGCTCCATTCAAGGGAGAATATATAGAAATCGCTGGTGAATTTTGCTCCACCGGTTTTGGAAATCGACCTGCTGTTTCCTCCATTCCAAAAATAGGAAGCAAATAGCTTATTATTTTCCAGTTTAGCCACATCAATATGTGGAACGAGACCTCCGGAAACCATGTAGAATGCCTGGGTAACGTCGGACGGGGACATCTTCACCTTTGCCTTGAAAATTCCGTATTTCTGACGAAAACTCCTGGCCGTACTGATCAGCCCTGAAGTATAATCGAAAGTATCCTGCATGAAGCCGTTCTGGGGATGCCATTTTTTACCTTCAACCTCTTCCTTGCGGGTTACCAGTCGAAGCTTCTTGTCATAGAACTCAGCATTTTTCCCATCGGTGGGAAAGCTTTTCTCATCGAACATGGTATATGATTCTCCCAGGAGTTCATCTCCCCAGAAATAACGGGTCATCCACTTACTTGTATCCAGGGATGAACCTGAAAATGATTCATTGAAGGTTTCTTCCCATTTCTCAATTTCCTTAAACGGATATTTCTTCTTTGTTTTAAAATACCATACAAGCTTTTCTGATTTCTTCAGCGTCAGGTATTCTTCTTCCTTTTTAGCTTCTTCCGTAGTGGCATACCTGTCTTTTGGCTTCAGCGTAAGGTAGTGCTTCCGTTTCTGGAAAGCGTCGGAATTTACCTCCTTCTCAAGTTCGTCGAAGCCTTCTGGCTTAGAATCGCCCTTGATCTTCTTGGAAAGCTGATTATAGCGGGATTCTTTCCTGTACTCTTCGGAAGCTTTATATGACTCCTTGAGAATTTTCTTTTTCCTCATGGCAAAATCCCCGGAGCTGACCTCTTTTTCCAATGCAAGGAAATGCTTCAGCTCATCAGAGTTTTCAAATTCAACAAAAGAGGCATAATCGGCCCTGAGTTGATCATCTGCGCTTTCAACTTTATTTGTGGCTGGAATTCCTCCGAATAAAAATGCTAAGCTTGCCATAATCTAGTATCTGTGTGGTCTTTAATTAAAAAATCTTGCAGGAATAAAGATAGAAAAAATTGAGTAGCCATCAACTATCTCTTGGAATATCCTCTTCCCCTGCTATAAAAATAATAAACGAACTGAACCTGAATAACCGGAGTGGATAGAGGAGCTATAAGAAACTTCTCTTCCAGTGCCGGATCTCCCAGCTGCAATCCGGTAAAACTATACTTACCTGAAACAATAAAATCCACAAACGCTCCCATCCGCATCTCAAGGGCCAGTCCCAGCGAAGGCCCAAGGCCATAGGTGGTTGAATCAACGGGATCCCACGACATGGGGTACAATTGCTCGCTTTTGGAGATGATGTAGGTATAGTTCACCCCGGTCATAGCAACCAGTTTCAGTGTTTTCTCATGATAAACCTTGTATTGCAGGTCGATGTCTCCAAAAAACTGGTAATTGGTTACATTGAATGCGGTATAGTTCCTGTTATTGGGGCTAAAAGCTGTTATTGAGGGCACCAGGTGAAGATTTTTCTTCCGATCGAGCCCAATCCAGGTTTTCAGAGCAATGCCCGGATTCCCGGTATCTCCGTAATTAAAATAGCGCTTGGAGGAAAATGTTAGCCCAACTCCCACTCTTTCAGGCTGTGCGATACCCACAGCTTGTAACAGCATCACTGTAATCAGTGTCAGAAATAATCTTTTCAGTGTGAACATATGCAGTCCATTTGGTAAAAACCGATCAATATCAGTTTGTACGTAAAAATTCCCGGCTTTCCTCAACAAATGTAAAAAAATATAGACCTGAAAGAAAGAACCTTTGGAATTAGCGTATGAAAATGAGGATAAAAATGCTAAATTTGTTCCTTTAGTCAATTATTCACGGTAATTAGTAAAATTAAATGTCACAGCAAGGAAAAATCATTCAGGTAATTGGCCCGGTGGTGGACGTAAGTTTTGAAGAATCGGGAAGCTCACTTCCCAATATTCACGATGCATTGGAAATCATTCGTAAGGATGGGTCAACACTGATTATTGAATGTCAGCAGCACATTGGTGAACATTCCATCAGGACAATCGCAATGGATTCGACCGATGGTTTAAAGAGGGGATTGGAAGTCCGTTCGCTGGGATCTTCTATTACCATGCCCAAAGGGGAACAGATAAAAGGCCGCCTGCTGAATGTTGTTGGGGAAGCCATTGACGGGATTGGCCCTGTTGATAATACCGACGGTTACAAGGTACACAATCAGCCTCCCAATTTTAATGAACTCTCTACTGAAACAGAAGTGCTATTCACCGGTATCAAAGTGATTGACCTCCTGGAACCGTATGCCAAAGGTGGTAAGATCGGTTTGTTCGGGGGTGCCGGTGTTGGAAAAACGGTTCTCATTATGGAGCTGATCAATAATATTGCTAAGAAATATTCCGGTTTGTCGGTATTTGCCGGTGTGGGTGAAAGGACCCGTGAAGGGAACGACCTGCTCAGGGAAATGATCGAATCGGGAGTAATAAAATACGGCGATGAATTCATGAAGTCCATGGAAGAAGGTTCCTGGGACCTGGACAAAATCGACCATGAATTACTGAAAGAATCACAGGCCACCCTGGTATTCGGTCAGATGAACGAGCCTCCCGGAGCACGTGCAACAGTAGCCCTTTCAGGTCTTACGGTTGCTGAATCGTTCCGTGACGGTGGCGATGATGGTGCAGGAAAAGACATCCTTTTCTTTGTCGACAATATTTTCCGTTTTACCCAGGCAGGATCAGAGGTATCCGCACTCCTTGGCCGTATGCCATCTGCAGTAGGATATCAGCCTACCCTGGCTACTGAGATGGGTATCATGCAGGAACGAATTACCTCCACAAAAAATGGCTCAATCACCTCTGTTCAGGCTATTTACGTACCGGCTGACGACCTTACCGACCCGGCTCCGGCAACTACATTTGCCCACCTGGATGCAACCACGGTACTTAGCAGGAAGATTTCATCTCTGGGTATCTATCCGGCAGTGGATCCGCTTGATTCAAGCTCCAGGATCCTTACCGAAGAGGTGGTTGGAAAAGAACATTATGAAACTGCACAGCGCATCAAGATGCTCCTGCAACGCTACAACGAGTTACAGGATATTATTGCTATTCTTGGTATGGACGAACTTTCTGAAGAAGACAAGCTCATCGTTCACCGCGCAAGAAGGGTACAGCGCTTCCTCTCTCAGCCTTTCCATGTAGCTTCTCAGTTTACCGGTCTCGAAGGAGTTTTTGTCTCCATCGAGGACTCCATAAAAGGATTCAATATGATCATGGATGGTGAGGTTGACAAGTATCCTGAAGCTGCCTTTAACCTGGTTGGTACTATTGAGGATGCCATTGCCAAGGGAGAAAAATTACTCGCTGAGTCTAAGTAATTGTAGAGAAAGGGATAAGTTATGTTGCTAGAAATCATATCACCCGATCGGAAGCTGTTTTCCGGGGAAGTAATCAGCCTCAGGGTACCGGGTTCCAAAGGTTCTTTCGAGATCCTGAAAAACCATGCTCCGATTATCTCCTCCCTTGAAAAGGGGACCATCAGTATCCGTAGCGAAGATGGGCAAAACACCACTTTTGAGATTGATGGAGGTGTGATTGAAGCCAAAAAGAACAAGATTATTGTCCTTGCTGAAAACGCGAAATAATACCATTGCAGGCATAAAGCTTCACTTTCTGCTTTATAGTTTTTTTGTGTTGCTGTCTGTTTCCGTCTGTGCTCAACCAGCCAAATCACTGGTTGAATTTACGTCGGAAGACAGTCTTGTGATCACCGCTGATGAGTATATTAACGCTGATACCCTCCCCTATATCGTCCTGCTTCACGACCAGGGATCCAGCCGCGGAGAATTTTCCGATATCATTGAACGCTTCAGTAAAATGAATTACAATTGTCTTGTTCCCGATCTGCGGAACGGGGGGAATGCCAGCTATGTGAGCAATGAGACTGTCAGGCGTTGCAGAAATAACGGTTATGCGAGAACCCTTGATTTTGTCAGGGCTGACATCCGGGCTGCAGTGAGTTACGCTCATTTAAAATCGGGCTCTCCTGTGATCCTGATTGGTGCCGGAGCCAACGGTTCCCTTGCATTGCTGGATGCTGTCAGCGACACCCTGGTAAAAGCAGTAATAGCTTTGAGCCCTGGAGAGTATTTCCGTCCTGGAATAAACATTGAAGATGAAATTTCAGAATTATCCCAGCCTGTATTAATTACTTCAACTCATCTGGAATATCCCTATGTTCTACAGATGACCTCACAGGTAGATGAGAAGTATAAAACCATTTTTGCACCTTCGGAGAAAGCCGGCGAAAGGGGTACCCGGGCCCTGTTGCCTGATAATGATTCCAACGGCGAATACTGGCTTACCCTGCTACTCTTCTTCAAGGATCTTCAATAATGGTTACATTCCTTGTTATCCGGTTCAGTTCCATAGGAGATATCGTCCTTACAACTCCTGTTATCCGCAACCTGAAAAACAGCTCCGGGGATGTGGTTATCCATTACATTACCAAACCGGCATTCATGGAAATCCTGGAAGCAAATCCGTATATCGACCACCTGCATATTCTTGATGAAGTTCAAAGCAAAACCACGTCACGGCTTAAAGAAATTGAGTTTGACTACATCATCGACCTGCAGAATAATTTCAGGTCGATGGATATCAAGAAAAATATCAAACGGATTGCTTTTACCGTTGATAAGCTAAACTTTAAAAAATGGCTGCTGGTAAATTTGAAGATTAACAGGATGCCTGATCTTCACATTGTAGACCGTTACATGGCAACCATAAAACCTTTTGTGGAAGAGGCGGATGACCAGCGACTGGAGTATTTCCTGAAAGAAAAGGACAAGGTCAGTCTTGCTGATCTTCCTCCGGCATTTTCGAAGGGTTTTATAGCATTCGTTATCGGGGCACGACATGAAACAAAAAAGCTTCCCCCCGGGAAGATCATTGAAATTTTGAACGGGATAAAGCAGCCCGTCATCCTGATCGGAGGTCCGGAAGACCATGCTGCAGCAGAAAATCTCATATCTCACCTCAAAGACAAACCCATTCTCAACGGCTGCGGAAAATGGTCCATCAACCAGTCGGCTTCTGTGATAAGCCAGGCCAATGTGGTTCTTACCCATGATACCGGGATGATGCACATAGCCGCTGCATTCGGGAAGAAAATTATCACCATCTGGGGCAATACCATCCCGGACCTGGGGATGTATGCTTACAAAGCAGATCCGGCTTCATTGAATTTCGAAATCAATGATCTGAAATGCCGTCCCTGTTCCAAGCTGGGAAAAACATCCTGCCCGAAAAAACATTTCGACTGCATGATGAAACAGGATACAAGCAAGATTGCTGAAGAAGCAAACAGGCTTTTCACCAGCTAATATTCCGATTACTGTGCGATAAACTGGTAGGTAATCCTGGCCCTGTGCTTTTCGGGAGCTGAAAAATCACTTTTAAATGAAGATGACAGGGCCGCTTTCTCCGCTGCTTCGATAAAGCAGGAAGGATCATTGATTGTTTCAGCACTCAGAACATTCGCATTCGATACCGTTCCATCCTGCCTGACCACTACTTCTACAATCACCCTGCCCGATCCCTCGCAACGGTAAACAGGAATGGTAAGAGTCCTTTTCATCCTTTGTTTGGGCTGATCAAGAAATTCATAGGTAATGGTTGTCGGACCGGTGAAATGTTCTTCCCTTTCGTCCGGTTCCGGTTTTGCTTCCTCTTCATACACCTTCGATGATATGATCTCCTTCAGCTTTTCCCTGTTCTGCCTGAAGTCCTCATCCTTTTCCGACTCCAGCTCATCCAGCAGGGAATTTACATAATCTTCCGTAGAAATATCCTTTAATGCCTCATCGTTCACATTCACGGCCCTGTTACTGGCTTCCTGGCGTGCTTCGTAGATCTTTTCTATCCATTCCGCCGGAACCTCAATCTGCTCCTGCTCCAGTAAATCCTCCAGAGATACTTCTTCGGTCAGATCCACCATGACGCCGAGCTCACGGTCGTCCTTCAGCCTGTCGATCTTCAAAAACACCAGTATAATAGCCACCAGGAGATGGATAATTATGGTATACAGGATGGCAGTAAGGTTCGTCCGGAAGAACTCCCTGATATTCTTTGGCCCGTATGTAAATAGATCCTGCATTGACTTTACAAAAATAGAACGTTCCCCGAAACAATGAATTATTGTACATTTAGAAAACGAAGATAGTTTTATTCCCCGTTCAACCTGTAAACAATTTTTACAATGAAGAAATTAGCAGTAATACTTGTTCTGGCTACCACCCTGGGAGGATGCATCGTACTCTCCGAAATGAAAGCCCTGACAAAGTGTGAATTCAGTTTTCATTCGGCTGCGGATCCCATTATTGCCGGGGTAAACATGCAACATATCCGCAGTTATACGGACCTGACTTTCATGGATGGCCAGCGTATTGTGGGAAATATACTGCAAAAAAAACTTCCATTTGGTATCGTGGCAAACGTGGAAGTGAAGAATCCCGGCCCCGCGCTGGCAGCTGTGAGCTATATTGAATGGATCGCTTACATAGATAATGTAGAGATCTCAAGCGGAAGAATAGACGACCGGGTGGAAATTCCGGCCAACGGTGGAACAGCCATTGTTCCCATACATATTGAATCTGATCTGTTTGAATACCTGCAGGGCGATAGTCCGAAAACCATGCTGAACTTTGCCCTGAACCTGGTGGATGCCGGAGGCCAGCCCACCCGGCTGAGTTTGAAGATCAAACCGGCCGTATATATCGGTTCGAAACTGGTACGTGCACCGGACTATTTCACCATTTCAAAGGAGTTTACTTCGGGGGATTAAAGGGTCCCCAGGCCAACCTGCCCGATACCGTTGCACTCCATCAGAACAGGGTTATTCCCGTTGGGTGAAGGACCTTGCTTCAAACCTGAATTGATTGAATAGTAAGATTTACTCCTAAAGAATTTGTGTTTTGGAGCATTTAGTGGTGCTATAGAACAAATATAGCTGCATATTGTATATAAATTAAAGGAGGTAATCATGGATGATATTAATATTGTCAAAGTTTTTACAGGCTCGGTAGTAACTGTAAATCTTCTTAAAGATGAGCTGGAATCAATCGGCATAAACAGCCTGATAAAAAACGATTTCAGATCCGGAGTAAATTCCGGTTTTTATGGTGGCGATCCTGCTGCAATTGATTTGTATATTGATTCGGATGAGCTTGAAAAAGCCGGGCCCGTTATTGAAGCGTTTAAAAAAGTGAATGAATAGCATTTGAAGAAACGATCGGAAAGTCATCTTTCCTCAGGCGATCTTAAATAAACATTCATTTTTTGTAAAGCTACGTGTGTACGTCCGGAAATGTTATCGATTCTTCGAGGTTTTATATTAATCCACCGAAATATTGAACAGCGGTTCAAACATAATTTTCCCGGAGGCAGGATTGTAACTGGTCTGAACACCCAACGAGATGGGGAAGAACATCCGGAATACATGAAAATCGACGATCAGGTCTAATCCTATGGTCTGGAAAATACGGTCATCTACAGGAGGATCCAGTATCGGGATATATACTTCCTTTCCAACCAGGTAATCTGTCCATACATTCCCGCGTATCCGCTTAATATACAGGAACGAACCCAGTTCCAAGTCGGGGTAGGCGATGGGGAAACTATAATCAGCACTCAGCAGTTTAAAGTCAGGACCCAGCATTCTGAATCCGTCTGTTTCATAAGCTTTATTCATTTCGCTGACCAGTCCACGTGGCATGGGGATAACATTTCCCTGGTAATATTTCTCAATCTCCTGTTGCTGGGTAAACGACTTCAATTGTAATGACTGATGACGCAGCACTCCTGGCAGGAAAAGTGTGGTGGAGGTGTATTTTATGGGACCCAGGTTGTAGGCATTGAATGGGGAATGAATGAAACCTGCATAGGCTTTAACTCCTATCCGTGGATAAATATCCTTCGTTCCCCGTCGCAAATAAGACATTGCATAGAGCCTGTAATTAAAGCGGTGTATGCCTGATTCAAAACCCGATACATCACTGTTCGGCATAATATCCGATGAATAGCTATAAATTACCTGGGGTTGAACC
>ERZ795057.2354-NODE-2354-length-14401-cov-4.529276_pt1 | contig 14401 bp, 15 predicted proteins | sample MGYA00375141_ERZ795057 | MGnify/ENA primary metagenome ERZ795057 (study PRJEB30186, sample SAMN05720163) | activated sludge metagenome | isolation source: Anaerobic digester | place: Hong Kong | collected 2015-01-26 ... | reverse complement strand
TTCCGCTTCCTAATCTTTTGATTGATGATGTTCAGGTTGATTTTCAGATGGAGGTTACAGCTACTGAAACCTCAACAGAGATGTCAAGTACTGAAGGTAGCTCAAGTGCAAATTGTTTTGGTGGTAGGTCAGTGAACGTAAGTGGTAAAGTATCATCTTCGCGTGAGAACACACGTTCTGCTAATCAGACAGCTAGATATCAGGTTGATGAGTCAAACCGCCAGCAGAGGCAGACAGAAAGTCTTAGTACGTTGAAGGATATTATGGCCTCTTGTGTAGAGCCGTTGCCAACTAAAAAGAATGATGAGGAGTAATATTAACAAGGACTATACTAACTTATGAAAATTCTAGTAACAGGTGGTGCCGGATATATAGGCTCCCATACGTTGATAGAACTTTATGCTGCGGGTCATACTGCGGTTGTGGTGGACAATCTTAGTAATAGCAATCCAATTTCGTTGGAGAGGGTTGCGAAGATTATCGGGGGTGAGGAGATTCCATTTTATGAGGTGGATATCAGAGATCGTGCAGGACTTGAGAGGGTGTTTGCGGAGCATAAGTTTGATGCTTGTATTCATTTTGCTGGTTTGAAGGCTGTGGGTGAGAGTGTGGAGAAGCCGTTGGAGTATTATGATAATAATATTGCGGGTAAGCTTGTACTTGTGGATGTGATGAGGGAGCATGGTTGTAAGAATATTATTTTCAGTAGTAGTGCGACTGTGTATGGTGATCCTGCGGAGATTCCGATTACGGAGAGTTGTCCGAAGGGTGTTTGTACTAATCCTTATGGTTGGACGAAGAGTATGCTTGAGCAGGTGTTAATGGATGTGCAGAAGGCAGATGCTGAGTGGAATGTGGTGATCCTTCGTTATTTTAATCCTGTGGGTGCGCATCATTCAGGTACGATCGGTGAGAATCCTAATGGTATTCCAACTAATCTGATGCCTTATATCACTCAGGTGGCAGTTGGTAAGAGAGCTGAACTAGGTGTCTTCGGTAATGATTATCCTACTCACGATGGTACAGGTGTGAGAGATTATATCCACGTTGTGGATCTCGCGAAAGGCCATGTGGCTGCGCTGAAGGCTATTGCTAATTCATGCGGAACAGCAGTTTACAACATGGGTACTGGTCACGGTTGTAGCGTGCTTGATATGGTAAGTTCGTTCGTGAAGGTAAACGGTGTGGATGTACCATATAGCATCAAGCCTCGCAGAGCTGGTGACATCGCTACATATTATTGTGATCCGGCAAAGGCTAAGGCTGAACTTGGATGGGAGGCTCAGTTTGGTATTGAAGAGATGGTGAGGGATAGTTGGAATTGGCAGAAGAATAATCCGGAGGGATATAAGAGAGAAAGTGCCCTTTAATGTAAGGATTAGTATGCGTTATAAAGTCTTAATGCACTATATATAGAATATCATTGAATTCATCCCTTCGAATATTCCAGTCAAAGATATAATTAAAAAGCTTTTTAAAGTTTGTCTTTTCATAAAATATGGCGAAATTTAAATTAAATAGAACAGCTTCTGGCGTTGTATGGAGTGCAGTGGAACGATTTTCTGTTCAGGCCATTCAGTTTATAATGAATGTGATATTGGCAAGATTAATCGCACCTTCCGATTTCGGGCTCATTGCTATGCTAAATGTTTTTATAGTAATTGCTCAAACATTTGTAGATAGTGGATTTTCAAATGCATTGATACAAAAAAAAGACAAGACGGAGTCTGATTATACCACTGTTTTTATATTTAATGTCTTTGTATCTATTTTGGCTTATCTTATTTTATTCTTTGCAGCTCCAATTATTGCTTCTTTTTATCATGAAGAGTCTCTTTGTTTATTATGCAGAGTTGTTGGACTGTCTCTGATTATTCAAGGATTATCTGTTATTCAAATTGCAAAGGTATCAATTGATCTGAATTTTAAAGCTTTGGCTAAGTCATCTCTTGTATCTGTAATTATAAGTGGCTTATTAGGTGTGTCAACTGCTTATTTAGGATATGGTGTATGGGCTTTGGTTATTCAGATTTTATCTAATGCTTTATTAAATACTATTCTATTATTTATCTTAGTCAAGTGGTTCCCGAAAGATCAATTCTCGCTGACATCTTTGAAAACTATGTTTTCGTTTGGATCAAAGTTACTAGTCTCTGGTCTACTACACACAATATATACAAATTTATATAGTCTAGTTATTGGTAGAAAATATTCATCAACAGATGTTGGGTATTATAACCAATCAAATGTTATTGCTAGATTTCCTTCTGTTAGCTTAATGGCAGTTATTACAAGAGCTATATATCCAGTGCAGTGTGAACTTCTAGATGATGATTTGGCCTTAAGAACTTCTTTTTATAATTACCTTACATTATCTTGTTTTATTGTGTTTCCTATAATGTTTTTTTTAACAGTTTCTGCTGAACCTCTAGTGGCGGTGGTTTTAACGGAGAATTGGATTCCTTCTGTTCCATATTTGCAGTTGTTGTGTATTGCTAATGTCTTTAATGCAGTAATTGCGAATAATAATCAGATACTAAAGGTTAAAGGGAGGACTGATTTATACCTTCAAGCTGAGATTCTAAAAAAGATTGTTGGCGTAAGTATACTTGTTGCTACGATAAGGTATGGCTTAATATACATTTGTCTAGGTATTATAATTTATAATATTCTGGATATGGTAATTATATGTCTATATACTAAAATAACTGTAAGTATTGGTATTTGGGATCAGTTAAAGCACATATTCCCAATATTAACAACGTCAGTTGTTGCAGCTTCTATATCAATAATTATGATGAGTTTTATTACATCTTATTTGTTTCAGATTATTATAGGTGGAGTAACTTATCTTTTCGTTTACGTGATATTATCTAAATTCTTTAAGGTAAAAGAATATGATTTACTAACGAAATTGATGTCTAATATTTTAACCAGATAAATGTACAATTTATTATTTTTATATCCACAGGTTATAGATCCCATCAGAGGTGGGGTTGAAAAGGTAACATTTTCCTTAACCGAATATTTTGTCAAGAAAGGAATAAACGTTTATTATTTAGCATTAAGCGAAGTACAGAAAGAATTTGATAATAAAAGACAGTTATTTTTAAATACTGGTAGGCATATCAATACGAAGAAAAATCGAGAGGCATTCATTACTATTCTTAAAGATTATAAAATTAACTTGGTAATAAATCAAGGAGCTTTGTTTGAGGAGGTGTCTAATTTTTCGTACGCAGCATGTACTATTGGGGTCCCTGTTATTTCTGTACTTCATAATTCTCTTCTATCGATTCTTGATAATTATGATAGGATATTTAGTGGGAATAACTCTTTCAAAGGAAGAGTGATAAAGTTTGTATATTCTAATTACATATTAGAGCGTTTATTTAAAAAAATATATGTCCTATCCAAGCGTAAACATTATAGGAAACTACTAAAGCATAGTGCTTATCTAGTGCTTCTGTCAGAAAAATATAAGAATGAGATTCAGCTTTTGTCAGGTCTTAAAAATATATCTAATGTTTGTGCTATTTCCAATCCGATTATTGTCGATAACTCGAATTTTCAGAAAGAAAATCAAGTGCTATATGTTGGAAGAGTTAATACTTCGCAAAAACAGGTTGACAAGTTGTTAGATATTTGGCAAGAGGTTGGATCTAAATATCCTGATTGGAAATTGCTGATTATAGGTGGTGGAGAAGACTTATCTGAATTACAGAAGACCTATTCATACATTTCGGGTGTTGAGTTTCATGGTTTTAAAAATCCTGTAGAATTTTATAAAAGAGCAAAGATCTTTTGTATGACTTCTGCCTACGAGGGATTGCCTATGACTCTTATTGAGGCTCAGAGTTACGGTGTTGTTCCAATTGCTTTTAATACATTTGCGTCAGTTTCAGATATAATTGAGGATTGTAAGACTGGTATTTTGATATCTCCATATATGATACAAGATTACATTTCTTCATTAGAAAATCTAATTAGGGATTCATATAAGTTAGAGCAATTATCTGTAAATGCTAAGAAACATTCAGTTAAGTTTGATATAAATAATATTGGTAATCAATGGATAAAGCTTTTTGAAAGTGTTATTTAGTATGGTATTTCCTATTATTGTTTTATTATATTTTTTCTTGTTGTATTCTTTATATGATATAAGTCCTAGTTCATTTAAAGATCGAGGAATTAAAGGGCTCACATTCTTAATATCATTTTTGTTATTACAATTATTGAGATTATATTGTCAAGATACTTTCCCAGATATCCCTAATTATAAGGATGTATTTAATGAAATAAAACCATTGACATATGTGATAAAGAACAAAGGAACAGGTATGGAGTATTATGATCCAGAAACAATGACTCAAGTCGATTTTGGATTTCGTTTCTTCATCTCAATCTTTAAGGTCCTATCTGGAAGTTATTCTACTTTTTTGATTTTTGTGTCAATTATAGAATTATGGTCGCTATCATTCTTTTGCAGGAGATTTAAAATAAGTTTGTTATTGATAATGCCTATTTATATTGCGCTAACTTATACCGCATTTCAAATTGGAATGTTAAGACAAGCTTTAGCTTTTTGTATATTTCTAATTTCTCTATGTTACATACAAAAATTACCAGTCTATTTGTTTCTGGTAATATTAGGCTGTTTCTTCCATAAATCTATGATATTTTGTATATTTTTCTTTTGGTGTAATAAGAAGGTTAGTATTAAATATATACATTTCTTATTTTTATTATCCTTGATGGTTTATTTGCTAAGAGTTAATTATGTTGGAACCTTTTGGAACATGCTTTCTTTAACGGACATGGGGCGAGTAAATCACTATTTAGATAATGGTGTAGATATGTCTTTTCTAGGGGTAGGATTCTGGGAGCGAGTTATATTGTATGTTCTAATGGTAATTGTGTACACTAAATCCTTTAAGGCTAAAACGTATGACCCTAAACATACTTTAATTTTTAATTTAGGAGTTTCACTTATCATTTTTCAGTTGTTTTTCTTTGCATCTCCAACGATTACAAGTAGACTTCGTTATTACATTGTAATATTCCCGTTATTATACCTTGTTCTATATATGCGAGAGAATATTCGAAATAAGCAATTAAAAGTCATTCTATATATACCTTTGGTTCTTTATCTGTGTATGTATATTTTTACTCAGAGTGGGTATCTAAGAGGATTTTAAAAACTAAAATACGCTATAAAATGAAAAAAATAATGCTAGTCTTCGGCACAAGACCAGAAGCAATCAAGATGTGCCCGCTCGTGAAGGAGTTTCAGAAACGAGCTGATGAATTTGAAACAATTGTATGTGTAACAGGTCAGCATAGAGAGATGCTCGATCAGGTGCTCAAAATCTTTGAGGTAACGCCAGACATTGACCTTAACATCATGAAACAGGGTCAGGACTTGACAGATGTAACTGTACGTATCCTTAACGGTATGCGTGATGTGTTCAAGGAGTGTCGTCCTGATGTAGTGCTTGTGCATGGTGATACTACAACTTCTACTGCAGCAGCACTTGCAGCCTTCTATGCACAGATTCCTGTAGGACATGTGGAGGCAGGTCTTCGTACACACAACATCTATAGCCCATGGCCAGAGGAGATGAACCGTCAGGTGACAGGTCGTATTGCAACATACAACTTCTCTCCAACACCACTTTCTGAGAAGAACCTCATTGAGGAGAAGGCAATGGGTAAGATTTATGTGACAGGTAACACAGTGATTGATGCCCTTCATTATGTAGTGAACAAGTTGAAGAGTAACGAGGCTATTGCTAAGGAACAGGATGCTGTTCTCATGAATGCTGGTTATGATGTAACTCGTTTGGTAGATGGTAAGAAATTGGTACTTATCACCGGCCACAGACGTGAAAACTTTGGTGATGGTTTTATCCGTATGGTGACAGCCATGAAGGATCTTTCAGAGAAGTATCCTGAAGTTGACTTCGTTTACCCAATGCACTTGAACCCTAACGTACGTAAGCCTATCCACGAAGTGTTTGGTGAAGATCTTACTCGTCCTAACTTCTTCTTCATTGAACCACTCCAGTATCTTGAGTTTGTTCATTTGATGTCTAAGGCAACAATCGTTCTGACGGATTCAGGTGGAATTCAAGAAGAGGCTCCAGGTCTTGGTAAACCTGTGCTTGTAATGCGTGACACTACAGAGCGCCCAGAAGCTTTGGAGAGCGGTACTGTGCACTTGGTAGGTACAGACTATGATAAGATTATGAATGAGGTGAGTACCCTCCTTGAGGATGCCCAGGCATACGCTAAGATGTCTCAGGCTGTTAATCCTTATGGTGATGGTTTGGCGTGTGGTAGAATTGCGGATGCGTTGAAATAGGTAAGTATAGAAATAGATTTAAGTGATGACTAAAGTTTGTTATTTTACAAGTAAATCAGAGAATGATATTCGTGTATTCCATAAGGAATGTGTTTCATTGGTAAAGAATGGTTACGATGTAACTCTAGTGTGTCCTAATGTCACTGATAAAGTAATTGAGGGAGTTAAAATTATAGGTATTAACTATCCTTATATCGGTGATTTTTATAGATTTACAAAACTTCCTAAACTTTTATATGAGAAGGCACTGGCAGTGGATGCTGATATTTATCATTTCAACGATCCAGCTTCAATCCCTTATGGTGCAAAACTAAAAGCTTTAGGTAAAAAGGTGATTTTTGATGCATTTGAGGATCATCCAGGAATGTGGAAAAATAGAGGAAAGGGCATTAAGGGGCTTGTATTTAAGACTATCGCACATCTATATGAAAAGTATGAGTCTTTGCAGTGTAGTAAATTTGATGCAGTTTTGGTGTGCTACCATTGGACAAAAGATAGATTAGCGAAGGTAAATAACAATGTCGAACTCGTTCTGAATTTTCCAATTGTTGACAAAAATTCAATAAAAGAACGACCTCTGAGAGAGTCTAACAATGTTGGGGTTTGTTATGCGGGAACCATTTCAGGAGATTGGAACATCCCCAATGTTATAAGCGCCATAAATGATGTAGAAGGTGCACAATTCAATTTAGCGGGATGGTCAGGTGATGCCCTTATGAATCATATGAAAGGACTTGATGGGTGGAAGAAAGTAAATTTCTTTGGCAAGCTTTCTAAAGATGATGTGGTAAAAAAAGTGTATGAGCGTTCTGATATTGGAATTGCTTTGTATCACTATTGTGCCCTATGCCATGGCAAAGTGGGCAATATGTCTAATAATAAATTATTTGAATATTTATTGATGGGAATGCCAGTAATATGTACTGACTTTGATTTGTGGAAAGAGGTTGTAGAAGGAACCAATAGTGGTATTTGTGTTAATCCATCAGATGTCAAAGCCATAAAGGAAGCAGTAAAATATATTCAGAAGTATCCTGCTGAAGCCTATAAGATGGGTCAGAACGGTCAGAGAGCTGTCCTTGAAAAGTATAACTGGAATTCTCAGGAGGAAATATTATTAGACGTTTATAACAGAATTAAATAGCAAATCATAATATATGAAAGTAGTTATATTAGCTGGTGGCTTCGGCTCCCGCATATCTGAGGAATCTCAGTTCAAACCAAAACCAATGATTGAGATTGGTGGTATGCCTATCTTGTGGCATATTATGAAGGAGTATGCCTATTATGGTCATACTGAGTTTATAATCTGTGCAGGTTACAAGCAGGAGTACATCAAGGAGTGGTTTGCGAACTACTTTTTGCATAACTCGGATGTGACGTTCGACTACCGCAATGGTAAGAACGAGATGGTGGTACATCAAACCAATATGGAACCTTGGAGAGTTACAGTAGTGGATACTGGCTACAACACCATGACAGGTGGACGTATCAAACGCATTCAGAAGTATGTTGGTAACGAACCATTCTTGATGACATACGGTGATGGCGTTTGTGATGTGGAGATTGATAAACTTATAGAGTTCCATAGGTCACACGGTAAGTTAGCAACCCTTACAGCTGTTAAGATGGCTCAGGATAAGGGAGTACTTGATATTACCAAAGATCAGGCTGTACGTGCATTCCGTGAGAAGAATGCTTCTGATGGTGCTCCTATCAATGCCGGTTACATGGTGCTTCAGCCAGAAGTATTTGACCTTTTAGATGGAGATTCATGTGTGTTTGAAAAGACTGCCCTTGTGGAGCTTGCAAACAAGGGTGAGCTGATGTCGTACGTACACACTGGATTCTGGCAGTGTATGGATAATATCCGTGAGAAATCAATGCTTGAAAAACTTTTGGAAGAGAATAAGGCTCCTTGGAAACGTTGGGAACGCTCTATTCCTGCCATTCCTGATTATGCAAAATAAAGAACAAATGGAAAATATATTTGAATTTTATAAGGGGAAACGCGTATTCCTCACTGGCCATACAGGCTTCAAAGGAAGCTGGATGTGCAAGATGCTGGCAAACGCAGGTGCTATTGTAACTGGTTATTCATTAGAAGCACCCACAGAACCGTCACTTTTCAAGATTGCTAACATCGAGGGAGATATCAAAAGCGTAATAGGGGATATTCGTGATATGTCAGCTTTGAAGAAGGCTTTTGATGAAGCACAACCTGAAATTGTGCTCCACCTTGCAGCTCAACCTATTGTGCGTGATTCCTATAAGGATCCTGCATATACATACGAAACCAATGTGATGGGAACTGTGAATATTCTGGAATGCGTAAGACTGTCTGATTGTGTGAAGTCATTCTTGAATGTTACAACAGACAAGGTATATTTAAATAAGGAATGGAATTGGGGGTATCGCGAAAATGAGGAGTTAGATGGTTATGATCCATATTCAAACTCTAAGTCTTGCTCTGAGTTGGTTACTCATTCCTATAAGCGTTCGTTCTTTATAGATAAGGATGGAAAGACCATTGTGCCAATATCAACAGCACGTGCAGGTAATGTGATTGGTGGTGGTGATTTTGCAAACGATCGTATCATACCTGATAGCATTCGTGCTGCTGCTGAAGGCAAGGATATTATTGTCCGTAATCCTTTCTCTACACGTCCGTATCAACATGTATTGGAACCCCTGTATGCTTACTTGGTGATTGCCATGAAGCAGTATGAGGACAGCTCTTATGCAGACTATTACAATGTAGGCCCGGATGATGTGGACTGTTTCCAGACTGGAGCACTGGTTGACCTCTTTGTAAGTAAGTGGGGAGAGGGTGTAAAATGGATCAATCAATATGATGGTGGCCCTCACGAAGCAAACTTCTTGAAGTTGGATTGCTCAAAACTGAAGTCTACCTTTGGCTGGACACCTCGTTGGAATCTGGGTGAAGCCATGGAGAAAATTGTGGAGTGGAGTAAGGTATGGCTTGCTGGTGGTGATGTGAGAGCTTGCATGGATAAACAGATTGCAGAATTTCTTAATGAATAACTCCCTATGAAGAAAGTGATTGTTACAGGTGCCAATGGCTTTATTGGCAGTTCATTGATAAAGAAATTGGTAGAAGAAGGTGTTGCTGTAGTTGCTGTAGATCTTTCTTTTGCTGTGTCCCGTTTGCCAGAAAATACTCTCATTACAAAGATTGAATCCGGAGTAGATACTTATCTTGTAGGGACCATTCCTGCAGGTGAGTACGATGCTTTTTATCACTTAGCTTGGAGAGGGGTTAATGGTGCAGAAAAGGCTGACCCTACAGTACAGTTGGCTAATATCCAAATGGCGGTAGATTGTGCCAATGTGTGTAAAAAGATAGGTGTAGAGAAACTGCTTTGTGCAGGAACAGTGGCAGAGAACGCGACTTTCAGTCTTCCTTATTTGAGTCATACCAGTGGAGGCATGATGTATGGTGTGGCAAAGCATGCATGTAATCTTATTGTTGAGGATTATTGTAAGAATATAGGTTTACCGTTCGTATGGATGCAGTTCTCCAATATTTATGGTGTTGGCAATAAGACAGGTAATTTGGTGAGCTATACTTTAGGTGAACTAATGGCAGGTAAGGAAGCAACCTTTGGCCCTGCTCAACAACCTTACGATTTTATCTATGTAGATGACCTTATTGAAGCAGTTTATCGTTTGGGCGCTAATACAACTCCCAAAGCCTTCTATTATATCGGTTCGGGCAGTCCGAGAAAACTAGCAGATTATCTCCTGCGAATTGGAGAACTGGCCGGATGCGCAGACAAGGTGGGAATAGGTGTACGAGCAGATGATGGCATCAAGTACACCATAGAGATGTTTGATAACTCAGACCTTGTGTCTGCCGTTGGCGATTACGTGACAACTACTTTTGATGAGGGTATTCTAAAAACCATTGAATGGTTGAAGACCCTTTAATCTCTTCTAATATTGCAATAATGATTACAAAATTCGATTTTCAGGAACTGGACTTGAAAGGTGCTTTCAAGATTCAACCATTCTATGCCACTGACGAAAGAGGTGGTTTTATGAAGGATTATAATATAGATATGTTCAAGGCTAATGGTATTAAACATGAGTTAAAAGAAGTGTTCTACACCATCAGCAAAAAGGGCGTTATTCGTGCTATACACTTTCAGTTGGTAAAGCAGCAGGCAAAACTTGTTCGTTGTGTAAGCGGACACATATACGATGTGATTGTAGATTTGCGACCAGGTTCACCTACTTTTGGACAGTGGAGAGGCTTTGACCTCACTGGGGAAAACCAGGTTGAGCTTTATATCCCGCAATATTTTGGTCATGGCTATCTTGTGTTAGAGGATTCCGTGGTTAGCTATAAGTGTGGTGAGGTGTTCTACGGAGAGGGTGATTCTGGTATCATGTACAACGACCCTGATATCAACATCCAATGGCCGTTTGAGAAGATTGGTGGCATTGAGAATATGATTATCTCTGAGAAGGATAAGAACTTGATGAGTTTGAAGGAATATATTGAAAAGGTGAAGTAATAATGGATAGGCCCTTGATATCTTTAGTCATTCCTGTATATAATACTGCCAAATACTTGGATAAATGTATACAGAGTGCAGTGGAACAACAATATCCTAATTTGGAGATCATAATAGTTAATAATGGTTCAACAGATAATTCTCAGGAAATTATTGATAAATATGCCGGTATAGATAATCGTATCAAGGCTTATACAATCCAACATGTACCCACGGTCAAAGAATCAAAGGATAATTGCTATAGAAGAGCATCAGGTGATTGGGTGATTACATTGGATTCTGATGATGCGATTAGCGATGATTATGTAGATATGATGTGGGATGCTCATGTTAGATGTGGGTCAGATATGATTATAGCACAACGTCAGTCTGTTGATGAAGATGGAAATGGCTATGATTTACTTCCACTTGATACTTTTGACTTTTCAACATGTTATTCTGGCAAGGAGGCTCTGCAAAGGACAATTGTTAAATGGGAAATGTCGGTTAACGGAGCCTTAGTAACGAAGAAGAATCTATATAATATAATGCTTCATAATCCAGCTTGTACAATATATACGGATGAGTATGATAGCCGTATATTGTTAAAATATGCGGAGAAAGTATCTTTTTGTAAGGCCCGTTATTATTACACTTTTAACCCTAACTCAGTCGGTAAAAAGGATAATTGGAATAGACATCGTTTCCGTCTTATGACAAGATTAGGATTATTGGATGTGTGTTCTAAAGAATTTGGAGTTAGATCTGTAGAATATCAGAATGTAGTGACTCAGGCCGTAGGAATATCACTATTGGCAATAAAACACTATCTTTCAAATAAAACTGTATATACCTTAGAGAATAAAATAGAGTTTAAAGATACGATAGCAAGCATTATTAAAAACATTGAAATTAAGGGACTAAATTTGCGCAATTTCGTAAATATATCATCTTTATTAATACTGAAGATGGTCTTTACTCTTATCTAAAATCAAATCAGACTGATGAATATTATTGCAGACGTTAAAATCATAGAACTCCCCAAATTCCTTGATGCAAGGGGAAACTTGTCATTCGCACAGAACAACACACATATACCGTTTGATATCAAACGTACCTACTGGCTGTATGATGTGCCGGGAGGTGAAAGCCGTGGTGGCCATGCATACAGAGAAACGGAAGAGTTTGTGATTGCTCTTTCTGGCAGCTTTGATGTGATAGTGGACGATGGTACTGAAAAGAAGACTTTCCACCTGAATCGTTCTTACTATGGCTTGTACATTCCTAAAGGTATGTGGCGTGAGATGGATAATTTCTCTACCAACTCCCTTGCATTGGAGTTTGCCTCTACCAACTACAATCCAGAGGATTACATCCGCGATTATGATGAATTCTTAAAACTGAAGGAAGATGGCAAAATATAATGTGTTTGACTGCACTATGGTGGAACTGGATAAGCACCATAGTGACCGCAAGGGAAACCTTACCGTGGTAGAGAATGGAGATACTCTTCCTTTTGATGTAAAGAGGGTGTATTATCTCTATGATGTACCTGGTGGCGAAAACCGTGGTTCACATGCACATAAGGATTTGAGCCAGCTGATTATTGCTGCTTCAGGTTCATTCCGTGTAACTCTAGATGATGGTAAGTGTAAGCGTTCATTTTTCCTGAATCGCCCTTATCAAGGTCTTTATGTAAAACCAGGTATGTGGCGTGATTTGGAAGATTTCTCTTCAGGTGCAGTGTGTATGGTATTGGCATCTGAAGTATATCAAGCGGAAGATTATATCCGCGATTATACTGAATTTATAAAATTTAGAAACGAAGAATAAAAGATGATACATCCATTAGCTGATTGTCAATGTCCAAAAGTTCCAAAAAACACACGTATTTGGCAGTTCTGTGTCATTCTACCTAATGCAAAAATCGGTGAAGATTGCAATATATGCTCTCATTGTCTAGTAGAAAATAATGCTATTATAGGTAATGGTTGTACTATCAAATGTGGTGTGCAAATTTGGGATGGTATAGAGTTGGAAGATGATGTATTTGTAGGTGCAAATGTTTCATTTACAAATGACAAATATCCTCATTCACGCAGTGAAGAGTGGACTTTGTTAAAAACTAAGGTGTGTAAAGGAGCAACCATTGGTGCTGGTTCTACTATCCTTCCGGGATTAACTATTGGCGCAGGTGCTATGATTGGTGCTGGTTCTGTAGTAACCAAAGATGTACCTGCAGGAGAGTTATGGGTGGGTAATCCTGCCCGTTTTGTACGTAAAACTGAACAATAAGAATCAAATATATGACAAAGATTCCATTCCTATCCTTAAAAGACGTAACCGCTCTTCACGGAGCAGAGATTAACGAGGCTGTAACTCGTGTAGTAAATAACGGTTGGTATCTCCAGGGTAAGGAGAACGAACGTTTTGAAGAAAACTACTCAAAGTTTATTGGTAGCAAGTACACCATTGGTTGTGCTAATGGACTAGACGCACTTATCTGGATTTTCCGTGCATACATTGAAATGGGTGTAATGAAACCTGGTGATGAGGTGATCGTTCCTGCAAATACCTATATTGCAACCATCCTTGCCATTACAGAGAACAACCTTGTTCCTGTTCTTGTAGAACCTAAGCCCAATACTCTTCAGATTGATGATGATCTGATAGAAGTAGCTATTACACCAAAGACAAAAGCTATTGCCTTGGTACATCTTTATGGTCGTTTGGCATATACAGATAAGATTGGTCAGATTTGCCAGAAATATAACTTGAAGCTTGTAGAAGACTGTGCTCAGAGCCACGGTTGTAAGCATACAGATGGTCGTGTGACTGGTAATATTGGCGATGCAGCAGGTCACTCATTCTATCCTGGCAAGAACCTTGGTGCATTGGGTGATGGTGGCGCAGTTACTACTAATGATCCCGTGCTTGCAGCCTGTGTACGTGCTTTGGCTAACTACGGTAGCCAACAAAAGTATGTGTTCAAGTATGCCGGCCGTAACTCTCGTTTGGATGAGATTCAGGCAGCTGTTCTTGATGTGAAATTGAAGTATTTGACAGAGGATAATCAACATAGGAAAGAGGTTGCTCACTACTACTATGAGCATATCAACAATCCTTTGATAACTCTTCCTGATCTTCTCCCAGATGAACAGAATGCATATCACCTTTTCCCTATTATAGTAAAGGGTAAGGAAAATCGTGACCGTTTGCATGACTATTTGGAGCAGAATGGTGTGGGTACAGTCTGTCACTATCCAATTGCTCCACACAAACAGGAGTGTTATGCTAAGGAAGCATGGAATACACCACAGTTAAGCCTTCCTATTACAGAGAGATTGGCAGATGAGGAGTTGAGTTTGCCTATTGGTCCGGCTATTACTTTGGAGGAAGTGGCTGAGGTGGTTCGATTGGTTAATTTGTTTGAGTAAAATACCATATAAAAATGTACCAGACCGGCACTGTCCAGGATTTTGTGTAAATGACAATTGAGTTTTCATAATTACAACAG
>ERZ795057.2348-NODE-2348-length-14455-cov-7.500972_pt1 | contig 14455 bp, 9 predicted proteins | sample MGYA00375141_ERZ795057 | MGnify/ENA primary metagenome ERZ795057 (study PRJEB30186, sample SAMN05720163) | activated sludge metagenome | isolation source: Anaerobic digester | place: Hong Kong | collected 2015-01-26 ... | reverse complement strand
TTGTTCGTGGCGTTAGTCGGGGCGACTGTTGCCGTCAGCTGAAGTGTGCCGTTATTTGAGGTGATACTCGTGGCTCCACCGGTACCCATGACCGTAATTCCAGTAACAGGTATAACCTGGCTGCTTATCGTAATGACCAGTGACCCGACAACTCCGCTGCCATCTGTGGCCGTTGCTCTTGCGGTAACAGTGCCGTTGGAGACTGCTGTAACAAGACCAGTTGAGCTGATTGTAGCCTGACCAGTACCATTGACTATTGACCACGTAACTGTCTTATTTGTCGCATTCGAAGGAGCGACCGTTGCTGTGAGCTGAAGAGTGCCATTATCTGATGCGATTGATGTGGCGCCGCCGGTACCTGTAACCGTAATGCCTGAAACCGGCGTCGCAGAAATTCCTCCGTCCCATCCTGCAATTCTTGCAAGCATCCACCACATCGCCTTTGCCAATCTTAATGCACCGATGTCATCAATATGGCCCAAATCTCCTGTCCCATAGTTCGTGGGGGTTATCACAGGAAAGGTATGACCGTTCCAGGTACTGGTTGACATAACCGTGCTTCCATTATCATAGCACAGAATATCCGCATAATCAAACAGTATCCTCGTCGGATCTGCCTTTACATAGTCCCTTATCCTCTGATGCTTCAGCGATGCCTGGTATCCCGCTTCTCCCTTGTAATACGTAGGTTCTACAGGGCCTGTCGTAAAATATACCTTCGTCCTGTATCCCTGTGCCAGACAATAATCAATATATTCCTGTGTGGCTGCCAGATATGTGTCAAGGCTCACAACATTCCCGGTAATCGCCTGATCCCCGGCATCCAGACCCCACGATCTGCTCCCTGACGGACTCTCCAATGACCTTCCATACCATCGACAGCCATACACAGGATCAACTGTAGAACTTATGCTGCCGCTGTGGCTGTCGTCATAACACCATCCAAATCCTATAGCTGCCAATTGCAGGTTATTTGTATTGCAGTATGTGATGCCTGCCTTGATCCTTGCTCTGCCAGTGGCATTCGTAAACCAATCCTCCTCGCCGCAACTGTATATCCAGCCTGTCGGATTGGTAAAATCACCCCAGGTCGCTCCACTGAACCTCAATTCATTGGTCCTGTATGAATAAGGAGTACCAGAGGTCCTTGTAATCACCTGAAACCGCGAATCCAATGTCTCCAACTGATTTAGGGCAACAGGCATTGCTGCTGCATGAGATTCACCCGGATATACCGCAAACATCTTCTTGACACTGTCTATCCATTGCTGCGGAATATCATCATACCTGTCTACTACCGTATGATCAGCTATGATCTGACCATACTGAATCAGCGCCAAATGCAGCAGAACGACGATCAAACCAAGAGACTTCATTTTACTTTTGTAACCTGTACCGAGTTTCATGAATTCATTTTGACGAAAGCGATAAATAATTTGACAAACATAATGCATTTAACGATCAACATGCGATAAGGTTGCATATATCATGAGCATTCAGGCAGTCTTTTGCATTTAGTTAAGCCATAATCTCTGCATTTCAACCAATCCAGTACCCGATGTTCCAAAAAAGATTATAAAAGTAGCCATAACCCTCTATCTGACAATACATATGATAAAATTCGAAACGATTCTTGTCAAATAATTAATGGTAGAATTTCACCCCAATTTTTAGATCCCATTGCTCATATCTCAATATCTCATTGTCAATGACAGCTTTCCTTAGGTCGTACTTTTCAAATTCCCATCATTTTGAGTTCAACATAGACGCTATATAAGTTAGAGGAGAGAGCTTTATTCCTCAAATATTCCAGTCCGGCTCTAGTATCTCCAAGGCACACTTAGATGCTTCATAATCAGTCTGATTTAAATGTTGATAACCGATTTTTTATGCCTTCATGTAACTTGAGGCTACTTTCTGCGTTATCTGAATTGATAAACATATCCCAAAAACTAGATGACAATGAAGGATTTTCTGCTCACCAGTATGGGAACCTTACTCATAAGTTGTAGTCTTTCAGCTCAGCATACCCCATATTATCCTATATCAAACAGGGTTCTCACGCCATTTATGATCAACCCGGCAATAGCGGGAAGTAAGGACTTCCTTGCCCTCGATCTTTCAGCTACAATACAGGGGGAGAATTATTCTCAACTCCTGAGCGGCAACTCCCGCATAGCGAAGAAAGGTCCAAGATACTTCGGGGCGCCGGTGGCGAAAAGCTTCACACGGATCGGAATGGGAGCGGCACTCTTCAACGATGTATCCGGACCTTCACGAAACCTCGGCTTAAGTATCGCATCGTCATACCACATTCCGCTCAACGACAAGAACCTCTCCTTCCTCTCCGCCGGAGTAGCTTTCAAGGGTATTTACAACATGACCGACTCGCTCCCTGTTCCTGGCGTACCAGACAGAAATGCTTTCATACCAAACGCCGACGCAGGCATCTACCTTTACGGTCAGAAATTCCATGTTGGACTCTCAGCCACCAATATCCTGGGCAGCATGACGGACAGTGCAGATATGGCAATCTATAAAATCCCTGTCTCGAGACAGTATTATTTAATTGCTGGCTATAAGTTCGTCCTTAGCAAGTCGCTTAACATAGTCATTGAACCATCTCTGATCGTCAACCTTGACGATTCGCTGGACTTTTCTGACAAGAACAGCTACAACCCGATGCTGAAGCTGTATATGGACGCTTTCTGTCTAGGCTCATACCTTCACAGCTATGACAATCTGACCTTTTTCTTCCAGTATAAGTTCCCGAGTTTCTACGTTGGGACTCTCGTCGACTTCCCCAAGAACGTCCCGTTCTATAAGAAAGACCTGACTGTGGAGATCGCAGCCGGATTCAACTTTGGCGGAACAGGATCTTCGCCCCGCAACAGGTATCAATGGTAAACGTAAAGAGAGAATCATGAAATCACTTATAATTTATATTTCGATATCCCTTCTGCTTGGGCTTAAAGCCGAAGCATCCAATGACAGAAACCTGGTCTGGCCATTACAGGCACAAACAAAACACAATAATCTTCCGGCAGATTCAACCGGCAACGCAAATCTGACGATTAAGCCATTCCTGCTGGAAGTTATCCCGCCATCATCAGGTATCCAGTTTTACCGAAACGGTATAATTTTCCTGTCTCACGCCAAAGTCGATGAGAAAGTACCGGAGAAACATCTCTCTTTCGGAACCCTGAAAACCTTTATGACTGTCGTGCAGGATTCCATACCCGGCGAATTCATGCCTTTCCTTGTTTCTTCAGATATCGTATTTCCAAGTGAGGCAACTACCTTTACCGGCGATTTCAACACGATGTATCTGAGCCTTATACCACCGAGGGCTGGTAAGGAACAGATATTTAAAGCTGCTTACCGATCCACCGGCTGGGATATTGAAGAGAAACCGCTGAGCTTCTGCAATGAAAGCTTCATCTTCACTCACCCTTCACTTTCATCTGACGGCACAATAATGGTCTTTTCATCTGACCTGACCGGTACCTCCGGAGGTTTAGACCTTTATGCGGCCAGAAAGGAAGGTGAGAACTGGGGGAAACCTGAAAACCTGGGCAGACATGTCAATTCAACAGGAAATGAAATTTTTGCATGCCTCGACAGCCAGAATAACCTGTACTTTTCTTCAGATGGCCTCCCCGGGGAGGGCGGATACGACATATTTGTGTGCAGGTATGATAACGGTAAATGGGAAAAACCGCATAATCTCTCCAAAATCATCAATACAGCTTATGATGAAGTCGCCTTCACTGTGAGCAGAGAAGATAACAGGTCTGCATTCTTTACATCGCGTAAAAAGAACGGGAAGAGCAAATGTGACCTTTTCAGTGTAACAGCAAAGGCATCTGATTCAAATTCAGAGAAATCGGCATTAACCAATCAATTAATGGCCTTGGCAGGTGCAACAGACCCAATACCTGCAGCATCAACTTCCCTGGCAGTACAAACCAGCCCGACAGTTACTGAGCAGATTATAACAGAAGCTCAACCGAAGCCGACAGAAAGCATCGTGGCAGCTAAGCCAACTTCCAGTACAGCCTCTTCAGCGATAAAAACTGATACAGAGCCGCAGGTTATCAAGCCACAATCAGAGTCCATAAAACCGGCACCCGTTGAGAAGAAGGAGGCCGTTGTCTACAGGATTCAGATCCTGGCGAATACACGGCCAGTAGGGAGTAAGAATATTCCCATTGCAGGTACCACCTATAAATCCTATGAATACCTGTATAAGGGAGGGTATAGAACGACTGTTGGGGAATTCAGCACACTGGCTGAGGCGATAAAGCTTCAAAACGTTTGCCGTCAGAACGGTTACAAGGAGGCTTTCGTGGTAGCCTTCAGGAATAATGTACGCGACACAGATCCGGCACTGTTCAAATGAAGGGCATAAGTACAGTAACAAGTCTCATTAGCGGATCCGGGAACCCGGGTCCGTTTCTTTTTGGTAAAGACCGACTTATGTCACCCAATCATTTGTTCCTAAGAAAGCCGGAAACTCGTTTTTGTCAATAATCAAGATCTGTTAGTCAAAATCACATTAATGTTTGCAGAATCGAGTGAAGCAGAATCGAGCAAATTATATTACTGTTTACTAAATACTTATATCGAGAATATGTCCTCCGAAGAATAATTACCCAAATTTTAAGGTAAAAATTAGCAGGTTTTGACAAGAATCTGTCAGCATGTCTTTAACTGTTGAAATCAGTTGACCAATGAAGCTTTTAGTCCAGTTACTTCTCAATCCGAACTATCCTACCCACTCAGTATTAGTTGGCAACAGATTCGACAGATCGTACCTTTACATTGAGAAAAAGAGAAGCAGCTGAACAGGGAGAACTGAATAGCAAAATGGATCTGCGGTCCTATGAAGATGGATGTTGACGCAATAACAGGACCACTACAATCCTGTTGCCTGACAGACTAAAACACCCGTAAAGTCCGTTATTCACTTACCCGGTTTCAGAGGCTGACTAAAATTGAAGAACTGCTGATGGATATTTTCAGTACTTTATATCGTTTACATATCATTCCATTCATCAAGAAATGGAACCTGCTCAACTTAATACTTGGAGCACTCGATATCTTTGCCATATTCCTGGCGTTTGAGTCTGCCTATCTTTTTATTTATGCAGGTGCGGGGCTCGGGCCGTTCTTTTTCATGGACAGGACCTTCCTGCTCATGTTTTTGGGAGTCACCCCATTCTGGCTTCTCACCCTCTATCTATTGAAAGCCACAGAGATACCCAGATCCAAGCAGTATATCTCAATCTTCTGGGAGTACTTTCTTGCGGCCGGGGCTATCTTCCTGCTCTTCCTGGTGATATACTTCCTATTCAAACTATATACAGTATCCAGAACATTTATAGTATTAATCTCACTCTTCGGATTTGCCTATCTCTTCACACTACGAATTCTCGAATACAAGTTATTCAAACAGTACAGGGCGAAGGGATTCAACTTCCTGAATGTGGTCCTGATAGCGGATGCATCATCACTGCCGTTTATTGAAAGCCTGCTCGAGCACAGGGAATGGGGATACAAGATTGTTGCAATATTCACCAGCGCAGACTCCATAAAGGAGAAATATGAGGAAACAATTATAATCCTGCCCGAGGGGTATATACAGGTTCTAAACGACCTCATGGAGGTGGATATGATCGATGAAGTACTGTATGTCAAGAGCAAAATACTTCCTTCTGAGGTCAGGAAAATAGTACGGTCATGCGAAGAGTTGGGTGTGGTCTTCAGCCTCATGTACCGCGATGAGAAGTTTACACTTTCAAATGCAGTCAAGACAGAGATTGCAGATAATAAGTTCCTGACTTTCATAAATGTGCCGCACAATACATATGCATTGGGAGTCAAGAAAATCATTGATATATTCGGATCACTGCTCGCAGTAATCGTTCTTTCTCCGCTCATGATCGCTGTATCAATTCTTATTAAACTCAGTTCTCCGGGACCGGTGGTCTACAAGCAGCCAAGGGTTGGTCTTCGCGGACGACAGTTCGAGCTATACAAGTTCAGGACAATGGTTGCCAACGCCGACGAAATGAGAAAAGAGCTTCAGCAGATGAACGAAGCCGACGGCCCGGCGTTTAAGATTGCAGATGACCCGAGGGTGACAAAGGTTGGCAAGTTTCTCAGAAGGACCGGTCTCGACGAACTCCCTCAGCTTTTTAATATCCTCAAGGGTGAGATGTCGCTGATCGGCCCGCGCCCACCATTGCCTGAGGAGACGACACAATATGAACGGTGGCAGCTCAGGCGACTTTCGGTCAAACCGGGATTATCATGCTTCTGGCAGGTCAAACCTGACAGAAATAGTATTAAATTCGAAAAGTGGATGGAACTGGACCTTGCCTATATTGATAATTGGTCCCTAAGACTCGATTTGATAATTTTGCTGAAAACAATAAAGACTATTTTTCAAAGAACAGGACTGTAATCCGGTTAAGAACAATAAAGTTATGGCATACAATAAAATGAATTCATTAAGATTAACATTACTGGTCACCCTGCTGGCTCTGATGGCCGGATCATGCGTCCCTACAAGCCAGCTAAGTTATTTCAACGATATCGATGAGATGTCCGGGCAGATAGTTAATCCGAGGACACAGAAGATTATCCGGCCCTTTGACAAACTCTACGTCAGGGTGCTAAGTATTGACCTCCAGACAAGTCAGATATTTAATGCCTCCGATGAGATGAGGATGGGTGGTTACGGAACTCTGGCAGGACTGATCGGCTACCTTGTGGATGAGGATGGGAATATTAATTTCCCCTTCGTCGGGAAGATACAGGTGGCATCGCTGACCACCGCAGAGGCTGCTGAAAAGATACAGACGGCACTGAGCGACTATGTCTCCAATACCTCAATCGTCGTTAAGTATGTAGATAACCAGGTAACGGTCATGGGTGAGGTGATGCGGCAGGGGGTCTATTCCTTCTCACAGGATAAACTGAATATCTATGAGGCACTGGGATTGGGAGGAGGCCTGACCCGGTACGGCGACAGGAAGAAGGTCATTCTGGTGAGGAATGACGATGGCAAGGTAATGCATTACAGATTAAATCTCTCTGATTCCAAAATTGCCAGTAAAAGTTATTACTACGTGATGCCAAACGATGTCATTGTTGTGGAGCCACTTAATGCCATATCTTCAAGCTACTCCAACATCACCTACACCACATTGCTTTCAACAATATCAACCGCCATTGCTGTTCTGCTCTTTGCAGGCCTAAGGTTCTAATTAATACGATCACAATGACAAATAACAATGATACGCAGAGCGAAGCCTTCAATGTCAAGGAGTTTATTACGGAGGCTCTGTCATATAAATATCTTTATATAGCCAGTTTCTTTCTCTGTATTCTGATAGCTTTTCTTGTTAACAAGGTCTCGCCGACAGTCTATGAAGTAAATTCAGTCATTGGACCCGTTGAGGACAAACGTTCTTCAATGCTCGGATCCAACGACCTGTTCAGCGGCCTGGGAGCACTTGCCGAGTCAAGAAACCTGGAGAACGATATTAACAGTTTGAACTCCTTCAGCCTGGTTGCAACCACCATCAGGAACCTCAACCTGGAAATAGGTTATTTCACCGGCAAGAGTAACTGGTTCCAGAAGCCTTCCCAGGTCTATCTGGGAAACCCTTATACGGTCAGCATTGATAAATCGCATATACAACCCATTAACACCAAGTTTCACATTGACATACTCGATGAGCAGTCGTACAGGCTGACAGCCTCAGAGGATGAAGTGTCATATTACAACTACATCGACAACGCCATTGTCAGCGACAAGAACATAGTAAATATTGACACCATCTGCAGGTTCAACGAGACCATATCCTCTTACAACTTCCAGTTTTCTATTGCTCTCAACAAGGACTATTACAATCCCTCAACTACAGATGAAGAAGATTATTTCTTCGAGTTTTACCACCTCGATTACCTGACCAAATCATACCTGAAACGCCTGAAAGTGGAGCCAGTCAGCATCAGGTCTTCACTGATCAGTGTTTTCTTTAACGGTGAAAACAAGAGGCTTACAATTGATTTTCTCAATAGTTATATCCAGGCGTACCTCGATGAGAATTTGGCCAAGAAGAACAAAATAGCCGTAAATACAATCAACTTCATCGACTCCCAGATTTCTCAAATTACTGATGACCTGACTCAATCAGAGTCGGAGCTGAGGGATTACAGGTCGGCACACCAGGTCACCGATCTCAGCTACCAGGGACAGCAGGCACTGGCTCAATTGAATCAGATAGAGAATGAACGCTCTACACTGCAGGTCCAGGAGAGGTATTACAATTACATCCTTGATTACTTTGAGAAGAACCAGGATATGGCCGGACTCGCGCCTCCCTCAGCAGCCAATGTCATGGATCCGATAATGAACTCCCTTGTCCTCGAGCTGCTTGCGCTGAATGCCGAAAGATCAACCATCCTGAGCAACAATGCAGAGAAAAACCTTTTCCTCGGACAAATAGAAAATAAGATAAGGCTTCAGAAACAGGCTATTATAGAGAATGTCAAGAACAACCTGAATACCCTTAACCTGACCCAGAACGAACTTGACTACAGGGAAAGCAAGCTCTCCGGAGAGATCTCACGTCTTCCCCGCACGGAGCTTAATATGGTCAGCATGCAGAGAAAGTTCAATCTGACCGACGCTATCTACACCTTCCTGCTCGAGAAGCAATCGGAGGCTGCCATAGCAATGGCCTCAAACTATCCTGATTATGAAATACTCGAGCCTGCACGCGATGTAACGGCAGCGATCATCTCTCCCCGGACTAGCCTCAACTGGCTGATAGCGCTCTTTATGGCGCTTATGATCCCGACCATCTATATCATTCTCAGAAACTTCTTCAATGAGAAGATTTCCTCAGTAAGGGATGTTGAACATTTAATCGGCCAGCCGGTCATGAACCTCATTTATACCAATTACTACAAGACTGAGTCTGTCGTAAAAGATTATCCCGGATCTTCTATTGCAGAATCTTTCAGGAATCTTCGAAGCAGCCTCTTCCTTAAATTCAGGTCAGTGCCTCAGAAGGTGATCATGATCACCTCATCTCAGCCGCAGGACGGCAAGAGCTTCGTCTCCAGCAACCTGGCAGCATCGATTGCATCGGTGGGACACAGGACTGTTTTGCTCGACTGTGACTTGCGCCGTCCGACACTCCATGAAAAAATGAAGATCGTCAATTCCGTCGGGCTCTCCAACTATATGGTAAACAATGCAGCAAGCAAGGATATCATTAAAAAAACGGAGATTGAAAATCTGTGGTTTATTCCGGCAGGGCCAATCCTTCCGAATTCATCCGAACTGATAGAAGCCGGTGTGCTAGATAACCTTATTGAGGAGTTGAAACAACAGTTTGACTACGTAATTATTGACTCTACTCCGGCAGGACTTGTGGCTGATGCAACGCTCATGATAAAATATGCTGACTATATTTTGCTTGTCTGCCGGAACGATTACACCAGGAAAGATGTGTTCACTGACGTACTGAACCTGTTCCGGACAAATAATATAAACGATTATGACATCGTCTTCAACGATTTGGATCTCAAGAAGAGCAGGTACGGTCGTTACGATAACTATTATAAACAATAATTGCTGTAAATCACGTTATTAAAATTGAACTTACACTCCATTCACTATGGCCATTGACACAATTACCGCAAAAGAGAAAATCAGGAACTATATCGTTCAGTCTTCACATTCTGACGCAGAAAAGATCAAGGATGTATCGCTGATCTTCAAGGAGGGATTTTTTGATTCCATGGGATTCATTATGCTGATCACCTTCCTTGAGGAGGAGTTTGGAATAAAAACTGTTGATTCAGACCTTATCGAGGAGAACTTCGAGTCGATCAACGCAATATCTGAGTTCATTCAGAGAAAAAGCCAGGGTTAGAAATGTGCGGAGTAGCCGGGATAATAGACTGCCGCGGCAAAACCAACACTGTCACTGCCGTTGGGACAATGCTCCGCTCCTTCAGCCACCGGGGTCCGGATGAGAGCGGGATATATCATTCTCCCGTCGCTACAATAGGAAATGTAAGGTTAAGCATTATAGACCTTCTTACCGGACAGCAGCCGTTGTCTGACATATCATGCAGATATTGGATAGTCTTCAACGGCGAGATATTCAATTACATAGAGCTCCGTGAGGAGCTTGAAAAAAAGGATGTCAGGCTGAAGACCCGGTCTGACACCGAAGTACTGGTCAATCTGTATGCCATGTATGGCAAGAGTTGTCTCAGCATGCTGAACGGCCAGTTTGTCTTCGCAATATGGGATAAACAGAAGGAGGAACTCTTTCTTGCACGGGACAGGGTTGGCATCAGGCCTCTGTTTTATACAATCTCAAATGGGGTATTTTATTTCGCCTCTGAGATTAAAGCCATCTTTCGCAATCCGGAAATAAAAAGAGAACTTGACCCTCAAAACCTGTCTCAGATATACACCTTCTGGACAGCCCTGACTCCAGGGACGGCCTTCAAAGACATCTTCGAGCTCTCTCCGGGGCACTTTATGACCTTCGATCTAAACGGGATTAAAACTGAAAGGTTCTGGGAACTGAATATTGGGCCGAACCGTGCGGACCTTTCACTTACGGAGGCCCTTGAGCAATTCAACGAGCTGTTCACCAGCGCTGTCCGCATAAGGCTCAGAGCAGATGTAGAGGTTGCAGCATATCTCAGTGGAGGATTGGATTCTACAACAACCGTTGCCTATATCAGGGACATTGAACCCGGAATACTAAACACTTTTTCAATCGGTTTCGAGGACAAAGATTTCGATGAGAGCAAGTACCAGGAGGAGGCTGTCAGTTACCTCAGCACTAATCACCAATCAATTACCTGCTCATCAAAAGAAATTGCAGAGGAATTCCCGAAGGTTGTGTGGCATTCAGAGACACCGCTGACCCGTACTGCCCCAACCCCGATGATCATCCTGTCAAAACTGGTAAGGGATAACAACATCAAAGTGGTCATCACCGGAGAAGGATCGGACGAGATACTCGCAGGGTACGACATCTTCCGGGAGGCGGTAATCAGACAATTCTGGTCCAGACAGCCCGGATCATCGTTCAGGCCGTTGCTTCTGAAAAAGATTTATCCCGATATCCCTCACCTGAGGAACGCCAGTCCAAATATTCTTAAGATGTTTTTTGGGTACAAGCTGGAGGATACAGGCAACCCGCTCTACTCTCATCTTCTGAGATGGAACAACTCAAATCAAATTAAGAAGCATTTTTCTGACAGCATTAAATCTTCTGTCAACGGCTATGACCCTCTTGAAGATCTATCATGCAAATTACCGCAGGATTTCACAGCCTGGTCAACCCTGGCTAAGGCGCAATGGCTAGAGACAACAGTCTTCATGTCAGGTTACCTTCTCTCCTCTCAGGGCGACCGCATGGCGATGGCTAACTCCGTTGAGGGCAGGTATCCCTTCCTTGATTACAGGGTCATCGAGTTCTGTTCTTCGCTGCCTGACAGGCTGAAACTGAATGGAACGAATGAAAAGTACCTGCTCAAAAAGCTGATGACCGGCAGGATACCTGAAAGCATAGTCAAACGACCAAAGCAACCGTACAGGGCCCCTATCAGCAGTGTTTTCCTGGCAAAGGACAAGCCTGATTACGTGAATGAGATGCTCTCAGACCGTATGATAAGTAAAGCAGGTGTTTTCAATGCCGGATCAGTAACCAGCCTTCTTGAAAAGATTCGGAAGAGCGCAACTATTTCGGAGATGGAAAATATGGTTTTAACCTCGGTGATCTCGACGCATTTACTTCATCATCAGTTCATTGATGGCCAGAACCATGAGTATCAGAACGGTCCTCTTAATAACTTGAAAGTAATAAACGAAATATGAGCAACTATAAACCATTTACAAAAGACATTATTCTGCTTGAGAACGTAGACGCAGTTGTGAACAACATAATTGAACAGATGCGCGAGGATGTCCTCCACAGGTTCAAGCGCAATGGCGCTGTGGTAGGAATAAGTGGTGGAATCGACTCCTCCGTCTGCTTCGCCCTGGCAGCTAAGGCCTTCGGGCCGGATAAGGTCCTGGGGGTTATGCTTCCCGAAAAGGACTCCAGTCACGACAGTGAGATGCTTGCCAGGGAACTGGCTGCGAAATTTGGGGTAAAGGCAATCAAGGAAGAGATTACAGGAGCATTGTCAGGCTTTGGCTGCTACGAGCGCCGCGATGAGGCTGTGAAGAGGGTTTTTCCGGAGTATGATCCGGCACATTGGAAGATGAAGATCGGGGTGCGGCAGAGCGGACTTTTCAGCAACCTTCCTCCTGTCTTCTATCTTACGATAATTGATTCGGCGGGTAACGTTAAGGATAAAATGCTGCCCGCGAGAGAGTACCTTCAGATTGTTGCTGCATCGAATTTCAAGCAGCGAACCAGGATGTCGATGCTTTACTATCATGCCGAGGCACTGCACTATGCCGTTATAGGCACACCAAACAAGCATGAGCAGGAACAGGGATTCTTTGTTAAGTACGGCGACGGCGCAGGGGATGTGATGCCGATTGGTAATCTCTACAAGACGCAAGTTTACCAGCTGGCAGAATACCTCGGAGTTCCGAAGGGTATCATCGAACGCACTCCTACTACCGACACCTACTCTGCTGAGCAGACACAGGAAGAGTTCTTCTACCAGTTGCCTTTCCATTTGATGGACAGGTTCTGGTACGGGTTTGAGAACGGATACCCGCCGACTGAGGTTGCTGCCATTATGGGAGAGACCGCGGAGCGTGTCGAATCGCTCTTCCGCAACTTTGAGCGTAAACGCAACACAACGGAGTATCTACGTATGCCCCCGATAAGAGATTATTATAACGGATAATAGAATTGTCATGAATGCATTCGACTATTTCTTTGAGCATACCTCCGGTCTGGATAAGCAATTTCTTGTCGGAAGGGAGGAGATTACCTATAAGGAGCTTTACAGGTCATGTATTAGCCTGGCGGATTGGATCAGCGAGAAAGTAGGAACAAGTCAGCATATATTCCTGCTGTCAGTAAACAACATATTTTTCCTTAAAGCGTATCTGGCCATAATCAAGTCAGGGAATATTTGTATCCCGCTGGACCCGGGTATTGAAAAGGAAAATTTCAGCTACATACATGATCTGACCCTGCCCAAATTGATATTTCTGACGCCTGATGTTGAAAGGAAGCTGGAGCTTGGTTCGTCTTCAGTCAATGTTTTGCCGGACTCTGATGCCTTCAGGGAAAAACCTGCCTCAGGAGCTGAATCTGAGAAGGAATTTGACAGGGAGCGTTGCTCCGAGATCATCTTCACTTCCGGCTCGACAGGAAAGCCCAAGGGAGTAATGATCTCGCACAAGAACCTGATTGCAAACACATCATCTATCGTAGAGTATCTTCAACTGACTCCTGACGATCGTATGCTGGTTGTACTGCCGTTCTATTACTGCTATGGACTATCACTTCTTCACACCCACCTCAGGGTCGGAGGTTCTATTGTGTTCAATAATGCGTTCATTTTCCTCGGAGGTGTTATGAAAAGTCTGACAGATAACAAGTGCACCGGGTTTGCAGGGGTTCCGAGTCATTTCCAGATTCTTCTCAGGAAGTCGGACTCTTTTAAGCAGACAAAATTTCCGGACCTGAAATATGTAACCCAGGCTGGAGGTAAGCTGGCTCCGATTTTCATTGACGAGTTCCGGGAGTCTCACCCCGAAGTGAGGTTTATCGTTATGTACGGGCAGACAGAGGCTACGGCAAGGCTCTCCTGGTTGCCACCGGAGGTATATGAAAGAAGAAAGGGATCGATGGGGAAAGGTATTCCCGGTGTGGAACTCAAGGTAGTTAATGAAAAGGGCGACCTGATAAAACCCGGAGAGACCGGTGAGGTCATAGCCAGCGGTGACAACATAATGATGGGCTACTTTGCCGATGAGGAGGGCACAAAAAATGCCATCCGTAATGGATGGCTTTATACCGGAGACCTTGGCACCGTTGATGAGGACGGATATATTTACCTCACAGCCCGGTCAAAGGAGATCATAAAAGTCCGCGGCAAACGGATCAGCCCTAAAGAAATAGAAGCAGTGATACTTGCCCTACCTGAGGTCATAGATTGCACCATCGAAGGCATAGAAGATGACATAGAAGGTGAAATGCTGAAAGCTACTATAACTGTCCGCAAGGACAGTATTGTAGCGCTGACAAAGGATAGGCTAATTCAGCATTGCTCACAACATCTTGCATTGTTTAAAGTGCCGCAGGTATATGAGTTGAAGGATGATCTTACTATAAGCCCTACCGGGAAAAAGATAAAGAAGCCATAAAGACGATAAACAATGTTGCGTTCTTTGTGTTATTTTTCATAAAAGAATAGACTCCGTATGAAAAGA
>ERZ795057.2336-NODE-2336-length-14514-cov-9.248634_pt1 | contig 14514 bp, 9 predicted proteins | sample MGYA00375141_ERZ795057 | MGnify/ENA primary metagenome ERZ795057 (study PRJEB30186, sample SAMN05720163) | activated sludge metagenome | isolation source: Anaerobic digester | place: Hong Kong | collected 2015-01-26 ... | reverse complement strand
GGCTGGTTTATCGCAGACCCGGACACAATGCCATGAAACGTGGCATCCTTGAGTTCTGTGGTATCAGACCGGTAAGAATTACTACCATCGGGTCGCTGAAGGTGTCTTCGGAAGCAAGGCGTCAGCATTGGCTCCGAAAAGTGGAAAAACTCGGCAGAAAAATGATTTAGCACGCTGGCTGAATTGCTGTCATCTTTCCTTTTTTCCGGAAATCCATCTGCTTAAGCCTTGCACCTCAATAAATATTGTTTATTTCCCTGTAACAATGAGTTTTTCCGTGAATATCCGGTTCCCGGATTGTAAGGTAACCAGGTACGCACCTGCCGGATAGTTCCGGATATCGACGGGCAGTGAATGGATGCCCGGCAGATAATTTCTTACACCCGTATCAAACAGTTTTTTACCTGACAGGTCGGTAAGGTATAATCTTACCGGCATCCGGGTCAGCAGGTTAAAGCTGATGATCGCCTGTCTGTTTGCCGGATTTGGTGTGATCAGGATATCGCTTGTACTGGAAATGCTCAAGGGATCAGTGCCCACAAGCGTGGTTCCCTGTTTAAGCAGGATATGGTTACCGGGATCGAAGGTAAGGGCGACGGGCTCCTGATCGAACTGAAAAATAAACACCTGGCCGTTTTCATCATTGGTCACCCTGATCAGCGTATCTCCGCCATTTTTGAATGAAACCAGGATTTCTAAAGGCATTTCAAAGAACGGGGCGTTTGTTTGTATCTGGCTGGCTTGGAAGTAAACATTCCAGAGTCCGCTCTCAACTTCCAGGAAACTATAGGTGTTGTTGTAAACAGGATGATTGGGCTCAAACAACCACTGGTTGAAAAACCAATCCAGTTCCTGCCCGGTGGCTTCATTCATTTTTTCAATGAAATCAGGGATGGTTGCTGATTGATATCTGAAGTTTACCGTATCGTTGGCATACTCATAAATACTATGGAAAAAGAGGGAGTCGCCCACCACGTAACGATACATATAAAGCACGCACGATGCTTTCATATATGTTATTGCGTAGTTGAAAAGCGTTGAGTTGGGAGGGGGATTGGTTGCCCAGGCCGGATTTGATATGGCCCAACCCGGGTTTTGCGCCAGGTAATAGCCGGCATTGCTTTCCATTTCTTCCTTATAAGCCTGATGTCCGTTAACTTCTCCCGTCCACGTTGCTTCAAAGTAAGTGGCAAAGCCCTCGTTCAGCCAAAGATCTGCCCAGGTGGCACAGGTAATCATATCACCGAACCACTGGTGGGCAAATTCATGGGCGATAAGACTGGAATACCAGCATCCCTGGCAGAGGCTGGTCAGGGTCTGATTTTCCATCCCGCCCCACATAAACTGAGGGCTGAGTGTGGCAAATCCGTCTTTTTCGAAGGGATGGTCGCCAAACATCGAATAATAGAAGTCGGCCAGGGGGATAATCATATTTTTCATCTGCGACGGATTCTCCCCGGGATTATAATAGAATCTGATCGGTAACGTGTCGTTCGGCGGTCCGGGTTTGGTCCAGTAAACGATATCCATATTGTAGTTCACCCTTGAGGAGATTACCATAAGATAGGTAGCGACCGGATCGCGGCTCACCCAGGTATACCAGGTTGTATCGTTCACCGCTACCGAATCGGTGAGGCTTCCGTTTGAGCCGAGTTTAACGTTTGACGGAACTTTGGCCCTTAGTGTCAGGGTTGCTTTATCATAAGGCTGGTCGTAACACGGGAACCATTTGCGTGCACCCTGTGGTTCGCAATCGGTAAAAACAAATCCATTGCCCACATAAAAAGCCAGATCGGGTACATCAAGGTGTTCATATTCAATGCTGACCGATGCAACTTCTCCGGGTTGATACGCGCGGTCAAGCATAATAGTAAGGGTATCCTGGTCGTGGATAAATGAAGTTGCAGCCAACCCCACGGCGTTGATTTGCAGCGATGTCTGATCTGCATTGAGTTTAATGGTTGACAGTAAGGTGTCGATCCTGAATGTTATGATGTTAGATGCCGTGAATGTTCTGGGATAGGGCGGTGTATAACAATGGAAAATATCCAGATCAAGTTCGTAGTTCAATACATCGAAAGTGTGCAGCGGCGAATTGGGTGAGCGCAGGTTCAAAGGTTCCTGTTGCGGGCGCATCTGTTTGCCATGGGCGCAAAATTCGCTTCCCCTGGTGGTTTCAGTTACCTGGGCGTTGGCAATGATCACTGATATCAGCAGGCTTGAAATAATTGTCAGAAGTTTCATGATCAGATGTTTTAATGAGTCCAAAGATATCATTTAAGCCAGCAACTTTTACAAAAAAGGCATAGGGGCGGCTGCATGGCAGATTTTTGGGCAGGATGCCGCAATTATCCTAATTTTGCGAGATGATTTCAGGATATGCCTCACAAGTTTAAGGGTCTGATTTTAGTTTCATCAATACTTTTCGTTTCCTGCAAAGGGATTCCCGATCAGCAGGCGGGTCAGACTGTTTTCCGGTATAACGAATCGTCAGGAGTTACCTCTCTGGATCCTGCATTTGCCCGTGACCAGGCAAATATCTGGTCGGTCAACCATCTGTTTAACAGTCTGGTACAGCTTGACAGCAACCTGAATGTTCAGCCATGCCTTGCCGGTAGCTGGACCGTGTCAGAAGATGGGACAGTATATGAGTTTCACGTTCGCAGTGATGTCAGTTTTCACGACAGTGAGGTTTTCGTCGGAGGAATTGGCAGAAAGTTGACGGCACGGGATGCTGAATATAGTTTAAAACGGCTTCTGGACCCCGGTCTGGCGTCTCCCGGAGCCTGGGTGCTAGCACCTGTGAAGATCATTGATGGAATTCCTGCCATCAGGGCTGTTGATGACACTACGCTTGTTATTGAGTTGAAAAAGCCATTCCCCCCTTTTTCCGGAATGCTCAGCATGCAGTATTGTTCGGTTATTCCGCGCGAAGCTGTTGATTTTTACGGCGACGACTTCAGGGCCAATCCGGTCGGAACGGGACCTTTCCGGTTTGGGATGTGGAAAGAAGGGGTAAAACTTGTTCTTCTGAAAAACAAGAACTACTTTGAATCGCAGGGTAACAGGAAGCTTCCGTTTCTGGATGCGGTAGCCATAACTTTTATCGTTGACAAGCAGACGGCTTTTCTTGAGTTTGTGAAAGGAAATCTCGACTTTATGTCAGGCCTGGATGCTGCCTATAAGGATGAGATGCTGACACCTTCCGGGAAACTGAACCCAAAGTACCGGGGAAAAATAAACCTGTTGAGTCAGCCCTACCTGAATACAGAGTATCTGGGAATACTTATGGACCTTGAGAATCCATTATTAAAGGATAATCCTTTGTCGGACAGAAGAATCAGGCAGGCGATCAGCATGGGTTTTGATCGCAACAGACTGATAAGGTATCTCAGGAACAGTACCGGAACACCGGGCACGCATGGTTTCATTCCAAAAGGATTGCCAGGTTTTGCTGATTCAGGGCAATTCGGGTATGACTATAATCCTGAAAAAGCCAGACAACTCCTGGCTGAAGCCGGTTACCCGGGCGGGAAAGGCCTGCCACCCATTACTTTATCGACCAACGCCTCATACCTTGATATTTGTCAGTTTATTCAGAACCAGCTATCTATGATTGGCATAGATATGAAGATTGATGTTAGTCCTCCGGCTACCCTCAAGGAGAATATTGCACGTTCGAGGGTGTCATTTTTCAGGGGTTCCTGGATTGCTGATTATCCGGATGCCGAGAACTACCTGTCATTATTTTATTCCCGCAATTTCACCCCGGCCGGACCGAATTATACCCGTTTCGGCAGCGCTGAATTCGACCGGCTGTACCTGTTGGCATCCGGGGAGAATAACTACGGAAAAAGGATGCAATATTACCGTCAGATGGATAGTCTGATTATGGAAGAAGTTCCGGTCATTGTGTTGTTTTACGATCAGGTGCTGCGTTTTGTTAGAAGCGACGTTTCAGGTCTGGGGTCAAATCCTTTGAATTTGTTGAATCTTAAAACAGTGCGAAAAAATGGAGAATAACGGTGCCTTTAAAATAATTGAACCGGCCGGACTGGAGCGGAGCGCAATCAGGCTGATAGGGGAGGAGTGGATGCTGATAACGGCAGGAAGCCCGGATAATTACAATACCATGACGGCCAGCTGGGGAGGTCTGGGGGTACTCTGGAATAAACCGGTGGCATTTATTTTTATCAGGCCCCAGCGGTTTACCTTTCATTTTGTTCAGGAAAACGACCTTTTTACCTGTAGCTTTTTTAAACCTGAATTCAGACCAGCACTGCAGTTTTGTGGCTCTCATTCCGGACGTGATGTGAATAAAGCTTCTTCTACTGGTTTGTCGGCCTGTCTGACTCCCTCCGGCAGTGTTACCTTTCTGCAGGCAAGTATTTACCTGGAGTGCCGGAAACTCTATTTTGATGACCTCAGGCCGGAGAACTTCCTTGATAATTCAATCGGACGGAATTATCCGGACAGGGACTATCACCGTATGTTTATTGGCGAAATCATAAATTGCGGAATAAAATAAGTATTTCAGTAAAAAAACACAGCAGACTGCCTTAACAGACCAATTGTTTTATATTTTTATGCTTTATTATCAGGTTTAATATTTCAGATTGATCTGTCCGTTGATCAGCCTGTTAATCGCAACGATATAAAACTTCAGGATTGAGTCTGATTAGAAATTTAAGGATAGCATTCGGCAAGCGTGCTTTGCGCAAGGAAGCTGCGAGAAACGGCCGGATGCGACGGGCAGTAAATCTTGCCGAAGCCCGTGATGTCGGTATACTTTTCAATATGACTTCCGAGACTGAGTACGACCGGGTTAGCCGGTTTGCACGCAGCCTGCAGGAACAGGGTAAAAAAGTTCAGGTAATCGGATTTTACAAATACCAGAAATTGCCGCCATATTATGCACAAAAGCTGGCATACGATATCATGCAGCCGCAACACCTTGATCTTTTTTACCGGCCGAAGGTTGGATTTGTCACCCATTTTATCAATCATCCGTTTGATATGCTGATTGATCTTGGGATAACCGATGAGTTCCCGCTGTATTATATTGCAGTATTATCTAAGGCAGGGTTCAAACTTGGCCGCAGGCGCGAAGCGGAAGCAGGTATCATTCCTTATGATCTGATGATTGAAGCAAAGCAGGAAACAGACAGTGAAGAGTTGATCAGGCACCTTATTTATTACACCAGTTCATTCAGGTTTAACGGATAAGCGGCAGCTCTTTATAAAACATTATAAATCAAAGGCATGAAGAAAAAATTAAAAGGAACAGGGGTGGCACTTGTTACCCCCTTTCACAAACAGGGGACCATCGATTTCGGATCGCTCGGAAAATTGATTGAACACACCATCTCGAACGGGGTCAACTACCTTGTGGTACTTGGGACAACCGGAGAAGCGGCTACTTTGTCGAAAGACGAGAAGAATGCGTTGATTCAATATGTCAGGGATCAGGTAGCTCAGCGTTGTCCTTTGGTTCTGGGCATGGGAGGTTATAACACACAGGAGGTGATCAACAATCTCCAGGTCTTTGATCCTGATGGCTTTGATGCTATTTTATCGGTGACACCTTATTACAACAAACCATCCCAGAGGGGGCTTTACCTGCACTACAAACATATTGCCAGTGCAAGTCCGTTGCCGGTTATACTTTATAATGTTCCTGGCCGCACGAGTGTAAATATGAAAGCTGAAACCACGCTTGAGCTTGCCGCGGAGTTTGAGAATATTATTGGTGTTAAGGAAGCCTCGGGCAACATGAGCCAGATTATGGAAATTATCCGCAATAAACCCAAAGATTTTCTGGTGATATCGGGGGATGACGGCATTACCATGCCTTTGATTGCCGCCGGCGCCAATGGGGTTATTTCGGTGGTAGCCAATGCATATCCTGCAGCCTTTTCTTCTATGGTGAATGCAGCCCTGCAGGGAAAGATGGACGAAGCCCGCCGCCTGCATTACCTGCTGATTCCTTTGATAGATGCCCTGTTTTCCGATGGAAGTCCCGGGGGAATCAAAGCAGCACTGGATTGCATGAAGATTGTTCCCAATAACCTCAGGTTGCCGGTGGTGAAAGTGAACAAAGCTACGCAGAATCTTATCAACAGCCTGATCGCAGAGCTTAAGGATAAGGGAATTGAATGCTGATCTGTTAATGAAAAACTTTTGAAAATGAAAAAGCTTACCGCTGTTTTACTCTTGCTTGCTGCCGTATCTGCCTTTGCTCAGCGAAATATCACGGATTTTAGTCCGGAGGAACTTTTTTTGACAACCGGAGAAATATATTTCGCGCTGCCTGATGCCGCCCCGGAAGCAAACAGATTGACCAAAATCATCAGTATTGATAAAATTGATGGAAATACAATATATGCTTACGCCAGCCGAAAGGAATTTGAAATCCTGATGAATTCAGGGATTTCTGCCTTTGAACTGTTGCCCCATCCCGGTGATCAGGCTGATATTGAGATGTCGTCAGATCCGAGGCAGGTAATGGAATGGAATTATTATCCAACTTACACCGCCTATGAAGAGATTATGGCGCAGTTTGCTGCCGATTATCCTGATATCTGTAGTCTTCATACCATAGCAACCCTTCCCAGTGGTCGCAAGTTGCTGGCCGTGAGGATATCCGACAATGTGGATGTGGAGGAAAATGAACCAGAGTTTCTTTATACCGCAACCATCCATGGTGATGAAACCACCGGATATATTCTGACATTGCACCTGATTGACTATCTGCTTGACAATTACAATCAGGACCCCAGGGTTACCAATATGGTAAACAGTACCGATATCTGGATCAATCCGCTGGCAAACCCTGATGGTACCTATTACGGAGGCAACCAGTCGGTAAATGGTGCCAGGCGTTACAATGCCAACAATGTGGATCTGAACAGGAACTATCCTGACCCGGCAGATGGGCCGCATCCCGACGGCAACCCGTGGCAACCGGAAACCGTTGCCTTTATGAATTTTGCAGAAGAACGCGATTTTGTGATGGGCGCCAATTTTCATGGCGGCGCTGAGGTCGTAAATTATCCATGGGATACCTGGAGCCGGGTAACAGCCGATAATAACTGGTGGGTAATGGTTTCGCGCGAATATGCGGATACCGCGCAAGCGCACAGCCCCAGCGGTTATTTGGACGATTTGGATAACGGAATTACCCATGGCTACGCGTGGTATCGTATAACCGGCGGTCGTCAGGATTACATGAACTATTTCCAGCAATGCCGTGAGGTTACGCTTGAGATTTCAAATACGAAACTCCTGCCAGCCAGCCAGTTGCTGAATTTTTGGGAATATAACTACCGCTCCATGCTGAATTATCTTGAACAGGTACAATTCGGGGTGCACGGGGTGGTCACCGATACCGTTACGGGGGAGCCTGTCGCAGCCCAGGTGCTGATCAGCGGACATGATATGGACAGTTCCATGGTCTTTTCATCGTTGCCGGTGGGGAACTATCACCGGCTGCTTAAGTCGGGCACCTATAACCTGACTTTTATCGCTGAGGGATACCTGCCGAAAACAGTCAGAAATGTGGTTGTGAACGATAAATCAACCACAGTACGAAATGTAAAGTTGTGGGACGGATCAGCTATTCCTGCTTTTACCTCAACAACAACAACAACTTACCCCGGCGGAAGCGTGCAGTTTTTCGATAATTCAGGAGGAAATCCGACAAGTCGTCTCTGGACATTCGAAGGTGCTGATATCCAGACTTCAACAGAGCCATCGCCGGTTGTTACATATAGCCAGCCGGGAAGTTACGATGTCACCTTATATGTGGAGAATATGATTGGCGGCAACCAGCTTACGATGGAAAACTACATCACCGTAGAGCCTGATTTCTATATCGGCAATCCGGGAAGCACCACTTGTAACGCCAGGTTTTTCGACAGCAACGGGCCTGATGGATCATACAGCAACAATGAAAACCTGACCACCACCTTTTATGCTGATGATCCCGACAGGGTTTTCAGAATTCATTTTATAAGTTTTGATGTTGAAAGCACCCCTGATTGTTCGGGAGATGCCCTGCTGGTTTACGACGGGCCTGATGCGACAGCTACATTGATAGCCAGGCTTTGCGGAAACACACTCCCTGACGACATCCTTACCTCGGTGGGAGGGGGCGCCGTTACCTTTGTTTTTATTTCTGACGCTCAGAATACCGGAAGCGGTTGGGAAGCAATAATTACCTGCGACAGCGGTGTAGGTATTCACCAGCATGATATGCCTGATCCTGTTCAGGTATATCCGAACCCTTCAGGAAAATCCGGGTTTATGATCCGCTCGGATAATGATCCGATTATGGAAGTCCGGATTTATGATATCTCGGGTAGAATGGTTTATTCAGCCTTCGCAGACCGGGATTTTGTCAGAGTGCCGGAGATGCTGGCAGGAGATGGATTATATCTGCTTACTGTCAGAACTTCCAAAGGGAATTACACCCGGAAACTGATCATCCGGAATTAAAACTGAACCGGATAATTCAGCACAATGCGGTATGCTCCGAGGATTACAAGAGCGGCAATTATCAGGTTGCCGCTTATTTTTATTTTCCTGGGGGTTTCATCATAATATAGATCCGTCGACCCCTGGCTGTTGAGCCAAACCGGAAAAACTACCATTACAGGGGTGACAATCCTCAGTAATTCATAAAAGCTGACAGGAAGCCGGAGCAAAATAATAATCATGGTTCCTGCGATGAAAGGGATGATGAGCTGGTAGTTCAGAAAAGATGTAATGTCGTCTGTTTTCAAATTGTTGTAATAACTGTTTCCGCTCAGCAGAAACAACCTTGTAATGGCAAAACCGGCAGCGGCAAGCAGAAAAAGTGAGATAAGGGTGATAATAAGCTTTCCGGTATCGGGCAGGAACATCCAGATCAGCACATGACCGAAGCCCTCCCCGAGTAAAGATCCTGCATAGGCCGATCCCAGCAGCATACTCAGGCTGTGAACAAACCCCCATAGAAAGAAAAGCTTCAGTTTTCCAGAATATTCCCTGTAGCGGAAGGCTACAACGATCATAAATACAGCTAGCAACAGACACGCCAGGGGCCCTGCACTGTATATAATCTTAACTGAGTCAAAATACCATGCGTAGCGCGAAACCAAAAACCGGATGTCAGTGTAATCAATCTCAAGGTCAAAACCAAAAATACTGGCAGATATAATGGTAAAAGCCTGATGCAGGATAAAAACTATAAAATAAGACAGCAGATAGTAAGCCATTGAATTGGCTGCTATAATAAGTTTTTGCGAAATTTTCATGTTTGTAAAGATACGAAGTCATGATCTTATATAAAGTCCTGATTCCAAATTTTCAAGAAATGATTCATACAGCATGCTTTGGATGGACAGCATGCATAAATTTTTGTAAATGATTGTATTCGTGATCATTGTAATTATAATTCAGGAATTTACCTGTACTTGTCCGGTTAACATAAACTTAATATTCATTTAAACGTGGCTTAAAATACTTCCGGTTTTGAATGGGTTACTTTGCAGCCATAAATCAACCCATAAAAACCATGAAAAAGATTTTGATGTTTGCCCTTGTTGCATCGGTAGCCCTTTTTACTGCCTGCAAGGATGATGAAGAGACCTTCAACGCTCCTTCAGTAGCTACTCCGGACCCCTCGTCTGCAGAATTCAATGCGGAAGTTGAGCTTACTTTTAATTATACCACTGATGCAGGATATAAATCGGCCAGTGTTTCAGCAACCAACGGAACCGCAACCATTAAGACCGGTGGAACAGTTGGTTCGGCATCAGGAACCGTTGTTGTTACTTTTGTCGCTGGCGATCAGGCTGGTGCCGGGAGTGTGGAACTTTCAATTACAGACAATGCTGATCAGACCTCAAAAGCCACCGCGGTAATCAGCGTGCTTGAGGAGCAGATCATCTTTAATGTTGATGGCAATATCACCGCCAATACCACCTGGGAAACCGGAAAGGTGTACGTTTTAAAAAGCCGTATATCTGTCGTTTCCGGAGTTACCCTGACGATTGAGCCTGGTGTTGTAGTAAAAGGCGAAGCCGGAACAGGCGCCAACGCCACCGCCCTGATCATTGCCCGGGGAGCACAGATCAAGGCTGAAGGTACTGCTGAAAAGCCGATTATCTTTACTTCGATTGCCGACGAAATCATGCCCGGCCAGGTAGCCAGTCCCAACCTTGACCCGACCCTGAACGGTTTGTGGGGAGGTTTGCTGGTGCTGGGGAACGCCCCCATTTCAGCAAGCGCGGCATCGGTGCAGATTGAAGGAATTCCTCCTTCAGACCAGAACGGTTTGTATGGTGGTTCTGATGCGAATGACAACTCTGGTGTTATCAAATTCATCTCTATCCGTCACGGTGGCGCCAATATCGGCGAAGGAAATGAGATCAACGGTCTTACCCTGGGTGGGGTAGGAGCTGGTACGATCATTGAAAATGTGGAAATTGTAAGCAATCAGGACGATGGTATAGAATGGTTTGGCGGTACCGTTAATGTTAAAAACGCGGTTATCTGGAATACCGGTGACGATGCTGTGGATACCGATCAGTCGTGGGGAGGAACACTTGATAATTTTATAGTGATCAATCCCGGGGATGAATGTTTTGAGCTTGATGGTCCTGAAGGAGCAATGGCGGCCAAACATACCATCAAAAACGGAACCGTTTATGCAATGGACGCCGATGGTTTGGTTGATAATGACGCCAACTCTTATGTTGACATGATGAACGTTTACTTCCGCGATCTTAAAACAGGGCAGGATTTTGATCAGCTCCCGGTTGATTACGCCTGCACATTCAGTAGCCTTGAGGCTACAATACCTGATGGAGCAGCTGTCGCTGATTTCTTCAAAGATGGATCAGAAGCTTTTGTAACCGCTGTTGCAGCCGGTGCCAGCACAGTTGGTGCTGACCTCTCGAAATTCGAAGGATGGTCCTGGGCCCATGTTTCAGGTTCATTAAAATAATCAGATTTATTAAATAATTCAAAGCCCGCGGGTTATACCCGGCGGGCTTTATCAACGCCTGGTGACTAATAACAAACCCAAAATTATGCGTTCTATTAAATTGTTTCTTGTTTTGCTGTTGACAACATCGATGGTTGCTGTTCTTCACGCTCAGAATGGTTTTATCCGCGGCAGCGTATTTGATGATGCGACCGGCGAAACATTGCCGGGAGTAACAATATTTGCGGAGGGAACGACAAATGGCACCCTCACGGATTTTGATGGTAAATTTAACCTTAGCATTGCTCCCGGCACTTACAATCTCAGGATTTCCTTCATATCATATGAAACCATTAATTTGAAAAATATTAAGGTTGAAGCGGGAAAGGTTAGTCTTTTTGAGAACCTCAGGCTGAAGGAAGCCAAAATTGAACTGACAGAAGTCACCATTACTGCTGAGGCCGTGCGGAATTCGGAAGTTGCGCTTCTGACTATGAAGCAAAAATCGGCAAATCTCATTGACGGAATTTCAGCAGCCAATTTCAGAAAAATAGGAGACTCCGATGCTGCCTCATCCATGAAAAGGGTAGCCGGTGTTTCAGTTGAAGGCGGTAAATATGTATATGTACGTGGGTTGGGCGACAGGTATTCCAAAACAATTCTTAACGGGATGGATATTCCGGGAATCGATCCTGACCGGAATACGGTGCAGATGGATTTATTCCCGACCAATATTGTGGATAATATTATTGTCCACAAATCCTTCAGTGCCTATCTTCCGGCTGATTTTACCGGTGGTGTGGTTGATATTGAAACCAAAGATTTCCCCGAGTTAAAAACCGGCAATGTGTCTTTAAATCTGGGTTATAATCCGGAGTTTCATTTCAATAAAGATTATCTTACATATGAGGGTGGAAAAAATGATTTTCTCGGGTTCGATGACGGAACCCGCGCCATACCCGCAACTGATAACATTCCGCAATTCTCGGAGGTAGCAGGAAATCCTGATGGGGAAAAAGGGTTGCGGTATAAAGAGATTCTTAAAGGATTTAACACCGTGATGGGTGCCACCCGCGAAACCAGTCTGATGGATTTCAGCCTGGGGGTTTCTGTTGGCAACCAGATACCGAAAAACAAAGTGACCTGGGGCTACAACGCATCTCTTTCTTACAAAAACACTACAGAGTATTACAAAAACGCGGAATATGGCCGGTATGGGGTTGATCCGGCAAAACCGGATTTTTATGAAATGGAATACCGTGAGTTTCAGAAAGGCGACTATGGAGTCAACAGTGTTATGCTCAGCGCAATGGCTGGTATTGCAATGAAAACCAAATACTCCAAGTTCAGACTTAATATACTTCACCTTCAGAATGGAGAGAAAAGAGCCGGCATTTTTAATTACAGCAATTCGGATCTTGGAGCAGTTTTTGAAGGTGTTCAGCATAACCTGGAATATACCCAGCGGTCCATGACAAATGTTTTATTGAATGGTAAGCATATGTTTTCTGATAATAACTGGCAAATTGAATGGAAGCTATCTCCTTCACTTTCAAAACTGGATGACCCTGACATTCGTTTTACCAGATATGAAATAAAAGAGGAAAAATATATCATCGGAACGGAAGCTGGTTTTCCTGAGCGTATCTGGCGGGAACTTGATGAAGTCAGTTTAACCGGAAATTTTGACATCAGCAGGAATCTGCTTGTTTTTGGAAGCAAGTCTCAGTTGAGATTCGGTGGTCTTTTAACACGCAAGGACCGGAGTTTTATAATACGTAACTTTCAGTTGAATGTCAGGAATATACCTTTGACCGGCGATCCGGATGAATTGTTCTTCCCTGAAAATTTATGGCCATATAATGGGAATGCTTCACGGGGGACTACTTTTGAAACGCCCTTTATTCCGGTTAACCCAAATCAGTTTGATGCAAACAACCTGAATACGGCAGGCTATCTTTCATGGGAAGTGTCGCCATTGAAATACCTTAAACTGATTGTGGGAGTAAGAACTGAAATGTATCAGCAGCGGTATACCGGACAGAATCAATTGGGTGATATTGTGCTTGACAATGAAAAAGTGCTGGACGATCTGGATGTATTTCCGGCTGCCAATGTTATCTTTAGCCTTAACCAAAGCCAGAACCTGAGGTTTTCTTACTCTAAAACCATTGCACGCCCTTCTATGAAAGAACTTTCGTTTGCTGAAATTTTTGATGCAATTACCGGCAGGACTTTTATCGGAGGTTTATTTACTGACGCCAATGATCAGCTGGGCATTACCTATTGGGACGGTAATCTGACAAGCACCCGGATTGATAATCTTGATGTAAGATGGGAAATGTTCGGGAAGGGCGGTCAGACAATTTCATTCGGAGCTTTTTACAAATATTTTAAAGATCCCATCGAAATTGTACAGTATTTTACGCAGGCAGGTGCTTTCCAGCCGCGTAACGTCGGTGATGGCCAATTGCTTGGCCTGGAAGCTGAATTCAGGAAAAATCTTGATTTCCTGTTTCCTTCACTTTCCGGAATCAGTCTGAGCTCTAATTTTACTTATAGTTTTTCACGGATCAGGCTCAGTTCCACCGAGTATGAATCGAGGCTTGCCAACGCTAGAACTGGCGAAACAATAGATGAATACCGCAGCATGGCTGGACAAGCGCCCTTCATTATCAATGCCGGATTAGCTTACGATGGCTCCGGCAAAGGGATCTTCAACGGGCTTGAGGCTGGTTTATATTACAATGTCCAGGGCCCCACCCTCGAAGTGGTGGGGATTGCCGACCGGCCGGACGTATATTCCAGGTCGTTCAACAGCCTGAACCTGAACATCAACAAAACCTTCGGCGAAAGCAAAAAACTGCAGCTGGGGCTCAAAATTGAAAATATCCTGGGTGATGTTAAGGAATCTGTATTTCAGTCGTTTGAGGCTGCAGACCAGTTCTATACCTACCTCAATCAGGGGCGCACGTTCCAGCTCAGGCTTGGATACAGGTTCTTTTAATTCAACAAAATTAAAAAACTGAACCGCCAGGCCGGAAATCCTGAAAGTTCAGTATATTTATTCACCGGTAATTTTCAATACGACCTTAAACGATGAAACAATCAATCATAACTGCCATGTTGCTGCTGATCGCCGGAATTGCATTGGCGCAGGGGCTTGAATACAAGGATGGCTTGTATTACAAAAAGGGGATGCTCTATACGGGGACGCATACCGAGCATTTCGAAAACGGCAACATCTCCGTTGAACTTTCGGTTAAAAACGGTCTCGAAGACGGAATCGTGAATTACTACTTCGAGAATGGCCTGATAAGGGAGCAACGTGAGTACCTCGAAGGAAAGAAGAACGGCACCTGGCAAACCTGGAACGAAAACGGGGTTAAAGTTGCCGAAGCGTCCTACAAGTCAGATGTTAAGCACGGACCATGGAATATCTGGAGCGCGGACGGTATAAAACTTTATGAAATGCATTATACCGAAGGCGTAAAAACCGGAATCTGGAAGCAATGGGATGAAGAGGGTAAGCTGATTATGGAGCG
>ERZ795057.2328-NODE-2328-length-14531-cov-6.415930_pt1 | contig 14531 bp, 7 predicted proteins | sample MGYA00375141_ERZ795057 | MGnify/ENA primary metagenome ERZ795057 (study PRJEB30186, sample SAMN05720163) | activated sludge metagenome | isolation source: Anaerobic digester | place: Hong Kong | collected 2015-01-26 ... | reverse complement strand
TACACGACGCTCTTCCGATCTATCCGGAGCGAACCAGCCGATACTGCCGCTGAACAGGCCTCTGCGACCGTCCTCGGCCTTGTCGATCAACTGCATGGCACGCAGCTTGGGGGCTCCGGTCATGCTCGCCATGGGCCAGGCGGCCCGGACCACATCCACCGGCCCGAACCCGGCACCCATGGTCGCGGAGACCTTGCTCACCAGTTGGTGGACGCCGGGGTGGGTCCGGACCGCGAACAGCTCATCCACCCTGACGGAGCCCGGTCGTGCAACGCGGGAAAGGTCGTTCCGCATCACATCCACGGTCATGACGTTCTCGCTGCGCTCCTTCTCATCGGTGCGGAGCTCGTAGGCCAATCGTGCATCGAGCTCGTGTTCCTGATGTCGGGGACGGGTGCCCTTCATCGGTTCTGCCGACACCTGGTCTCCATCGAAGCGCAGGAAACTCTCCGGACTGGCGCACAACACGAAGTGGTCGGCGATCCGCAGGAATGCTCCGTGGGGTGCCTGCGCCAGGCTACGAAGACGCTCCCAACCCAGGAACGGGTCCCACCCGATGGCCTTCGCTCTCCGCTCAATGCAGTAATTCACCTCATAGATATCCCCCCGCTGGATGTGCGCGAGCAGTTCCCTGGCCCGCGCCAGATAGGCCTCCCTGCTGGTACACAGGGTCCACTCCAGGGAAGACTGCCTCCCCGGAGGCAAGGTCTCCCCAAGCAGCGACCTGGCCTCCTCCAACAGAGCGGCCGGACCGCCATTCGGAAGGTGCACGAAAGCGTCCTGCCCCTTTCGCTCGAGTACGAGCCTGGGAACCGCCCAAAAGAGCCCCGGAACACCTTCAGGGGCGGAATGCCGACTGCTGACGTCATTGAGCCCGTTCTTCAGGTCGAAGGCAAGGATCCCATAGGACCAGCCTGCCACATCCCCCAGAAAGCCCCGCCAGACCTCGAAGGGCGAAGTCCCATCCTCCTCGATCGACAGAAGCTCGGTGGCACCAAGAAAAAGGAGGTCCCTGTCCTCGGCGGGGAAATGGCGTTCCAGGAAGAACCGTTCGTCCTTCAAGCGCTCGCGACGAAGGCCCGACCAGGGCCCGAGATGGAAGGACGCCCAGGGATCCATGCAGGCGGGTGAAGATACCTGTCAGGCAACCGAACACCCCCACGATCGTCCAAAGGGCGAAGGGGACCACCCATACCGGTAGGCAGGATCCCGAGCATGGGGAACGATCGGCCCCACGGATTGTTGACATATGGGCGTTCTGGATTAAATTTGAGGTTGCCATGACACGATTTCTGACCACGGGTATCGCGACCCTACTGATGCTTCCCTTGGTGGGCCAGGGGCGGCTGGTCATCAACGATGATGCCTGGGTACGCATCGACAATGGGGCCTGGGTGGTCGTTGACCACGGAAACCCCAATGGCATCCAGACCCTTGGTACCGGGGGGAACATCCGTTCCGAAGGTGAACTGAACCGGGTCCGTTGGAGGATCGGTGCCACGAACAACACCTACGTGGTTCCGTTCACCACGGCCAGCGGGGTGAAGATGCCGCTCACCTACCAGAAGACCTCCGCCGGGTCGGCGGCCGGTTCCGTCGTGTTCTCGACCTTCAACCACAGCAGTGTGGCCCCCGCCAACGCGTGGAACAACAACCTGTACCGCCCGACGGATGTGACCCACATGTTGGACTGGGCCACCGGATCCGTGAACAACTCGGCCAACGCGGTGGACCGGTTCTGGATCATCGATACCGAAGATCCCAACTATGGCTACACGACCCGGCCCAATGCCACGCTCACGTTCGTGGTGGACCGTGCCGATGTGACCGGCGGGAACATCATCAACGCCAACAGCCCGGTCGGTGCCCAGCGCTTCAATAACTCCTTGGGTCTTTGGGGCGATTTCCTGCCGATCGGTGTGTTCACGGCGAGCGCACCCACTGCGGCGACCAACACGGTCAGTGGGGTCATCGTTCCAGGTGCGGAATTCTACCGATCCTGGACCTTGTCGGATTTCAACAACCCCCTGCCGATCGAACTCCTGGATTTCTCCGGCACCTGTGAAGGTCATGTGGTCCGCTTGAAGTGGACGACGGCCAGTGAGGAGAACAACGACCACTTCACGGTGGAACGCAGCCGGGATGCCCAGACCTGGGAACCGATCGGGGTGGTGGATGGTGCCGGAACGAGCGTCGGGCTCCTGGAGTATTCATTCATGGACGAGTCGCCACTGGCCCAGGGCTATTACCGCCTGGCCCAGACCGATTTCGATGGCACGACGCATTACCACCCCACGATCTCTGCCGGATGTCAGGAGAACGGTGGCCAGGAGATCGTGAACGCATGGGATGATGGCACGAACCTGAACATCCTGGTCAGCTCGAGCTTCGAGGACGTCCATGACCTCGTGCTGATGGACGCACATGGCAAGGTGCTCATCACCCGCCCCAGGACAGCCGTCAATGAGGGGATGACCCAGATCTCCATTCCGAAGGGAACGTTGGCCACGGGCATGTACGTGGTGCAGCTGCGCGGCTCGGACAAGAGCCATTCCCGGCGCGTCCTGTTGAACTGAGCTGATCGAACCGTACGGTCAAAGGGGTGCTTCGGCGCCCCTTTTCCGTTCAGGGGACGGTCCTTCCTGCCACGAAGGCCGCGACCAGCAGGATGGGCAGCAACAGGAGGGCAAGACGCCCGATGAGGTCGCCGTAGCGGACAAAGACGGTAAGCTCGTGGGACGTGTGAAGTTCACTGCGAAAGGCAGCCTCATGCCACCATTCCGTGGACTGCCACACCGTTCCACGTTGGTCGATGACACAGGAGATCCCCGTGTTGGCCGACCGGGCGATCGCCCTGCGTGTCTCCACGGCCCTCAGCCGGCCATAGGCCAGGTGCTGGCGATAGCCTGGACTTTTTCCCCACCAGCCATCATTGGTCATGATCGCGATCATGGTCGCACCATTGCGTACATGAGGCGCCACGTGGTCGCCGAAGACGGACTCGTAGCAGATCACGGGGGCTACGGCCACACTGCCATCCGCTGACCGGAGCACCGATCGCTCCTGCTGCACGCCCAGGCTGCCGGTGGTGCCGCCCATGTCTATGCTCAAGTACTCCAACGAGCCCAACAGCGACTCGAAGGGCAACTTCTCCACCCCGGCCACCAGCTTGGATTTGTGGTAGACCTGAACGGGCCGGTCGCGCTCAACGAACAGGGCAGCATTGTAGGCCTCATAATGACGATCGGATCCACCAAGGCGCCGTGCGGTGGAGGTCAGTGGCTCACCCGGTGCGAACAGATAGGCCGAGGACATGCCCGCAAGCAACGACGCACGGGGATGCCGGTCCAGGAACTCCCTGATACGCCGTACGCTGCGAGAGGCCTCCAGGTCGTTCTCCCACAATCCCCGCAGCCTCAGCTGGCCGTCCTGAGCACCGGAGACGGTGGCGTTCTCCTGCAGGGCGGTCTCGGGGAGGACGATCAACCTGGTGCTGTCGGACATCACCGCCTCGGCCTGGGCGAGCATGCCCTCCAATTGCTCAAGCGGTTCCACACCGCCGAACTTCTCCTGATAGGGGTCGATATTGGGCTGGACGACCACCACCTCGAGCTGCTGGCCCTGATCATCCCAGGCGGCATACAGGACCAAGGAAAGGAGGGAAGGAACGCCGAGGATGGCCACCGCGAAATACCGGCGTGAAGACCTCGTGCTGATCGATCCGCCTGGTCCGGGCAGGCTCCAGGCACGGTCGATCAGCAAGGCCGTGGCCCATATCCACAACGACCCACCAAGGACACCTGTCCATTCATACCACTGGATCCAACCGGGATGCTCCGCGAACACATTGCCCAACGTGAGCCACGGCCATTGAAGGTCCCAATCGTGATGCAGGCGCTCGAACGCGAGCCAGGCCAGCACGAGGGTCACGTCCGACCAGGCCCTGCCGAGCCGTCGTACCACCCAACGCCTCAGGATCCAAGGCAGGGACATCAGGAGCGTGTTCCCCACCATGGGAAAACCACCTGACAGCAGCCTCGTTGCCCAGGGCTCGTCCACGTCACCGAGCCACCAGGTCGTGCTGGCGTTCCAGATGAACAGGCCCAGGAGCAGGTACGGCGTGAACGAACGTCGGCGGCCGCTGGTGCGTGCGTCATGCGCCCGCTCCGCCTGGAGCATGGGCCACCAAGCGATGAACGCAAGGGGGAACACCCCCCCGGTGCCCGGCCAGGCCAGGACCCAAAGCACACCGCTCATCGCGGACCAGAACAGGACCTGTGCTCGCGTTGGGCGCGTCATGGATGACGTGGAAGATCGTCGCGTTCCAGGGTGAAGCGTTCGCGTTCAGCGCAACAGGTACATCTTGCCATATCCCTGTTCGAAGAAGCCCCCCGCAGCAGTGGACCGCACTTCGATGTCCTCGCCATGCAGCTTGGCGATCACCCGGTACAGATAGACGCCGCGGGCAAGGCGATCTCCGAACTCGTCGGTTCCGTCCCACGCGAACTCGGAGATGTTGCGACCGACCCGCACGGTACCGATCTCCTGCATCGTAACCTCCCGCACCACACGACCCGTCACGGTCATGATCTGCACCTTCATGTAGGTCGGAGGCTCCCTTCCCGTGATGGTGAAGACGAACCGGGTGCTCGTGGTGAACGGGTTCGGATAGTTCAGCACCTCCGTGATCGTCGGGCGATTGATCACTTCGAACGAGACCCGGTAGTCATTGTCACCCGACAGGTTGTTGCTCACATCACGCGCTTGCACCAGTAGGGCATAGCGTCCGTCGATCTCGAACGTGGGGCGATAGTGGATGCGCGACTCGTTCTCGGGTCCATCGGCCGGAATGAACTGCATCTGCTCCTGGCCCGTTCCGTCGCGGAAGTAGATCCGTTCCAACTGACCGTCCGGCGACTGCAGGAACACCTTGAAATACGCCGTATCGGAAGGTGAGTCCAAGAGGAGCACCGGATTCTCATCATCCAGCGAGACCTCGATCTCCGGCCTGGCGCTCACGATGTCCCCATCCAGGATGTGGATCCCATCGAACGTGACATCGAGCAGCGGATTCTCGCGATCCACGTCCACCTCGAACCGCAGCTGTGCGATGTTGTTGAAGTGGGCCATCTCCGGCTGGTCATAGCGCATGGTCGCACTGTCGATGCCGTTCGCTTCGATGACCAGGGTGTTCCATCCGCCGAGTCCTTGCGTGGGGAATGAGATCGTATCCAGGAGGATGCCACCGGCGGGAAGGGGCGATGACCGGCCATGGCGCAAGGGTATCCTTTCGTTCTGTTGATCCACTATCCAGGCCGTGATCAGGAGGCTGTCCATGTCGTACTCCGAAATGTTCCTGACCGCGACGGCCACGGACGCGGTCTGGCCCTCATACCAGCCTTCCAGGCCGTTGAAATAGCCTGAGGGTGGATCGATGGCGCACTCCGGGGCCGGACCACACAGCAGCTGCCAGCGCTGGAGCTGAGCGGGACGCGGATCGACCACGGAGTCGTTCCAGAGCCTTGTCTCCAACCGGATCCATGGGAACTGTGCGGCATCGACCTGGAACGCAGGGAAGGTGAGCGCCGTCAACGAATCCTCGGGGGCGTTCCGGTCGAACAGCAGTTGCTCCGTGCCGAACGGTGTCCGGCCATAGAGCAGGACCCTCGCGCTATCCTGAGGGTCGTCCGGCACTTCGTTCCAATACAGGGCCTCCCAGGACAATGCCGGCCCCGCCAGCGGTGAGGTGATGCCGCCGGTATTGCCTTGCGAGGTCACATCGACCTCCAGCTGGATCAGGTCGCCGATCGAGGTCCCCCACGCCTCCGACGAACCGATGGGATCGCCCTTCCGCGTGAAGAATATGTAGGGCACACTATCCGTTACGGCCCGGATCGAATCCGCCCCCATGGCGATCAATTCATCGAAGAGGTCCGGATTGCTTTGATCGGCCAGGTTCCTGTTCAAGTACTTCCATGTGTATACGAGCACGTAGTGCCCATCAGGAACGGCGTTCTGCAGCATGTCCAGCATCCCGTCCAGCTGGGCGGGGTCGTTCTGACGGAAGATGAAATAGTACTCCACCCGTGACCGGCAGGCTCCCTGATCGTTCACGTTGCCGAAGAAATGGTCGGGGTTCGCGCCATTGTAACGTGTGCCCCACGCCGTGAACGTGGCCGGGTCGATCACGGCCACATGGAACGCCGGCGTCGACCCGCAACCGTTCCCGTCCTGCCAGGTCAGGTCGATGTACCATTGGGTCAGATCATTGCCTGACCCGGAGCTGTTGCCTTGCACCGTGGTCCGGACCGACCGCTGACCGGTGAAGAAGTCGAACTCCCTGCCGGGTCGGTCGAAAACGACCTGGTCGAACCCGTTCCCCTTGAACTGGAAGAAATGCGCCTGCCCCCACCCCGTGCGGTCCGGGATCACCTGGAAGGAGCTTTCGTACCAGTTGTAGCCACCATTGCCCGTGCTGTCCGGGCTGCAACGCCAATAGTAGACCACGCTGTCCTGCTGCAGCCCCACATCGTAGATCGACCCGGGCTGCCAGGGAACGACACCACCCGGTGCGTCCACCGTGTACTGTTCCATCACCGGACTGTCGTAGGTGTCCGTGGTATCGATCTGGAACACATAGGTCCGCAACGGAGCGAACGGATCGCCGGTGCTGGCCTCCAACAGAGGTTCCGGACCAGGAACGATGGCGAACGGATAGGGATCGACCGGCCGGATGTCACCGCTGGTGATGAGGAGCTGGCTCAGCACCCGGTTGTTGATGATGTCCTCCATCTCGGGCACCTCATCCGGATCCAGGTCCACCGTGATGTCGAGCAGGTTGGCACCGACCGAACCTTCGAGGCCTTGGATGGGCAGTTGGAACCTCGCGGTGTCCTGGAACCCCGAACCATCGATGTCCACCGAGAGAGGAGGCTGCACATCCCCTCCCTGGAGGGTCCGGACGACGCGCACTGCTGGCCGGTCACCCGTGGCCTTGCCGAGGTTCCTCACCACCACCTGTAGGCCGACCGAATCCAGGTCGGAGGTCACCGGTTCAGGCAGGTACCTGACCTGGTCCAGGGAGACGGAGTAGTCCGGTTCCGGCCAGGAATGCAGCACCAGCATGGGGTCGCCCTCCAGGGTGAACGTCTGCACGTTGTTCCGCCGCAGCACATCAGACCCTTGGGACAACTGCTCGAACGACGCATGGGCCGCGTGTTGCCCGATGGTCCCGCCATAATTGACCGCGGAGAAGCTCCGGTAGAACTCCGTGGTGTAGGCGCCGAGCAGGGTGGTCAGACCGATGTCCACGGACGCCAGGAACGCGATCGCGCCCTTTCCCGGCAGGAGCACGAACTCCTCACTGGCGCTGTTCGCCTGCAGCAGGTGGATGTTGCCTGCATAACAGGAGTTGCCGATGATCATCGGGTGTTTCCCGTTCCAGGCGTAGTTGGCCGGGTTGTCGATGTTGATGTCGAACCCGCCACCGGCCGCATGGGCGAAGAAGGTCATGAGCGTGACGCCTTCCTCATCGATCAGCTGCGCCACCGAATCGGCGGGCGCCTGTTGGTAGATGGCCGAGCTGTTCTTGACGAAATCCACCACACGGCCGCCAAAGCAGGTGTCCTGGGCGATCTGCTTGAACTGGTCCAGATAGAAGCCCAACTGCGCCCATTCCCCAGGGGTGAACCCACCCCGGAAGTGGATGATGTTCTTCATCCAGGCCTCGGGAACGGTGAAGCCCTCGAAGGACTGCACCTTGCCGAGATAAGCCGTGACATCGGAGCCGGTACGTGCGCTCAACCGGCCGACGGGAATGGACACTTCACGCGGATCGTTCCCCAGCCCCAGCGTGAAGCTCACATCACTGGGCGGATACCCGAACGTCGGCACCAGGTTCGCCTTGTACCCGGCACTATCGGCCGGTATCCGGCTACCCGTCACACTGCCCACGCGGGGGGTCACGACGGACTTGCCCACGAGGAACAGCGCCTGCGGCCTGGTGTTCCACTCGTCCAGGAGGCGTTCGCACACCCTGCGGATGGCCAGGGCATGTTTCGGTATGCCACCTCCATACTGGTCATACAGCTCATCGACGTCCAGGAGCACCACCGGGGCCGGCCTCCTCGGACTGTTCTCACGGTAGGCCGCATACTGCAGCGCCTCGTTCATGAGCGAACCATGCGTGATGAGGAGCACGGCGGAATCCTGTTCCAACTGGGCGTGATCGACGAAGTATCCGGTGCCGTTCACCGGGCTTAGGACGCTCACGGTGTCGATCAGGTCGGCATTGAACAGGAAGCTCTCCGAGCCGTCCGGATCAAGATCGGGCACCAGCATGTTCCAGCGGTTGCCGTTGGGCGTGGGCATGATCCTCCGCACCATTCCTTCCGACACCGAGTAGCACAAGGGGGTGCCTGGGAACACGTTGAAGTCGAGGAAGGCGTGATCGTCGTTGGGATCATCATCCAGGTCCACATGCACCGCCGGCTCGTTGTTCATGTGGGTCTCGTGCGGGTACCTGATCAGCACATGCGAGCACACCTGCCGGTCCGGATAATCCGGATCGATGAGCCCCACCTGGCCAGGCCCGAACAGGTCGTGCACCGCGGTGGTGACGATCACGGTGTTCACCACCGACAGCGAGGCCGCAGGCATGGGAAAGGTCGACCGGATCAGCCGGTAGCCCCGGTACACGGTATCCACGGCCACGATGCCGGGACTTCCCCCGTAGGTCACGCGCAAATGGTGGTCCTCGTAGCTGCCACCGCCCGGGTTGTTCGTACCGGCGACGACCACGGTCACACTGGCATCCGGGGCATCCGCGCCCTGGTAGGGTCTTCGGGTGAACACGCCCTGGTTGTGGGAGATGTCCACCGAGGTGGCCACCATCTCGGCGCTGTTGAACCATCCTTCACCTTCCACCATGCGCGCATCCGAGGCTCCGGAGTTGTCCCGTTCGCCCACTTGGTATCGCCCGGTGAGGGAACGCAAGGCCTCGTACCAGAACCAGTCTCGAGGCACATGGCTAGCGAAGTCGGTGTTCGAATAGTTCGTGACACGCTCCTTCGGTCCCGTCGTGCTCCACGAGAGGTAGTACCGGATGGTGTCGTTGTAAAGGCTGTAGTAGGGGTTGTTCTGGTGTTGGGGCAGGTCCCACAGGCCAGCATCCAGCCAACCGTCATTCCCCTGCCCATGGAACTCGATGAAATCCCCATCATTGAAGACCCCGTCATCCTCACCCTCCACATAGATCGGTACCTGCTGCTCCCTGGCGAACAACTGGATGTCACGGGGATCCACCGATCCGACCGGGAATCCTGCGTTCGCCAAGGCCGTGGAATCGATGCGATGGATGCCCTCCTCGTGGACGTTGAAGCGCCAGTACTGCGCTCCGTAGTCGATCCACTCGTTCCCGTACGGCTGACCGATGGCCATCCCGCCGAGCAGGACCAGCACACCCGATAGCCACCGACGGTCCATCAACTTCGCTTGAAGATATCGAACCGGAGGGAGAAGATGTTCGAATACAGCGCCACGGAGTTGTCCCCGATGTCGGTGAGCGCGTAGTCCAGCATCACGCTCTTGATCCGCAGACCCAGTCCGATGTTCGGCTGCATCGTCAGCTGCTTTTCATCCTGGATGTCGGTGACGTACTGGATGTTGCCCACGCCGGCGCGTACGTAGACGATCTCGGAAAACCCGACCTCGATGCCCACCCGCGGGTCCATGCTCCAGGTGCTGCTGGCCACCAGGGTGTTCCGCTGGCCGTCGAAGGTGTTCTCCAGGTCCACTTCGGCCAGCAGCGAGAACTTCTCGCCGAACTGGAACTCCCGGGCGGCACCCAGCACCAACCGGGGCAGGGTCACCTCCACGCCGTTGGCCGGCAGTTCATTGCCGGTCTGCTGGAACACCTCGATGGTCCGCTGGTCGAGCGAATAGCTCCAGGCGTTGAAGGTGCTGGTGATGTCCCGTCCCATGGCGGCGAAGCGCCAGCGGTCACGGTCGTACTGCAGCCCCGCGTCCAGACCGAAGCCCCAGGCATTCGCGAACTCCCCCACCCGGCGGTAGATGATCTTGGCGTTGCCGCCCAGCCGCAGCCCCGGCACGCCCAGCTTGCGGGCGTAACTGATCAGGAAGGCCTGGTCGGCCGCGCTGAAGCTGGTGATCCGGTCGTAGTCGATGTTGCCGTTCTGGTCGATCAGGTCGGTGGTGTTGGGGATGTCGTCCACCCCGAAGCGGATGAAGGAGACGCCCAACGTGCTCACCGAATCGATGGGCTTGGCGATGGCCACGTAGTCGTACTTGGCGATGCCGGCGAAGTACTCGGCGTGCATGGCCCCCACCTGCAGATCGCCGCGCACGTTCAGCAGGCCGGCCGGGTTCCAGTAGCCCGAGGTCACGTCGCTCACGGCCGCGATGTGTGCCCCGCCCATGCCCAGGGAGCGGGCACCCACGCCGATGGCCAGGAATTCGTTGCTGTACTTGGGGGCGTCCTGCGCCAGCAGGGTACCGGGGCTTCCTGCCAGGATGGCGGAGGCACAGAGGAAGAGCAGACCAGCACGGGACCGGAGGGTGGACATGGGCAAGGGTATGACGCTGCTCTTAACTGCGGGTGGCCTCGGTTATTGCCCCGAATTTATCCCAACTTCGGCCCATCATGCGAGGGCTGCCGCGCATTCCGGACCTGCTCACGACCGCGAACCTAGTCTGTGGAACGGCTTCCATCCTGCTGGCCTCCCAGGGACAGCTAACGGTGGCCTGTTGGCTGGTGTTCGCCGGGGCGGCCTTCGATGTGCTGGACGGGTTGGCCGCCAGGGCACTGGGCGGGGGCACCGAACTGGGCAAACAATTGGACAGCCTGGCGGACCTGGTGACCTTCGGGGTGGCGCCGGCATTCGCAGTGTTCATGGCCGCCTCGCCCGTGACGACAGGACTTCCGGAATGGCCGGTCGGGGCCTCAGCCATGGCACTTGTCGTGGCATCCACTTGGCGGCTGGCGCGGTTCAACATCGACGACCGGCAATTCTCCGGGTTCTTGGGAATGCCCACTCCGGCCAACGGGCTGACCTGGATCTCAGTGGTACTCGTGATCACCGGGGAAGGTCTGCATGGTGGACCAGGGACCCACCAACTGCGGTCGGTCTGCGTGGAAATGGCGAACTCGCCCTCTGCGTTGCTGGCCGCGTGCGTTGGCATGGCCGTGCTCATGCTCTCCTCCATCCCCCTCCCCTCCCTGAAGTTCAAGCACTTCGGTTGGCGGGGGAACGAGGTGATCTACCTCCTGCTGGGCATCGGGGCGGTGCTGGTGATGCTGTACGGGGTGCTGGCGGTGCCGCTCATCCTGGTGCTGTACCTGCTCAGTCCGCTTTGGGGCCGGGTGTTCCTGAAGGTTGGGTGATGACGGCGTCGAGGGTCGACCCGCTGGGTCGACGCTACGGGTGCCAGGCCAAACGACCGGACCGGAGGGACCGATATGGGTGCCCTGACAGCGTTCCTGTGCTCATCTTTGCAGCATGAAGACCTTCCGCGCCGCCATCGATGTGATGCCCCACGACAACCTGCTGGACCCGCAGGGAAAGGCCGTTTCCGGCAGCATGAAGAACCTGGGGCTGCCCGAGATCACGGGCGTGCGCATCGGCAAGCACATCACGTTGGAGGTGCAGGCCGCCGATCAGGCCGCCGCGGAGGCCAAGGTGGAGGAGGCCTGCAGGAAGCTGCTGGCCAACCAGGTGATGGAGAAGTACAGTTTTGCCGTTGCCGAGGTTGAAGGTTGAACGTTGGATGTTGGAACGGAACGCCAACATCCAACCTCCAACCCCCAACGATCAGTTGGATCGACGCCTCAACTCGAAGTTCTTCCCGAGGTAGACCTTCCGGACGGTCTCGTCGGCCGCCAGGTCCTCGGCGCTGCCCTGCTTCAGGATGCGCCCCTCGAACAGCAGGTAGGCGCGATCGGTGATGCTGAGCGTTTCCTGCACGTTGTGGTCGGTGATCAGCACGCCGATGTTCCGTTCCTTCAGCTGGGTCACGATGCCCTGGATGTCCTCCACGGCGATCGGGTCCACCCCGGCGAAGGGCTCGTCCAGCAGGATGAAGCGCGGGTCGGTGGCGAGCGCCCGGGCGATCTCGGTGCGGCGTCGTTCCCCACCGCTCAGCACATCGCCGCGGTTGGTGCGCACATGCCCGAGCCCGAACTCGGCGATCAGTGATTCCAACTTCGCTTCGCGTTCCTGCTTGGAGAGCTTCGTCATCTCCAGGATCGCCAGGATGTTGTCCTCCACGCTCAGCTTGCGGAACACGCTCGCCTCCTGTGGCAGGTAGCCGATGCCCTTCTGCGCCCTGCGGTACATGGCCAGCTCGGTGATGTCCTCGTTGTCCAGGTAGATGTTCCCCTCGTTGGGCTTGATCAGCCCCACGATCATGTAGAAGCTGGTGGTCTTGCCGGCGCCGTTGGGCCCGAGCAGGCCCACGATCTCGCCCTGCCCCACCTCCACGCTCACACCGTTCACCACGGGGCGGCCCTTGTAGCGTTTGATGATGTTCTCGGCGCGCAGCATCAGAAGTTGAAGTAGAGCTTGGCCCGGATGGTCCAGAGGGGCACGTTGGGGTGGTCGCGGTAAGTCAGGCGCCAGAGGGCGTCCACGCGCAGGATCTTCAGGATGTTCTCGATGCCCACGGCGGCCTCGGCAAAGGGTCCGTTGTAAAGGTCGTACATGCCCGGCAGCAGCAGCATCTCCTCGCGGTTCTTCGGGTCCAGGGACCCCATCACCGCCTTGAACCCGACCACCTCGCGCCACTTCAGCCGGCGGAAGAGCGGGATGCGGTTGAAGAAGAACCCGTCGAAATGCTGCTCCAGGAAGAGGCTGGCGAACTGGTCGCTGATGAACTCGAAGAAGTTGGCCGTGTTGAAGGCCATGTCGTCGTAGTAGAAGGTCTCGTTGCCCGGATGGATGATGAGCAACGGGTAGGGCAGCGTACCCCAGATCCGGCCGGTGGTGGCCGTGTACCGGAAGTTGCCCAGCACCCCCGTGGGCACCCGCTGGTGGATGCGGAAGATCAGCCGGCGGTAGCGGTAGTCGCTGTTCAGGACGTCCGGTATCCCGAAGCCCAGGTGCATCTCCAACACCGGGTACCTGGTGCCCAGGGACACCCGCGAGAACTCCCCGCTCACGTACTTCTCCTGGTAGGCGAAGCGCGTGTTCAGGGCCACCTCGAAGGTGGTGATGCTGTTGACCACCTGCGGTTCGAGCGCGTCGGTGAGCCGGATGTAGCTCAGCGAACCACGCGGGAACAGGTTGCGGTGACGGACGGTGAGCACGTTGCTGAAGCCCGAGAACCACTCCCGTTCATAATACCCCCGGTATTCGTCCACCAGGGTGAGCTTCGTGTTCGGGTTCCGGCGTAGGAAGGAGCCCAGGATGTTGTCCTCGCGGAAGGCGTCCTGGCTCTGCCCGAGCTGCTCCATGTCCTTCTTGTAGTAGAAGCCCACGATCTGCCTCGGGTCCTTCGTGATGAAGGTCTTGCCGCCCAGGCCGAACTTCACCTGCCCGTCGGTGAAGCCGTAGGCCGCGTAGGTCTCGAGCTCCACCCACCGGCTCCATTGGTTGCTGGTGCGCAGGCCGAAGCGCATGCGGTGGCCTTCCACCGGGTTGTAGCTGTACGTGGTGAAGTAGGGGCCCAGCTCCACGTCACCTGCCGGGTAATAGCCCGTGACCACCGTGTTGATGATGTCGATGTAGGTGCGGAAGCGCGGGATGGTCTTCATGGTGTCCACCATGTGGTAGATGGTGGCCTCCTTCTTCGTGAGTGGTTCGTGCCGCCGCTCCACCCAGTAGGCGTCGCTATCGCTGTTGGTGTCCGGCGCCACGATCACCTGCTCGGGCCCCTCGTAGAACTCGGGTTCCTTGGGCCGGTTGATGGTGAAGTCCTGGTAGGTGGCGGTGCGCCTTCCGTAGAAGCCCTGCACCTGATTCTTGTTGGGCTTGCCGGTGTCGCGGATCACGTTCAGGTCCACCACCAGCTCGTCCCGGGTCAGCATCCAGACCTCCTTCTCCACCTGCTCGTACTCCTGCCTTACCCAGAAGCCCTGCACGAAGTTCAGGTTGGCCCCCTCGGCGATGCCGGCCTCGGCCTTGCGCACGGCGTAGGTGGTGTCGTTGATCCAGATCTCTCCCTGGAAGGCCAGCTCCTGCACGCGCTTGGGCCGGAACTCGAGCTTGTAGCACCACTCCTTGCCGATGAAGGCGCTGTCGGTGAGGTAGTAGTCGTACCAGGTCTTGCCCCCATCGGCTATGGGGCTGATGAAGTTCTTGCCGAAGATGACCAGGAAGTTGTCGTAGATGTTGACGTTCTGGTACATGTCGCCCATGAACTGGCTCACGCTCTCGTTCTCGATGCCGCTCACCTTGGTGCCGCGGATCAGTTCGCGCTTGGACTGGGGCTTCTGCCGGTAGTAGACCTCCGAGAGGGTCTCAGTCATGAAGATGGGCAGGTAGGGCTTGGCGTCCGTGCTGTCGATGTTGTCGAAG
>ERZ795057.2325-NODE-2325-length-14543-cov-11.526229_pt1 | contig 14543 bp, 11 predicted proteins | sample MGYA00375141_ERZ795057 | MGnify/ENA primary metagenome ERZ795057 (study PRJEB30186, sample SAMN05720163) | activated sludge metagenome | isolation source: Anaerobic digester | place: Hong Kong | collected 2015-01-26 ... | reverse complement strand
GATGCAGAGTTCCTCGTTCACCCGAGAGATATCCCGGAACTTGTGGGATACAGGAGACAGAACATAGAGGATTTACACTTTTCATACAGTTTTGACGAAATGTTACCGAGGGGATATATACAGGCAAAAGGTGCGTCAGAAAGGGGTTGTTTACAACTTCAGGATATTATAGAGTATATTTTATGAACTCAGACATTATTGATGTAGGGTCTGTGCCTGTTCTTCCCGAACTGGCAGATCATGTAATCAGGATGGCGCTGGCCGATGATGTTTCCGTTGCCAAACTTGCCGGTCTTATCGAAAAAGATCAAGCACTTACCGCGCGGATACTCTCCCTGGCGAACTCCACCTACTATAAGCGCTCACGGAGTATCTACACGGTGCGTGATGCGGTTGTGGTGATTGGCTTCGAGTCTGTACGTACCGTTGCATTGGGTGTTTCCGTCCTTGGCATGTTTCCCACCGTGAAGGACACAGGCCTGGATTATAAGAATTTCTGGAGGCATTCTATGGCCTGCGCACTCTATGCCGAGGCCATGATGGAAACCGTATCGCCTCCTCTGGCGGCAAAGGCATTCTGTGCCGGGCTGCTTCACGACATCGGCAAACTGGTGCTCGACCGTTCAAGACCTGACGATTACGGCCGGGCGCTGAGGATTTCAAAGGAAGGGACAAAGCCGCTCCATGAGATCGAACAGGAGATCATTGGTACCAGCCATACGGAAGTCGGTCGTGATGTGCTCGCGTACTGGAAACTCCCGCAGGTCTATGAAGAGAGTGTCTGGTGTCATCACGCACCGGTAAAGGTCATCGATGATGAACAGTACCGGATATCCGGAATGGTTCATATTGCAAATATACTCGCCCACATGACCTGTGTGGGGACATCCGGCAACAACTTCCCGCAGAGAATATCGAATCCGCTTCTCAAGCGGTTCGGAATCGAATCTGATATCCTTGATGGCCTCATGGAACGGGTGCCGGGGCAGATCGATGCCATTTGTGAGGAGATCGGAATCGGCAAACCCTCAGAAGGCCTGTTCGGTATGGTGAATATGGCAAATATGAGGCTGGTTGATATCTCGTTGAAACTCCAACAGAACTCGGTAGAGATATCCCTTGCCAGAAAACGCTCTGAGACATTGATCAGGCTGCTTACCCTGCTCAATACCGCTTCGAAAGTTTCCGAAGTGCTTGAATATTCGGCGCGGCATCTGTTTGAAGCGGGACTCATTAAAGGGTTCCTGGGGGGACTGAAACTGGGGAAACTCCATCTGGTCTATGAAAAGATCTCTGATAGCATGCCAAGATTTGTCAAGGCAGGAGATGAAGAACTCAAGTCCATGATCCATTCGCATAATTACACGGCGGGGATGATGCTCCCTGCCGGCGTGTTTGTCTATCTGGAACTTGCAGATGGCGATCTCGGGAAGGATCAGGATTTTATTTCATCGATAATCGGCGCCATAGCTTCCTCCCTTAGGCGTACCCATGCGGAAAAAACCGTTGCCGATGAAAAGGCTGTTTTGAGGGATGCCTTAAAGAGCGCATCTGTAGAGAAACAACATGCCGAGGAGATGTTGCGGCTCAACCAGGAACTCATAGATGCCTCTTCGTTCGGACTGTGCCTGATCGATGAGAACAACCATGTGCGAAGCGAGAATGAGGAATCCCGCAAGATCAGGGACCTGCTGGCTGTTTCAGGCGACGATATTGTTGGAATGCTCGACCAGAGTGCAACCAAGGTAAGCCAGGAACTGAAATCCGCGATTGTATCGCGTTTAGAGCAGAGCATTTTATGGCCTGATAATACTCATACCTACAGGATCGAGACACGGCCGATCAAGGTGAATAACTGGATGCTCGTCGTGATCTGGGACATCACCGAGGAACTCGAAGAGCAGCGCAGAAGACTTGCGTATGCAAAGATGTCTATTGTGGGTTCCCTGGCTGCATCCATGGCCCATAACATGAAGAGCCCCCTGGGGGCCATACACGGGTTCGGGAGTATCATCAAGGAAGACTTGAGCCAGGGGAACATACAAATCATGCGCGACAATCAGCAGGATCAGGATGTCTCCGATATGATAGCGAACATTATCACCGCATCGGAAAACGTGCTGAAGATTGTCAATCAGCTGCTCAATTTCACGAGGAAATGGGAGAGCCCCGAGGGAGACATCGATCTCCAAGGGTTTATCGAAGGGATCTTCCAGATTGTCTCGTCTCAGGCTGCCTCTGCTGGGGTGAGACTTGTGCAGGAGATAGAAGCAGGCAGTGTCCGGATAAAGGCGGAAGCACTCGAACAGGTGTTGATCAATCTGTTGATCAATGCCATCAAGGCATCATCCAAGGACTCCGAGGTTCATGTCAGGGCGTTGAGAAGGGATGACGGCGTCGAGTTCTGTGTTGAAGATCATGGTATCGGAATGGAGGAAAAACAGATAGAGAGGATATTTGAACCTCTCTATACGGCATGGCCGTTAAAAACGGGAATGGGTCTCGGGCTTTCCCTGGCAAAGGATATCGTGGATTCTATGGGAGGCAGGATTATCGTGACATCGAAACCAGGGGAAGGCTCCACATTTACAGTATGGATACCCGAAGGTAAGGGATAGTCATGAGTCAGAAGATTTTAATAGTCGAGGATGATCCTGTATTCAGAAACTATCTGTATCAGGTCCTCAAATATGATTTTGAAGTGGTAACCGCAGCCGGACCGCTGGAAGCGCTGCAGGCATTGAAGCACGACGAGTACGGTCTGATGATCACTGATCTCAGAATGCCTGATATGGACGGCAGGGCCCTTGTGGAAAAGGTGCACAGCGATATCGATCCCAACCTTATGGTGATTGTCATAACGGCATTTGAAGACGACTGGCCCATGGATGTGGCCATGACATCGAATGTGTTCAGGTACCTGCGGAAAGGGGCATTTCTGCCCAGTGAGTTGAAGCAGAATGTCTCAAAGGCATTTGAGATGCGCGGGTCCATTGTCTCTTTAGAAGAGTATAAAAGACGTGCGGATGTCAGCGAGGAACTCTATAAGGATCTGTTTGATAAATCCAATGATGCACTCCTGATTGCGGACGAAGACCTCAGGCCTGTAGCTCTGAACAGGCGGTTCGAGGAATTAAGCGGCTACTTCCCGGACGAGCTCAGAGACATGACCCTCTACGATATTATCGATGAATCGGACAGGCAGCGGGCACGGCTGGCCTTTGATGAACAGCTTTCCGGAGGGCTCCCTGCTTCAATCACCGTACACTTTGTGGACAAGGACGGATCAAAGCGACATGTCAAGCTCAATCCCTGGGTGTTCAGCGATCTGCAGGGCATGCCCAATGCAGTGTTCTGTATGGCAAGACAGATCGATACAGATACGCAGGTGAGACCCAAGGCAGGAGATATCATCGAGGAACTGGAGAATAAAGAGCGCGAGATCCAGACGCTTTCGATAAATTTTAGAAGACTTGCCGATCACGCAAAGGACATGATCATCTGGCTGGATCAGAATTTCATCTGTGAATATCTCAACGCAGAGGTTCAAAGGACCCTGGGATATTCTCCCGATGAGTTCCTCGGGAAAAAGATACCCTTCGAGGAGATTGTCCATGTGGACGATATCCATCTGATTCGGGAGTGGCAGGATGCCGCGAAGAACAAGGTCCCCGAGATGGAAGGGGATTTGCGGGTATACACCAAGACCCGCTACATGATCTACCTTTCCTATCGGCTATCCCTGCAGTATGATGCGGCAGGATCCTTCCTGGGGCTCGATATTGTAGCAGAGGATATTACCCAGCAGAAACTCGCTGAACAGGAACTGAGAAGGGCAAACAAAAAGATCCAGGAATTCAACGAGCGGCTTGCCAATGGCGTCAGCAAGAAGATACGGGAGCTGCGGGAGTCTGAAGAGCGCTGCAAGCAGATTGTCGAAGACTCGTACGATATCATATTCTCCATCGATACCGATGCCAGGATCGTATATATGAACAGAAGAGGCCTTCAGACTCTGAGACTTACTCATGATGAGGTCTATTTGAGGCCGTGCCGTGATTTCCTCTCAGACGAGTCTTCAGAGAAGAAACTGGAAAATATGATTGATCTGATCACCAGGGGCAAGAGTCCCGAGCCTTTTGATATCTCCATAGAAACACCCCAGGGCAGAAAGATCTTTCGGACCACGCTCTCTCAGATCGGACAGGACGCTCAGACCGAATTCGTGTGTATCGCACGGGATATCAGCGATGAGCTCTTCAATGGCAAGAGGCTGCAACTGCTTGCCAATATCGAGGACTACAGTGCGGATGCCATTATCGGGCTCGATGCCGAAAGGAACATTGTTTCCTGGAATCAGGGGGCATCCGAAATGTTTGGCTGGTCTCAGCAGGAGGTGATCGGGAAACCTGCCTTTATTATTGTGCCTGATAAAGGGATAAAAGAGGCAGGCGAGATCCTTGAAGAGGTGCAGAAGAAGGGGCTGGTAAAGGATCGTGAAATACTGACAAAAACAAAGACAGGACAGATCCTCGATGTAATGATGACCATCACTGCACTGAAGGACTCCACAGGCAGGATATTCGGATTCTCCTCGATAATCAAGGATCTCACGGAAAAGAAAAAGATGGAGGTTGCCCTTATCCAGTCCGAACGGCTTGCCGCCACGGGAAAACTCTCGGCCAGCATAGCCCACGAGATAAACAACCCGCTCTACGGTATCCGGAGCTGCCTGAACCATGTGCTTTCTGCCGGGGAAGGGGGGGTGGATCACCAGTTTGTACGCCTTGCAATCAAGGAGACCGACCGGATTGCGGATCTCATACGTAATATGAAGACGTTTTACCTGCCTAATGAGGGGCGAGCACAGAAGGTAGATGTCAACGAGATGTTGCGTGATGTGTTCATCCTCAACAGGAAGTACCTCGAAGAACATATGGTGAAGCTTCAGTTCAATCCCGAAGATTCCTATGCCATCGAATGCGTCCCGGACCAGATCAAGCAGGTCTTCATCAATATTATTGCCAATGCCGTAGAGGCCATGCCGGATGGCGGTGAGCTCTTTGTGCGTACATCAAGTTCAGAGCACGAAGGTACGGTCAGTATTTTTTTTGAGGATACCGGTGTGGGTATTGCTACTGATGATCTCCCGTTGATATTCGACATGTTCTATTCCAAAAAACCCATGGTGAAAGGGGTCGGGCTCGGCCTTTCAGTAAGCTATGGGATAATAAAGCGGCATGGCGGGACCATAGAGGTGAAGAGTGTTGAGGGTAAAGGCTCCACGTTCACCGTGATAGTGCCGGTAAAGACCCTGTGGGCCAGGCAGATGCAGCTTGATCTCTGATACCATGAACGATTCAGTCAAATCCGGGTTTGTGACAATCGCCGGCAAGCCGAATGTGGGTAAGTCCACCTTTCTCAACCATGTGCTAGGTGAGAAGATATCTATTACCACCAGCAAACCACAGACCACCAGAGACCGGATATTGGGCATCTGGAATGTCCCTGACGCGCAGATTGTCTTTCTGGATACTCCGGGGCTTCATGTATCTGACAAGGCCCTGAATCGGTACATGATCGAAAAGGCCATCGCCACCATGAACGATGCCGATATTGTCATGGTAATGGCTGAGCCGAAAGAAACGGCAGAAAGCCTCTGCCTGATCACACCCTATCTTGAGCAGTCCTCCAATGACAAGATCCTCGTCCTCAACAAGATCGACATGATGCCACAGGACCTGGTGGACGAAAAGATAGCGGAACTCGCCACGGCCTATGACTTCCGTCATGCATGCGGCATTTCATCGGTCAATGGAGAGGGGGTTGAAGCACTTATGAATGTTTTGAAGAAGGTGCTCCCCGAAGGACCCAGGTATTTTCCGGAAGACCTGTTAACGGATCTGTCCGTGCGGTTTCTCAGCAAGGAACTGATCAGGGAGAAGGTGTTTGCCCTTACCCGAAAGGAGATCCCCTATGCAGTGGCTGTAGAGATCGAGGAGTTCCGGGAAGGCGACCCCACGTATATCAGGGCTGTCATTCATGTGGAGAAGTCATCACAGAAGGGGATCGTCATCGGTGCCGGTGGCGCGATGCTCAGGACCATAGGGAAAGAGGCCCGCCTCGATATCCAGAGGCTCATCGGCACAAAGGTCTTTCTCGAACTGTTCGTGAAGGTAACAAAGGACTGGACAAAGAGACCGAAGATTCTGAGAGAACTGGGGTATAAGTAACATGAGTGTCGTTGCCATTGTCGGAAGACCAAATGTGGGGAAATCAACCCTGTTCAATTCGCTCATAGGGCAGAGAAGGGCCATTGTCGGGCCTGAGCGAGGTATTACCCGGGACAGGTTGTACGCACGCCTGGTCATGGATGACGGGATAGAGGTGGACCTGGTTGATACCGGGGGATTTGACACCATCACGGATGGCTCGTTTGCCAGATCCATGCGCGAACAGACCCTGCAGGCCATAGGCGATGCCGACATTATAGTGTGTCTGTTCGACACGCAGACCGGGATCACGCCTGATGATGAGGAACTGGTCAAGACACTGAGACAATCGGGGGCTGACGTCATCTATGTAGCCAATAAAGTGGATGATCCGAATCTGGCTGCTGCTTCTGCCTGGCTCTATGAGCTGGGTCTGGACGACTTCATTGAGATATCCGCACGAAAGAAGACCGGACTGGAAAGGCTTATCGAACAGATTAAAGCACACGTCCGAAAGCATCCGCGGGAGCCCATCGAGGACGAGACCGATGCCGTGCGGGTGAGTATCCTTGGCAGGCCGAATGTGGGCAAGTCGCTCCTGCTCAATAAGATCATTGGAGAAAACCGCGCCATTGTGTCCGATGAGGCCGGCACGACGCGCGATTATGTCGATATCCGTATTGCCCATGAAGGAAAAGAGTATGTCTTCGTGGACACTGCCGGGATCAGGAGAAAATCACGCATACAAGATTCACTGGAACGCCTCAGTGTCATGCGTTCGCTGCAGAATGTGAATATGTCGCATATCTGTCTGCTGCTTGTTGATCCGTTTGAAGGTGTGACGGACCAGGATAAACGACTGTGCCGCATCATTATGGAGCATGGCAGGGGATTCATGTTGATCGTGAACAAGAGCGATCTCATCGATACCGCCAGACGCGAGGAGATCAGGCGTACCGTCAGGCACGATCTGAGGTTCCTGCCTGATGTAAAGGTGGTCTTTATCTCCGCCCTGACAGGGAAGAATGTCGCCAGGCTCTACCCCATGATTGACTCACTTTTTGAAAAGACCACCATGAACATACCCACCGCCAAAATAAACCGGGTTTTTGCCGATATCGTGAGTGCAAATCCGCCTCCTGCAGTGAAGGGGAGGCAATTGAAGTTTTTCTACATCAACCAGACAGGGACCGTTCCTCCGCAGTTTCGTGTTGTGTCCAATTTCCCTAAGGCAGTGCCCGAGAACTATCACCGCTACCTCTCCCATGCCCTCAAAAAGGCCTGCGGCATGGAAGGAATCTCCATCAAACTTTTCTTTGCCGGGAAATAACTCCTATTTTTATTGTTGACAGGAGCAGGTGCATATGTTTCTATAAGCAGAAACCGTTACTACATATAGAAACACAGGTGATATTTCCGGGCTGAAAGGAGAGGTTGTACATTTATTGACAGGGAATGGCAGCATGATAATGGCATATGTTTTTATTTCAAAGAGATGCGGGCATTGGATCTCTTTTACAACGGGCTCCAAATAATCGGCTTTTACAGGCGCTCCTTTCGAAAGCTGATTTCAAGAACTATTGCCCCTTAAGCTCAACACATGCCGTGCATTTCCAGATCCATCAATTGATTTAATGCAGCTGAAAGATGAAAGAAGAAGCAGAACGGATAAACTACTGAGAAGAAAAGGAGGGTGTTATGACAGTAAAGGTATTGTTGAATGAGGATGAGATTCCACGGCAATGGTATAATCTTGCAGCCGATCTTCCCTCACCCATGCAACCGCCGCTTGGACCGGATGGAAATCCCATCAGTCCCGACGCTCTTGCACCGGTATTCCCCATGAATCTTATTGAGCAGGAGGTATCACAGGAGAGATGGATCGATATCCCGGAGGGGATTCTGGAGATCCTCTATCGATGGCGACCGTCGCCTCTTAGGCGTGCGGTTTACCTTGAAAAGGCGCTCGGTACCCCTGCAAGGATCTACTACAAAGACGAAGGGGTTTCTCCCCCTGGAAGTCATAAACCCAACACAGCAGTAGCACAGGCGTGGTATAACAAAGAATTCGGCATCAAACGGATTACCACGGAGACCGGTGCCGGACAGTGGGGCAGTGCCCTGGCATTTGCGTGCGGCCTGCTGGGCCTTCAGTGCAAGGTCTATATGGTGAGGATCAGCTTCGATCAGAAACCGTTTCGTAAGCTGATGATGAATGTTTGGGGTGCCGAGTGTATTGCCAGCCCGAGCATGAATACCCAGGCCGGCCGCGAGATACTGGCCAAACACCCGGACACGCCGGGCAGTCTCGGCATTGCTATAAGCGAGGCAATTGAAGACGCTGTATCAGACACATCTGGCAAGACACGGTACTCGCTCGGTAGTGTTCTCAATCATGTCATGCTTCACCAGACCATCATCGGGCTGGAGGCAAAGAAACAGCTCAAGAAGATCGGAGAGAACAAGGTCGATGTCGTAATCGGCTGTGCAGGCGGGGGCAGCAATTTTGCGGGGCTTTCCTTCCCCTTTGTTGCAGACAAGATTAATGGCGCGGACATAGAGATTGTTCCGGTCGAGCCGTCGTCATGTCCCACCCTGACACGTGCCCCGTTCACGTATGATCACGGAGATGTGGCAAAGATGACGCCGCTCTTGCCCATGCATACCCTGGGTCACGAATTTGTCTCACCTCCGATTCATGCCGGCGGCCTTCGGTATCACGGCATGTCCCCGCTGGTCAGTCAGGCTGTCGTGGAGGGGCTGCTTTCCCCCAGGGCCATGGATCAGCTGCACTGTTATGAGAGTGCGCTGTTCTGGGCAAAGACCGAGGGGTATATCCCTGCGCCGGAGACATCACATGCCATTGCAGCAGTGATTGAAGAAGCGAAGAAGGCCAAGGAAGAAGGAAAAGAAAAGGTCATCCTTTTCAACTGGAGCGGGCATGGTCTCATGGATCTCACCGGCTACGAGATGTTCATGGATGGAAAACTCATCGATTATCCTCTGCCCGAAGAAGACCTGCAGGAATCACTGCGGTCCATAGCAGGCCTTCCCAAGGCCCCGATCGTGAAAACAGGGAAATGGTAAGATGAGTGCTACCTGTTTTGATGAGTATAAAACCAGATGCCCCATGCTGGGGCATCTGGTTCCCTTTCAGTACTGCAGGGACGGCATCGGCGAGCTGCCGTGCCGGAAGATTCTCGACTGCTGGCATGAACACTTTGATGTCCATGCATACTTAAGAGAAATCTATACCGAGGAAGAGATCGCACTGATCACAGCTCCTCCCAAGCCGAAACTGCTGCAGATTATCGAGATGGCAGCAAAGGCGCGGGGTAAAGGCACCTAGAAGGACTCGGCCAGCACGCTGAGATGCCGGTAAATATCCTGTGGCGTAAGGTTCAGCAGATCCATGCTCTCTTCCATATTGGCAGAACTGGTCTTTTCAATCTCCATGCCGGTGAGAAACTTGTCGGTAAAGACATCGGCAAGGTAGATAAGGCTGACTATTTCTCTGTTGTCTTCAGCCGAGCCGGGGCTGTGGTGAAACAGGATGGAATCCTTGATGATATCCGGGAGATTCCATCTCTCAGTGAGGATAAGGCCTGTCTGGCAGTGGTCTATACCGAACATATCCCGTTCGAGCATGCTCGAGTCCGTATGCGGGTCCTGGTCGTAAATGGTGCGGTAGAACAGGGGTTGAATATCGGCAATGTACTGGTCGAGAACCACCTTGCCGATATCATGCAGGAGACCGGCGGTATATGCGACATCCGGTGCAATACCTCCATGAGCCTTTGCCAGTCTATCGCTCAAACGCGCTGTGGCCAGAGAATGGTGATACATGCCCCCCCTGCTCAGTGAGTATCCATGCTCTCTGCCCTGGAAAATCCTTTCCGTCTGGGCAGTGATAATCATCTGGATCAGGGTTTTGCTCCCCAGGTAGATGATTGCCTGGTCTATTGACGCGATCTGTCTTGGAAGGCTCAGATATGAAGAGTTGCATAACCTGAGAACATTGGCGCTCAAGACCTGATCCCTCTTTATTTCACCGGCTATGGCGGCAATATTCGATTCTTCGTCCGAGAGCATATGGGCGATGCTGAGTGCGAGTTGCGGCACCGGGAGCAGTTTGTCTATAGTTGCATGTATGTGGTCAAGTGAGAGTTGTGTCTTGGGCAATTCTCCCGGGACTTTCTTATCCAGGACGTGTTCGATGGAGCATGTACCGGTATCGATATCGAGGCCTATACTGAATGGGTTGACTCCGCTTGCCTCGAACATCTTTATGGGGATGTTGTTGGATCTCATTTTGGACAAGGTAATCTCGAGTGTTTTGTGCCCGATGTTGAGATTCATCTCCTGAGGGGAGAGGGGATTCACGAGGGCACCGCCGGCAATGAAGGCTACCATGTCCTCAGCGCTTGCTCCCTCGGCTTTCATGGCCTCGATGAACAGCGGGATGCCGGTTTGGGCATAGTAGGTCTCATGGGAATCGGGGATATCGCTTACAGGCTCAGGCAGGAGAATGTGGAGAAGACCTCCGAAGCGATTTTTGTTGTCATAGAGTCCGAGGCCGACACACGATCCAAGATAGGCCTTCAACTGACCGTTATTCTGTATAATCATGCCCCCTGTCGGGACAATCGTTGTCATTACATTTCCCTCTATCACTGAACAAAACGTATCAAAACAGGAACGGTATTCTCAAAATCTTTCAGACAGACGAGTATCTTTTCTGCCTCTGCATTACATCCAGGATTATATTGGTACAATAACCATTTATCACGCCGGTGATTATGGATACAAGGATAAAGAGCGGGATGATGTGAATAAGTGCAAAGTGCTGTATGATAAAACTCGCCAGAAGTACCTGAGCAGCCATGTGCCCGAGCGCTCCTGCAACGCTTACCCCTATGAGGGAAAACATACCCTTGGGCATCCACCACATGATGAGTCCTGCGGTAATCCCTCCGCTCAGGGAAAAGAAGAATGTCGGGGTGAAGATGCCGCCTGAAAGGGCTGAGCCGATAATGACCCTTGAGACCACCACAAAGAGTGCCCATGGACCGCCAAAGGTATACAGTGTGGTCAGCGTTATGATGTTTGCCAGACCAAATCTCAAGAACGGGGCCGGCCGTGGAATGAATGACTCAGTCCAGTGCAGGGCGACTGCAATGGCAATGAACAGTGCGATCTTGGTGATACGCGAGTTGTCTTTCATGAGAAGCAGTACCTTCGTGCTGCCTGACCTGCAATGTGCCCCTTATTATTCTGAAATCCGCTAACCCTTATACCTTGTACCTTGAACCTCATACCCCGTATCTTATCATGGCCATGAATAGAAACCGCCGATGTTTTCACCCTGTCTCCGGTACATAATAACAGTGGGATTGTCAATCTCGGCAAGTTTCTCCGTCTTTGTCAGGGCTTCTTCGTAATACCCAACCTCGTCTATGAGATGGTATTTCATGCCCATAGTGGACGTTAACACCCTGCCATCGCCGATAACGGCAAGATCTTCCTCGCTCACCGGCCGTGTCTGTTTTACCCGTTCGATAAAATTGTTATAGAATTCCGTCACGATATCAGAGAGGATCTCCTTGTCCTCATCGGTCATGTCACGCAGAGGATTGCCCGTGTCCTTGAATTTTCCCGATGTTATGGTCTGATTGTCGATACCCAGTTTATCCATGAGCCCTTCCAGGCTGATGGAGGGTAGGATGACCCCGACATTGCCCACAACGGAAGATGGCAGAGCAATGATATGGTCGGCAGCCAGGGCCACCATATATGCTCCTGAGGTTCCCTGATTGGTGATACAGGCGACGATAGGAATGCCCTGTTTTTCCTTGAAAGCGGTTACCTTCCTGAATACGAGGTCTGATGCGGTATATCCGCCGCCAGGCGAGTCGATCTTGAGGATGATTCCTTTGATGTTCTTGTCCTTTTCCGCCTTTTCCAGGACTGAGTCGAGCCGCTCCAGGGTGCCCTGTTTCGGGGTGAAGGTTTCCCTGCCGGCTGTTGTCCTGATTACCCCCAGGATCTCCACCACCAGGACCTTGTCCTTTGTGCCGGTTTCGATAACCCTCTCTTCAAAGGGCTGAAACTGCATGAGGTTTGCCAGATCGACAGAGATAAATGCGCATCCCTGACAAACCAGTACCGCTATAACTGTGAGCAGCCATGGTTTTATGTGGTTGTTCATGGAATTGTCCCTCCTTTTTCGCTCCGGTAACTATTTGCTATTTAATCCGGAAAATCCGTAATGGAAGAGTATCGACACAAAGTCAGACATACCCGGTTCTGAGTCATTCAGTCAATCATGCTCCATTCTGTGATCTGCAACACCAACCTTATACCTCATACCTTAAACCCTGTACCTGAGGTTTATTGGATTTCTCCGCCGATGGTGATCTCGGGTATGAGCAGGGTAGGCTGTGCATCTGCAACAGGAGCGCCCTGACCGTCCTTTCCGCAGGTACCGATTCCGTAGCCGAGATCATTTCCCACCAGATCAATGGATTTGAGGATTTTCGGTCCGTTGCCAATCAGGGTTGCCCCCCGGATGGGTTCCCCTACCTGGCCTTTTTCGATGAGATATCCCTCGGAAATACCGAAGACAAAATCACCGTTGACCGTATTCACCTGGCCTCCGCCCATCTTTTTTACAAATATGCCTTTGTCCACTTTGGCAATGATCTCGTCAGGGGCCATTGTGCCAGGCTGTATCATGGTATTTGTCATGCGGGGTATGGGGCGGCTGCGGTATGATTCTCTCCTGCCGTTCCCAGACAGTGGCAGATCGAACTTGGCAGCAGTTATGAGATCGGTCATATATGCCTTCAGGATCCCCTTGTCCACAAGAACGGTCTTCATTGCCGGGCTGCCTTCATCATCATATCCCATGCTTCCCCGCAGGCCGTCTATGGTTCCGTCATCGATGACGGTGATTGCTGTAGAGGCAACCTGTTTGCCGATTTGTCCGGAATAGACCGAGAGGCCTTCACCTGCCAGGTCTGCTTCGAGTCCGTGACCTATGGCCTCATGCACCATGGTGCCGCCGGATTCGCTCGAAAGGACAACCGGCATGGTCCCGGCAGGCGCCTTTCGTGCGTTCAGCGTCATCAAGGCTCTTCTCAGGGCCCTCACCGCTATCTCTTCAGGCGGGATTTCCTCCAGGAGTTCGAATCCACGTGCCCCCCCGATTGGTTCATATCCAGTCTCCATACGTGAATCTTTTGCCACCACGCCCTGTACCACGAAGATGATGGAGTCGCGTACATCTTCAGCGATGAATCCTCTTGAATTCGCCACCAGGACGTGTCTGCAGGCGTCCCCGTACATGACTTTCACCTGGACGACGGATTTGTCCTGCGCCCAGGCAGTATTTTCAGCATTGATGACCATCTCGATCTTTTTGGCGGAATCCACCAGAGCAGGGTTTATTCTGGAGAGAACAACCGAGCGGGCAGGCCTTTTCTCAAGCGATATGTCCCGGGATAACTGTCCTGATTTGATTGCAGAAGCAACACTCGATGCGAGTTCGTCCAGGGTTGCGAGGTCATTTGTATATGCATAGGCTGATCTGTCGCCCAGGACAACCCGCAGCCCCACACCAAACTCTTCGGAACTGATAAACTTTTCTATCTTTCTGGCCTCGGAGACAATAGAGGTTCCCTTTTTCTGCTCGATATAGAGCTCTGAGAAATCACCTCCATGAAGGAGTGCCTTCTTGAGCAGCCTCTCGAAGTTGATATCCTTTATCTTTGTTTCCATGATTTTACCTCTCGCGCTATTTCCCGCTTTACATCCCGCTCCTTTATGGCTTCCTTTTTGTTGTGAACCTGTTTGCCTTTGGCGAGCCCCACTTCAACCTTGATAAGATTGCCCTTGAGGTAGATGCTCAGGGGGATCAGGGTCAATCCCTTTTCTTTCACCTTGCCGGAAAGCCTCAGGATTTCTCTTTTATGGAGCAGGAGCTTTCTTGGTCGCCGTGGTTCATAATTGAAGATATTGGCCTGCACATACGGGGAAATGTGGAAATTGTAGATGTATGTCTCGAAGTTTTTTATCAGGACATAACTGTCCTTGATATTGCCGCCGCCGTTTCTCAGCGATTTGACCTCAGGACCGCCGAGCATAATGCCAGCTTCGATAGTCTCCAGGATTTCGTAGGAATGCCGTGCTTTCTTGTTGAGGCAAAGCATCTTCTTTACCTCACTCTTCATGGATGACCTCTATTATTCGGGGATTGTCTATCCGTTTGCCAAGTTTGCGAACCAGGATGAGGCTCGCACAAAAGGCGAAGAAGGCCGTCACGGCCTGGAC
>ERZ795057.2323-NODE-2323-length-14555-cov-18.736552_pt1 | contig 14555 bp, 8 predicted proteins | sample MGYA00375141_ERZ795057 | MGnify/ENA primary metagenome ERZ795057 (study PRJEB30186, sample SAMN05720163) | activated sludge metagenome | isolation source: Anaerobic digester | place: Hong Kong | collected 2015-01-26 ... | reverse complement strand
TTTTTACCTCACCTGTAGTATCAGCAAAAGATATGATCGAGAGCGGTTTCTCCTCTCTTTTAAAAAGCACTGCTGAAAGCAAAGGGAAGGCTTTTGATATAAAAATGGGCCATACCATGGATACGACAATGTATATTTACCTCATAGAACAGGGGAATCCTTATGAGAAACTGAATCCAAAACAGAGAAGGCTTCATGAAATAATAGGGGAATTAAGTGACGGCACATATAAGGAACCGGCAGATGGTTCTGAAAAGGTGGAACTCCTCGAGAAAAAGAAAGGTTATAAAAAATACAGAATAAAAGTTGATAATTATGAATCAACCCTTGAGATAAGGAAAAATTAGAGCATCTTTCCCTTTTATGAATCTGATAAAAACTGCACGCAAACGTTAAATAATTTTAAATCTTTCTTGAACTCAGGTGTCAATAAAATAAACTTGGACATAAGGAGATATTCTGATTATCTCTCATAGGTGAATTCCTATAGCACAGGGTTAAAGGCCAGCATTATTTCTACATCCTGTAGTTGCTGGCAGGCGAACATCGTGTTCGCTCGGGCGGTATAGCCCCTTTATAAGCCCCGCAGGGTTCCCTGCGGCTTCAGAAACGAAGTTTTTGGAGCTGTACAATTATTTAAATTAAATATAAAAAACAATTTTCAGAGGTGCAGTTATGTCATACGAATCAAAAATCGAAGACGGGATTATAATTTTCAAATTCAATAACCCGAAAGTAAACGCCATTGATATGAACGTGATCAAAGGGCTTGATGAAGCTGTTGATAAACTTAACAGTGACGAATCGCTGAAAGGGATTGTGCTTACAGGTGAAGGGAGATTCTTCTCCGGCGGATTCTGCCTTAAAACTTTTACCTCATTCACAAGCTCCAAAGATGTTATCGACTGGTTTAAATTTGAGGAGAACACTCTCCTTAAACTCTTTACATGTAAAAAACCTGTTATTGCTGCCATAAACGGCGGAACAACTGCAGCAGGTATGATCTATGCTATGGCAACAGATTACAGGATAGCAGTAAATAATCCTAAAATTAAAGTCGGAATGACAGAGATTAAAATCGGTCTCAGCCTTTCACCTTCTATGGGTAATGTAATGCGTTTCGGCCTTGATACAGACAGGAACTACCGCGATATCATCATGAAGGGTGAGCTTGTTGACCCGGCATTCTGCGTTGAGCGCGGAATATTCGATGAACTCTGCGAAGCTGAAGAACTTGTTGAAAAAGCAAAGGCAAAGGTTGTTGCTCTTTATGATACGCTGATGCACCCCTTTACTGAACTGAAAAACCTTCAGAAGAGGGAGATGGCTGCTTTAATAAAGAGAGAGCTTGGAGAGTATGACTGGAACATCATGGGTGACACATTCATGGATGAGAAGATCAAAAAACTTCTGGGCAAAGTGCTTGCATCGATTTCATAACAGAAAATAAAGATAACATGGCCCCGGTGGATCACCCCCCGGGGCCATTTAATTTCTCTGCCATATCTTCCCGCAAAACCCTCCTTGTGCTGCATAAAGAATTTTAATCTGACTTGCCAGTCATTCTTTTGTTGTATTTTAAATATGTTCATTGAATAGTAGTTGATATAAAGAAAAGTGTATATCTATATGTGGAATATTATAATTTCATTTATTTCGTTTGAAAAATTACAGTTTACGATTGAAATAGAAATCTATCTGTCATTCCTGCGAAGGCAGTAAACTTTATGCCCGGTTTCGCATTCTGATGAGGTTTAATTGATGAAAATAAAACATATTAAATTACTGATACTGAAGCCGCTGTTTCTCTGTTTGGCCTTACTCCAGGGGGTTTCATGCTGGGACGGGCTTAATGATATGCTTGAGGAAGCGGGGAGCCCGTCAGCTATTACGTTCATGCAATCTTTACTTACGAGCGGAGGCATGACTATAAACTGGACAGATCCTGTATCCGTTACCGGCTATGACCATATTCTCGTTACGTATACTCCGGGGAGTTCGGTCACTTTAAATAAAGGTGTTACAAATTTTAATGTTTCAGGCCTCAGCAGTTCCACGGAATATACAGTGACAGTGCAGGCAATAGGAAAGGAGAATATTATAAAGGCTCAGTCCTCATTCAAGGTTACACCTTCAGGGAATTATACTTTACGTTTTATTTATACTGCTGCTGACCTTGATTCTGTGAGAAGTAATCTCGGTTATTATTACGTAGTGATGAATGATCTTGATCTGAGCGGATATGTGAACTGGACACCTATAGGGACATTTAGCGGGGTATTTGACGGGCAGGATTTTAATATCTGTAATTTAACAATTAATAGTAACAGCCAGTATCTTGGATTATTCAGCAACAGCAGCGGAACTTTAAAGAATAGCAATATTTCCGGCACAATAGCCGGATCTCGTGATGATGCCAGTATAGGAGGTCTTGTTGGACTAAATAGCGGGACAGTAAGAAATTGTTCCTCTTCAGTATCAGTAACAGGAAGCGGAGCTTACTGCTGTTTAGGCGGCCTTGCAGGGAGAAATGATGGTTCTTTTGTTGAATGTTATGCCATAGGAAAAATTACTGGTACAGGCGCTGGTGATTCCGGCTCACAAAGTCATTTAGGGGGACTTGTAGGTATTAATATCATTGCGAGTGCAACTATAACAAGATGTTATGCATCTGGTGAAGTGTCCGGTGGTTTAATTAATTGCCGTTATGGCGGACTCGTGGGGACTAACAATGGTCCGATAACTGATTGTTATGCGAATGTAAAAGTTACTGCATCTGCAACAAATACTATGGCAGGGGGACTCGTTGGAGTAAATTCAAGCTCGGCATCTATAAAAATTACAAACTGTTATGCAGCTGGTTCTGTCAGCGGCAGCGGCGGACAGGGCGGGTTGGTAGGATTTAATAGCAATGATACAATTGTTTTTTCATACTACGATTCTCAAACCACAGGACAATCCGATACAGGTAAAGGCGAACCCCGTACCACAAACCAGATGAAGCTTATCGATACTTCAGTCATAACTTACAGCGGCTGGGACTTCACCACTATGTGGGGGATCTCCTCAGGGATAAACGGAGGTTACCCCTATCTCCGCGCCGTTGCGCCTTAACATTGAGAATAATTCGTAAGGATGAATCAGATGAAATTTATATACAGGAATCTTTTAACCTCCGTCTTACTTTTAGCTTTCTATCTTCCGCTCTCAGCTGAATACATTTTCCTGAAAGACGGCAGCATACATAAGGGGAACATCATCAGCGACAGCGCGGGATCTGTTACAATTATTGATGCAGCAAAAAAGAGGCGTGCATTTAAACGCAGTGAAGTAATCCGTATACTCTACACTGAACTCACAATGGGTAAGATGCTGGTGCAGAAGAAGAACGGCGAGAGCTTCACTGCATACATGGTGGATGAGGACCGTGATTCATATACTTTCCGCAACGAGCTATATAAGAATGTAGAATTTAAGGTACCAAGGCTTGATGTACTCTTCCTTGCTGAAAGGAATCCTTCAGGCCTGAAAGGTGAAGCTGACACGGATAGAATTGAACTCTCCTGGTATCACCCTTATGATAAAATGGAGAAATACAACATATACACAAAGAATAGTAAAAAGGATAAGTACACTCTACGGGAGACCAGCCGCAGAAACAGTTATACTCTCGAAGATCTCCCCAGCAATACGCGCTTTTTTATTGTTGTAACAGGTATCGATTCAAAGGGTGACGAGACACCTTACAGTAATGAAATAGAAGTTACAACAAAGAATATCAAACCTGATGAACCATCAGAAATCGTGTATTCCATTTCATCCGCAGGTGTCAGATCCCTTTCATGGAAACCCTCTGTTGATCCTGACGGCAGGGTTGAGAGGTACAGGATTTACGGCATTGATGGTGCTGATAAAAAACTCCTTGGCGAGACTAAAAACGAAAGGTTTAATGTTCAGGGGGAGAATAGCTTCGGGAAACTCTATGTGGCTGCAGTTGATGATAAAGGTGATGAATCCGAGTTGTCACGCGCGCAGATGGCAGGGAGGTTTAAGCTCGTATCATTTTATCCCGGAGTAATTTTTCCTATGGGTAAACTGGCTGATATTGCAGGGGGGGGATTCGGCGGTGTATTTTCATATTCACTAAATAACTATTATTTAAGCGGTTTAACTGCTGGAGTTGATGCGGGATTCTATTACCTCACAGGTAAGGATTCCTATGATAAAATCCGGAAGGAAACCGCATATTCACTACTTGCTCCCTTAATGCTCACTGCCGGTTACAGGTTTGAAATCACGGAAACAGTTTCAGTTAAACCTTACCTCACAGCCGGCTGTGCTTTAATTTATTCTGATTACACTTCAATTGATCAGATAACAGATGAGTATAAGGATGAAACTCTTTTTGATGCCGGCCCTGCTGCTGGTGCAGGTGTAGAGTTTATATGGCGTTTCGGTTATTCATCTTACATATCGATTCGTGGAGCAGGTGTATACCTTGCCGGTTCAGATGAAGGTATCTTTGTTGAGGCTGGAATCGGGTTTGTATACAGGTTGTAAATCTCCCCTATGTAAAAAGACTGAACGGTCATCTAATATTTGCTTATATCTTGTTTTATAATTAAAAATTTTGTGTTTGAATAAGAAAAAAGATTGATTTAAAATGTCTGGGCTTTATAAATACAGAATTATTGCCGGTTTATCTAATTAAATATAAAAAAAACAATAGTGTGTCCGGATTTATTTAAAGCCGGAGATTCCGCACAGGTCAGAAGGAAAAGCAATATTCAGGCATAACCCGCTATTTATAAAAAATAGGGGTGTCATTATGAATTTTAAACAGGGCTGCTCAGGAAATCTTCTTGAGGAGTACAAGCGTAAGTGTGTGTCCGCGGATGTGGCGGTAAAGGGGATCAATTCGGGTGATGTAATTGATTACGGTTTTTTTAACGGGAAGCCTGTTGTTGTAGACCAGGCACTGGCGCGCAGGCATGAAGAGTTAAGGGATGTCACAGTATACTGCGCAGCAACTGTTCCCCCTCCACCTGATGTGCTGAAATATCCGGGAAGTTTTATCTACAATGACTGGCACTGGAGCAAGGTGACAAGGATGCTCCAGGTTAATTTCAATCCATATTATTCTCCAATTCTTTACGAGAGGGCTCCATACTATGTGCGTACCCTTGATATAAGTAAAGCCTACAGGTCAGCAGCATATAATAATCCCGAACTGAAAGATAAGATAAAATGGGTGGCAATCTGCCAGACAGGGCCAATGGATCAGAACGGATACTTTAACTTCGGACCTCAGAACTCCGCAACCTCGGCATTCGCTGATGAGGCGGGGCTTGTTATAGTTGAAGTGAATAAAAACCAGCCGAGATGTTTAGGGGGGACAGAGGATTCTATTCATATATCAAGGGTTGACTACATAGTTGAAGCTCCTGAAACTCAGATGCTCTTCGCTGCACCGGCAGTGGAACCTTCTGATGTTGACCGGAAAATTGCTGAGAATATTATGCCGTATATACATGACGGGTCATGCATCCAGCTCGGTATAGGCGCGATGCCCAATGCAGTGGGGAAGATGATAGCCGAATCTGACCTGAAAAACCTTGGAGGCCACACGGAGATGCTTGTGGACGCATTCATGGATATGATTGAAACAGGGAGGATGAACGGTTCAAAGAAGTATATCGACAGGCACAAATGCGTTTATACATTCGCAATAGGTACGCAGAAGCTCTATGATTTTATGCATGATAATTCCGCCATCGCGGGGTATCCGGTGAATTACACCAATGATCCAAATATCATAGGGCAGATAGATAACTTTATAAGCATCAATAACGCGATCCAGATTGACCTTCTCTCACAGGTGAATGCTGAAAGCAACATGGCTAACGGGATTCCGTCGCAGGTTTCCGGTAACGGCGGTATGACGGATTTCATCACAGGTGCGTATAAATCCGTCAACGGTAAAAGTTTCATCTGCCTTGCGTCAACATATACTGAAAGAGACGGAACTGTTGTATCACGGATAACCCCGACTCTTGAAGCAGGTACAGTTGTTACAATACCGCGGCAGATGGTGGATTTCGTTGCTACTGAATACGGTGTTGAGAGGCTTACAGCTTCACCTACATGGATGAGGACAGAGAAACTTATTAATCTTGCGCATCCCGATTTCAGGGACGGCCTTATTAAAGAAGCTGAAAGGATGAAACTCTGGAGATTTACAAACAAACAGTTTTGATAATAATTTGTGGAGCCGTAGCATGCTGATGTGGAGACGCAACATGCTACGGCTTCACATCAGCATCGGGCTACATCAGATCTTTTGTTATATCATTCAGATCATTCACCAGGTTGTTTATATTCATGGTGGTTGTATTTATACGGCCTGCGAAATTTACGATGTCCTGGGCCTTCTGTGCTATGTCAGCGGTTGTGCGGCTCGATTCGTCCGTGGCAAGGCGCTGCTCAGATGTTGAATGTTCGATTTTTTTACTGGAATCGTGTACCTTTATATTAAGGTTTCTTATAGTCTTTATGGTCATATCAATGTCGCTAATGAGTGAGCCCACATCCTGTATTTCAACTTTTATCTTCTGAATGGCGCTGTTTAACTGCTGCATCATACCTGTTGATTCATCTATCAGTTTATTGCTGTTGTCTATAAGTAACTGGTTGTCACGTATTATCCTTTCAATTTCACGGGAGTTGCTTGAAGTGGCATCAGCAAGTTTTGATATCTCGTCTGCAACAACCGCAAAACCGCGTCCCGCTTCTCCCGCCCTGGCTGCTTCAATGGAGGCATTAAGTGACAGGAGGTTCACCTGGTCAGCTATATCGTTGATCACCTGTACAAAGTCTGACATTTCAGCGCTTTTGCTTTTCAGGGTTACAACACTCTCCCTGGTTTTAAGTAAATGACTTGATGAATTATCAGAATATATCGTAACATTGTTCAGTGTTTCATTTATTTCCGTTGAGCTCTGCTGTGTTCGGTCATTTACTTTTTTCAGGTCGTCAACTGATTCGACTGTAATATCCAGTTCCTCGAAGAGAGAGCGTGCTATATTACTTATTGATTCAGAGTTGGCAGTGAGTTCCTCAAGTGAAGCAGATATCTCTTCCAGCGCCGCTGCCTGCTGCTGTGAAACATCATTCATATCAAGGGTAACCTGTGTCTGCTCTGATGTCTGTTCTTTCAGTATGCCGATTGTTTTAATAACGGCATCAACAACCCCCTGGAGACTGGAAAAGTTGCTGTTGGCTTCATCCTGTTTTTCAATGGCCAGCAGCAGTATACGGTGTGTGGCATCTGCTCCCCCCGTGGCACCGATACCCACCATGAAATAGATTATATAGCGCACAAGAAGGTTCGAAGCCGGACCCCCGGGGATAAGTTCTGGCTTTATTATAAAAAGCACTGTCTGTGTTACAAGCACAAGGAAGAGGGCATAGATCGAAAGCCTGCGGTTAAAATAGAATACACTTAAAGCAAGCAGTATATAGTTGGTGGCGAAGAGTTCACTGGACCCGTGAAAGTAAAACTGGAAAATACCCAGTGAAAGCATAACACCGGTTAATGTAATAATTGCAGAGCGTTTACTGCCCCGGAAACGATCGCTGAAAATTTTTGTTACAAGCATAAGCAGTGTAACAGCAACCGCTTCAACAAGAATATCGGTATATGTCAGGTATTGAGAGCCTTTACCTGTGGCCTTGATCGTGATTACTGAAACATTGGCAATCACAAGGATGATTATAAAGGCCTTCATAAGGCGCCAGTTATTGGTGATCATTACTTCCGAGAATATTCTATGGCTGTCTACGTGCTCCTTAACTCCCTTTACTGTTTTAGTACTGATGTTTTTCATATTCATGATAATTCACGGCTCCTTTTTTTAGATAAGGTGAAATCAGAGTGTAAGCATCCCCCCGGACCCGGATATCACCATTCAATTAAACTCATGTTGCGGGTTACGTGCCGAAGCATATAACACAGGTAATATGCAAAACTGAGAGTAACTGACTGCTGCTGAAACAGGACAATTTCATGTCATCTTCAGAAGACATGAAATCATTCTTTTCCTGGTTAAAGGATTTTAGTATTATGAGTGGTTTTTTTGCCGTGGGTGTAATATCGTAAATATAAGCCTGAATGTAATCCGTTCCGGTATTCCGGCAAAATCGCCGGTTTTGAAAAGACTGCAAAGCAGATGATACAATATTACTTTTTTATATTATTTTATAAACAGGCAGAATTATTATTATTATGTCAATTAAAATATTGATGTGGAATAAAAACCGTTTCAGCTGATATTGAAGAGTTTCTCCCGGTACTTATTCAGAATTTATGCGGAATTGTGTATTTCCTGTAATAGAGTTAAATATAATTTGTTTGCAGCTATTCCTTTCTTGACAAAGAACCGGCGGTGTGTCACATAACAGTATAAATAATGGTGTGTAAAATTTCTGCGATTGACCGGTTTAAACCACTGTAGTCTCTTCAGTTATTAAGGTGTGTTATCATGACGTACAACGATAAAAGGACGATTCTCCTTGTGGAAGATAATGTGATTACCGCAATGGATGAGCAGCTGTCTCTTGAAAAATACGGTTATAATATTATTCCGGCCTATTCAGGACAGGAAGCAATTGATATATTCAATAATAATGGCGGCATTGAACTTATCCTGATGGACATTGACCTCGGTACCGGGATTAATGGTCCGGACGCTGCCAGGGCAATACTTAAGATTCGTGAAACCCCCATAGTTTTTCTTTCCAGTCATAATGAGCCTGAAATTGTTGAAACAACTGAAAAGATTACATCATACGGTTATGTGGTAAAGAACTCAGGCATTACTGTCCTTGACGCCTCCATAAAGATGGCATTCAGGCTTTTCGACGCTAAAAGGCAGATAGCCTCAACTGAACGTAAACAGCAGGCAATGCTTTCAAATATACGTGATATTATAGGGATAACTGACAGCAATGGTTTTGTTAAATATGTAAGCCCTAATATAACCCGGAGGTTCGGGTGGGAACCTGAAGATATCATCGGGACCAATTCCATGTCAAGGATTCATACTGATGACCTCGAAAAGAGTAAAACCGGTTACTGCGGGCTTATCAGTCAAAGTAATAATACAGGTGTCATGGTTTTCAGGTATAGATGTAAAGATGAGAGTTATAGAAATATTGAAGTCACTGCTACCAATCTTGTAAATGACCCTCTGATAAACGGCATCCTCTTTAATTATCATGATATAACAGATAAACTTGAAACTGAAAACGCGCTTAAAGTAAGTGAGGCCAATTACCGGCAGCTTTACGAGAATGCCCCTGCCGGTATATACAGGGTGGATTTTAAGACAGGAAAATTTATCCGGGCCAACGATGTCTTTCTCGGGTACCTGGGCTACACCAGGGAGGAGATAACTTTAATCAGTCCTTTTGACCTGCTGACTGATAACAGTAAAAGGCTTTTCGGGGAACGTCTTCAGAAAATTTCACGAGGGGAAACTGTATCAAATACAGTTGATTATGAAGTTCTTGATAAGTCAGGTAATATGCATTATGTACACCTGCTGAATAAAATGGTTTATGATGATAAGGGGCAGATAACCGCATCGGATGTTGTTGCCTATGAGATAACAGACCGCATCCGTATGGAGAATGCCCTTAAGAAAAGTGAAGCTGATTTCAGGAGCATGCTGGGGAATGTACCGGGGATGGTTTACAGGTGTGCTAATGATAAAGACTGGACTATGAAATTTATCAGTGACGGGGTTTTTCGCCTTACGGGATTTTATCCTCATGAACTGTTAAATAACTCCGGCAGGGCGTATGCTGACCTTATTTATCCTGACGACAGAAGTTACGTATGGGGGAAGCTCCAGGACGCAATAAAATGCAGCGGGCATTGGGAACTTGAGTACAGGATAGTTGCGAGGGATAAAAATGTAAAGTGGGTATATGAAAGAGGCCAGGTTGTTGAAGGGGAACCTGATTATGAAAAACTCCTGGAGGGTTATATAACTGATATTACCAGGTATAAAGTAGCCGAAGGGGAGATCTCGAAGAGAGAGGAAAAATACCGCAGGATATTTGAAAACATACAGGACTGCTATTACGAGGTTACCCTTAATGATAATACCATTGCTGAGATTAGCCCTTCGATAGAATTTGTATCTAACGGCCAGTACAGAAGGGAGGAGCTTATCGGCAAACACATGTCATTTTTCTATTCTGACATGATGGACAGGGATAGTTTTCTTAAACAGATAAGTGAGCGTGGAAGCGTTACTGATTATGAGATTCCTCTGAAGAACAGGGATGGTTCAATTATGCCATGTTCTTTTTCATCAAAGCTCATTTATGACGAAAATGGCTGTCCTGAACGGATAATAGGAATAATGAGGAATATAACTGAAAGGAAACGCTTTGATGAGAACGTAGCGAAACTACTTAAAGAAAAAGAACTTCTGCTGAAAGAGGTTCACCACCGCATAAAGAATAATATGAATACCATATACGGCCTGCTTGCACTGCAGGCTGAATCTGCCTCTGAGCCTGCTGCAGTATCTGCCATAAAAGACGCTGCTTCACGGGTAAACAGCATGATGATTTTATACGATAAGCTCTACCGTTCGCATGATGTTACGGCTCTCCCTGTCAATATCTATATTCCGTCACTTGTTGATGAAATCGTCATGAACTTTCCCAATAGTAAAATGGTGAAGATTGAAAAATATATGGATGAGTTTGTTCTTGATGTTAAGATAATACAGCCCCTGGGGATTATAATCAACGAGCTTATGACAAACATTATGAAGTACGCTTTCACAGGGATGGAACAGGGGATAATCACTATTTCCATATCAAAGGATTCCGGTATTGTAACAGTGATGATTAAGGATAATGGAAAGGGTATACCTGAATCTGTTGATTTCAATAATTCACGCGGATTCGGCCTGATGCTTGTACAATTACTTGCAAAGCAGCTTAAAGGGGATGTGAGGATTGAGAGACAGAATGGCACTGCGGTGATCCTGGAGTTCAGCGTCTGACTACACGACTGATTATTCATTTTTAATTTATATAAAAATTTGCCTTTTTGACAGTTTTTGATTATATATAGCTTAATTGTCCCCGGTTATGCGGGGATATACAGGAATTTTCAGCTATATTATGATTAAATTCAACAGTTCTTATAATTTATCCTGCTGCTTACTCACTATGCTTATGACAGCATTTGCTGCAATAACTTTAATCTCCTGCTCAAATAATAACAGCAGCCCCACAGATGTAGTGACTATTACAGGCGTTAATAAGTATTTTACTGAAGCTGACGCACAGTGGGGAGCAAAGACTCTTGAAACTACAATGCATGTCAGGATGCCGCACAGCAGTCACGAGGAGTCGGGCGTCAGATGCGAAACCTGCCATCATAAAATATATAATGATGAGCGTATAAAAAAATGCGCATACTGTCACAAGGGACTTGCGGGCTCGAAGCTCTTCCACTCCTTCTGCATGAAATGTCATACTGATAAGAAAAACGGGCCTCTCCGCTGCGATGAATGCCATATAGAATCAGACAGGCAGATATATAAAGATATTGAGAAGATGTATGGCGGGACCTTTAAGTTTGACGATAAAAGCCATAAAACCCATGAAACAGCCTCTGTAAAATGTGATACCTGCCACCATGACGGCGGTGACGCAAAAAACAGGAAAAAGTGCGATGACTGCCACGTGGGTAAATCTAAAATGGTGATCTTACATTATTTCTGTAAAGACTGCCATAAAAAGGAGAAGGGCCCTGTTAAATGCCAGGAGTGTCATGCGGGCGTGAAGTCTGAATACCAGGATGTAAAAGACGTTATACCTCTTGAAAAAACAGGACACCGGCTCCCTCAGATACAGTTTAACCATAAAGGTCATGTGGAGGAGTATAATACTGAATGTATTGACTGTCACCACCTCGGTTCAATGGCTAAGTGTTCATCATGCCACGGTAAAAAGGATGAGGGTGCAATAATAAATCTCAAGGCAGCATTTCATCAGCAGTGCCATGAATGCCACAGGCGTACTGCAGGCCCCATGGGGTGCCACAGCTGCCACAGGGAGAGGAATTAGTATGAAACTCTTTTCCCGGTTTTTCCGGTATATTTATGATAAGAGTATAAATGTCAGCATCAAGAATAAAGTGAAGTATGTACTACTCTCTGTATGTACACTTATCTCACTTCTTTTTGTAGCTGTAAATTACAGGCTCACAGGTTCCTGGCTTGAAGAACTTGTGCTTGTGAATTATCACGAAATAGCAACCAAGCAGTTCGAGTTCATAGAATACTGGATGGAGAGGCGTGCTGAACATGTTGAAAAATTATCCCGTGCCCCGTTAATAGTTAATGCGGCGAATATTATCTCAAGCGGCAGAGATGTGGGAGGTGCAGCGCAAGGGGTTCTGAAGAAATATATAGATGATGTGATGTATGACCAGGGTTCATACTCCTGGATCACTCTCATTGATTCTAATGGAAAAATTATTGTTTCATCAGATAACAGAAGCGGGATGCTTGACGCGGATCTTTTCAGCCAGATACCTGCACGTCAGGATATTCATATATTCAGAACCTTTATAGATAACTCGAAAGGGAGTAATACCATTATTCAGCCTGTAAGCTTTCCTGTTTACAGTGAGAATAAAAAACCGGCAGGTTATATAATATGCGCCGTAAACATGAATGTCATGGATGATTCGCTGAATATTATTAATCTCGGTGAGAACGGAAGCGCCTTTATCATTGATGGTACAGGGAGGGTGATATGCTCCTCCCGTGAATATGAATTTCAGAAAACTTCCGGTGTTTTAAATGATTACTACATTGCAAACAGTGAATTACAACAGGAGGGGTTCTGGTTAATTAACCATGAGTCGCGTCAGCTTGTGAAGAGTGTGGCAAAATGTCTTGGTACAGGGCATGCAGGACACGAGTTTTACGTCAATCATGAGGGGCGTGAAGTAATAGGTATATGGAAATGGCTCAGTTACTTCCAGTGGATGTTCCTTGTTGAAGTAGACAAAAGTGAGGCTTTTGCAGCTATAACAAAGACTGTTATAGTGTACCTGGTTATAGGCGTGGTATTTATCGGGATTTCAATTATTATTGCACTTGGGCTGTCAAGGAATATCAACAGGTCTATATCCGCATTTATGGAATCCTTCGGCAGGGGGGCACTTGGAGATCTATCGGTACGTTATCCTGTTTCTGAAAAATCGGGAAGAACTGTGTTTCAAAAAGAGGGGGATTCATATATTGAATATGATAAAGGGAAGGGGTTCTGCTTTTTTGAGATAGGTTCAATTTCGCGCCGTATCGGAAAAGAGGTAAAGTGCAGGTTTATAATTGAGAAAAAATATAAGTCCTGCGTGCAGTGCAGTGTTTACAGGGAGAATACAGCCAGCGAGATGCATAGTCTTGGTGTATGGTTCAATCTTTTTATGTCAAAGATAAATGAAGTGGTAAAAAATACCCTGGCTCTGTCGCATGAACTATACCTTTCATCAGATGAGATGTCTAAAGCCATAGGTGATTTTTCAGAAAACGCCAATACACAGGCATCGTCCACCGAAGAGATTATAGCAACAGTGGAGGTGCTTTCATCAGGGTTTACAGTTATCTCCGACAGGGTGGAGGAGGAGAACCTGAGCCTTAAAGCGATGATGCTCCGCGTAAATGAACTCACTGAGATTATAGATAACATGGGTGATAAGATACGGAAGACCCAGGTGAACACCGATGATTTTACCGCCAAAGCAAGGCATGGTGAACAGTTGCTTGGCGACATGAACAGTTCCATGGAAAAGATAAGTGAAAGTTCCGCTGAGGCTGTGAATATAATCCAGATAATCGATGATATATCTGAGAAGATAAATCTTCTTTCCCTTAACGCCTCCATTGAGGCCGCCCGGGCAGGGGAGCATGGAAAGGGGTTTGCGGTTGTGGCGCAGGAGATATCAAAACTCGCGGACCAGACAGCCGCCAGCCTTAAGCAGATAGACCAGCTTATAAAGGTAAACAACAGTGAGGTTAAGAAGGGACTTGCCAATGTGCAGGGGACCGTGGACACAATCACTGCAATAATTGAAGGATTTAATCTTATAAGCAGGATGATGAAAGAGATTTCAGATATCATGGAAAATGAGTTAGATACCAAATCAACAGTGGTGGATGAAATAGAAAGTATAAAAGAGAGGTCTGACGCGATCAAACAGGCCACGCATCAGCAGATGGATGCCTCTGATGAAATTGTTAAAATGGTGGGGATAATCAATGATACAACACAGCTTATAGCCGCCAGGTCAGAGGAGCTTGCTGCCAATTCCCAGAATATGAGGAATGAAGCGGAGCTTCTCAACCTGAGTATAAACTATTTTAAAAGCAGTGAACCGGAAGAGAGAACAAATTAAAATTAAATCAGTAATTATTCCTAAAAGAATTATAAGGATAAAAAACTCTATATTTTAACTA